>ERZ836877.803-NODE-803-length-51570-cov-25.621567_pt1 | contig 51570 bp, 51 predicted proteins | sample MGYA00519469_ERZ836877 | MGnify/ENA primary metagenome ERZ836877 (study PRJEB31850, sample SAMEA3708809) | human gut metagenome | biome: human gut; feature: human-associated habitat; material: faeces | place: China | collected 2014 ...
AAGTTGGGTAGGTTTCATCCTGCAAAGATAGCACTCTACTCCGAGACACCGTCTGACCACCGGGAAAATCCGCTGACCCAAAATAATGTTGTAGCTTTGTGGGTAATATAAAGATATGAAGACATGTTAAGACCAGCGACATTCTCAGAACGGAATATTTCTGCTGTATTAAAATACGTATTGTGCTGCTTTATGATTCTCTTTCTGAGCGGCAGCTGCCTGAGTCAGACTTTTGGCTTTTCGGCCTCTGACGTGATTATTATGAAGGGTAGCGATGCCTATAAAACGGGCGACAAAGGCGTGTTTGTGATTGAGAAAGATGGCTCGCAGTGGCTCGCCCAGCTTTCTCTGGGAGGCAATCCCGGCCCCGCAGTCCGCCTGAGCTCAATCAAAGTGAAGAATGGAAAGCTTGGCGAATATGTGACGGGAACCAGTAGCGATTTTAACTTCGAGATCAATTCACGCCAGCTGACGTTCATCACCTCAAGCCATGTTGTCGCTTTCCCTCAGGAGTCGCTCGGGTCGGATTATCAGCAGCAGCTTGCTGCTCTGATGTCGAAACTGGGCGCAGCGCCGTCGTCGAGCTCTGGTTCAGCAAAAACGGGCGCCAGAAAGAAACCGCTCTTGCCGACTTCGGAAAATCTGACAGCGACGACCTTTGCCGCCCATCCGTTCGGATTCCTGCCGCAGGGCCCTATGTCGCTGACCGAAGCGTCGGGCTACCTCCGTCAGGCAGGCTGGCCTTCAAAACCTTATGAAAATTCATTGATCAGCATCGTTTCGTGTACGGCGTTCAAGATTCCGTTCACAATGTATGGGAAAGAGGTGACAACGATGTCCATGTCGTGGTATGAAGGGAAAAACACATCTTATGATCTGTGTATAGCCGACTATAAGAAAAACTGGACAAAGGAAGACGCAATGGCGCTGGCCGAAAAAATCTATTACGAGCTTATTGCAAACGGGTATCAGTCGACAGAAGTAACGTTGAGCTATAAAGGGCACTATTCCGAGAAAGCTGTTACAAACGGCAAAGTCTATATTCAGATTAACTCATCGGCTCATTCAATACGCGAGTCGTGGGATTCCTACGGCGTCGAGATCGACGTCAGATACCGCTAACGCTATTATAGGCGCAATAAGTCCAATAAGGCCTGTATGGCATATAGAATCGGGAGGCTGCGCCCTGCGGCACAGCCTCCCGGAAAAGATTGATTCCCGAAGGGGAATTATTTCTTGAAATAGCGGTTGTAGAGACCCTGGAAACCCTGGCCATGGCGGGCTTCGTCTTTGGCCATCTCATGAACGGTGTCGTGGATAGCGTCGAGATTCTGCTCTTTGGCGCGGCGGGCAATGCGCATCTTGTCGGCGTTGGCACCAGCCTCGGCTGCCATGCGTTTTTCGAGGTTGGTCTTGGTGTCCCAGACGCATTCGCCAAGGAGTTCGGCGAATTTTGCAGCGTGCTCAGCCTCTTCGAAAGCATAGCGCTTGAAAGCCTCGGCGATTTCGGGATAGCCTTCGCGGTCGGCCTGACGCGACATGGCCAGATACATGCCGACTTCGCCGCATTCGCCGTTGAAGTGAGCCGTGAGGTCGGCGATCATTTCGGCATCGGTGCCTTTGGCAACGCCGATTTCATGTTCGGTAACGAAAGAAAGTTCTTCAGTCTCGTCGAGTTCTTTGAATTTCGAAGCGGGAGCGCCGCAGACGGGGCATTTCTCGGGCGGTTCTGCGCCTTCATAGACGTAGCCGCAAACAGTGCAGATAAATTTCTTTTTCATAATAGGTAAGTTGGATAATTATATTTCTTGCTTTATATAGTAACGGCAAAGTTAGCTAAATCTTTTATATCCGCAAGCGAAAAACAGCACGGGTGATTCTATGTTTTTATGTTTGCGCGTCGGGCGAGTTCGGCGTCGTCCATTGCTGAGATTCCGCGCAGATATTCTTCAAGTGAAATATCGGTGGCGAGTTTCTTTTTGAGTGAGCTTTTGGTGTATTTGACGGTGCTGACCGAGCGATTGATGGCTGCGGCAATGTCTTTGTTCGACAGATTCTGCCAGACGAATGCCGCTATGCGCGTTTCGGCATTGGTCAGGTTGGGGTGGGCTATGCGCAGTTTGGCGAGGAATTCGCCCGTGGCGTCGTCGTGGCGCGAGATGTCCATGTGGCGCGGACTTTCGAGGTCGCCCGAAGTCTGGATACTGCGTTTTATTTCCTCGACTTTTTCGGCGTCGTCGATTTTTGAGGCGAGAATATTGCGGATCTCCTGCTGCGACTGCTCCATCGAGGCCTGACGCCGTGTCAGCGAGCCGACCTCGGCGTTGCGGCTGCCGAGCTTCTTCTCGATAATGGCCTGACGGCGCCGGCCCCGGCGCGATTTCAGCAGTGCGAAGCCGGCTATGGCCGTTGCGAGCGCAACGAGTCCTGCCAGTCCCCATATCCACCATAATCTCTGCCGATTTGCCTGCCGGGCCAGCTCGGCCTCATGATTGGCGGCGGCAACTTCGAAATAATCGACCTCGACCTGCGTCATGGCATTGGAGTATATTCCGGTCAGAGAATCGGCGATCTGATTGGCACGTTTGAAATACATATATTCAGTGTGTTCGTCGCCGTGAGCCTTTGCCAGATCGCGCCCGGTCAGATAGTACTTCAGGTTATAGTGGGCGTTCGACGACGGCTTCAGCAGTTCCCATTCTTCGTCGGCGGCTTTCAAGCTGTTTTGTCCGATAAGATATCTTATCAGATTCATTCTGACGGTATTTCTGACATCGGGATTCAGACGTCTGTCGTCTATCAGGCGGCTGGAAATTGCTGCTGCGGAGTCAATTCTGTTGAGATGGGAATATGCGTCAGAGCGGATCATCTCAAGGTCGAGGCTATCGTCAATATTGTGGGTTTTCTTAATCGCGCGCTCAATCTGCGCCAGTCCGACCTTTGCAGAATCAGAAGCAATCGAGGCCCTTATTTTTCGCATGATAATCTTATGGCGTAGCTTCTCGACAAGCTCGCGTTCGCCGGGCCGCTTCCCGTTCTTCCCGACAACCTCAGAAGCCTTTCCGATATATTTCCGGTTTAGAATAAACCGTTTGTATTCACGATGGAATTCAGCCAGCCGCAGATATGCCTCGGCATCGAAATACCATAGATCGGCCGGTTTGTCGGATTCGATAAGAACTCTGAGGTCTTTCAGCATGGCCGGAGCATTGCCTATCTGAAGAAAAGCCTCGGAACGGGTGTTGAGGATTTTCGATAGCGAACGAATGTCTTTTCTGTCGATTTTTTTCTCAAGCCGGTCGAGATTTCTCACTGCTTCGGCATAATTGCCGGCATTGATGAGCGAATCGCTTCGCTGAATCTCGCGGTCGACAAAAGCAGGAGAAGCGGCAGTCAGGGCAATAACAGCCGTCAATAATATTATTATAGAGATGAGCAGGCGTTTATTCACAATACAAAGTTAGCATTTATTTTCAATAAAACGTCAAACTACCGCCTGACATATATGTAGGCGTTGTGTCTGTTAATGAAAAACATGAGTTTTCGCAATGTGCTGATTGTTAGCTGAGTAAACTTTTTCAAACGGCATTCAATACCTTTTCAACCCCCCTTTCTGAGGATTGGAGTTGCAAAAAAACTAAATTTGAGTTCGTAATTCTATTCCATTCTAACACCAAATCACTAACTTATGAGAAAAATTTTTACTTTAGTTCTCACATTGGCGGCGCTGACTGCTTCGGCTGAACAGCCCGTGATTATCAAAGACTATATTGCGCCTGTTCGAAGCAATTCCGTTTCTCGCGCCGGCAATGTCAAACTCCTGCTCAGTCTCAACACTCTCCCCGATGGAGTGTTCGGAGCCGTAATGGCTGCCCGAACCGTCAATGGAGAGGTGGAGGTCTATTACGCCCGCGAAGAACCTGACGGTTCTGTCAGCATAGAGATGCCCGAAGGAACCTATGATTTTCTTGCCTCGGGTTTTAACGACACTGCGTCAAAACAGTTTTTCCTTGTCGAAAAAGATGTCGAAGTGGATGCTTCGCAAACGTCGCTGGCATTTTTTCAGAGCGACGCCACCCGCTTGATAATTCCCAAGTTTGTCACTCCCGAAGGAGAAGAAATTGACAGGAGCGATTTCGATTCATTTTTTGGAAGTAATTCTTCCGTATTTTTCTCTTATAGAGGACGTCATATCTTCGGCGATCCGTATGAAACCGGAATTGCGAAGTACAGTGAGTTCCTGACGAATGCTACAGATAACACTTTCGGGTTGACAACCATGAACGTTACAGGACTTAAGGGCGGTTGCTATTTTTACGTTCTTCCTGTTGATCTTACCAAAGATGAATGTGCGACAACTACCGAAGGCTGGCAGTCACACCGATTCTCGGTTGTCTCTAATCCAATGTATGAGATTGCTCTGGCATATCATGAAGGGCAGGGAGAAATGTATTCGATGGCATCTTGCGGTTTTGTCGAGAACGATAACCTGATTTGCTCGTTATCGGAAGGTTTGTTCGCAAAGGAACTTCCAGACGATGTCATTTATATGTGGGAACCTGAAAACTACGATGGCCCGTATTCAATGGTATCATTTCCGCTTGGGGCAGTCTGTTTCGGCAATAACTCGGCCGTTCAGGGGATGCCCTACCTCTATGGTAAAGATGGTCTGGAGAGAGTAGCTTCGAACTGGGGAATGGGAGCCGGACTTTTCTCAACTCCCGAAGAGAGGAACGTGACGTTGAGCAATCCTTATTTGGAAAAGCTCGTCCCTAATGCTCCGATCGGCAACTGCGCCCCTGTAATCCTTGCGGCAACCAACCCCGGTAGTATAGGTTTTGATTTCAATTGTATAGGCCGCAATGGCGAAGTAATGTCAATCGACTCATGGAATATTTATAGAAATATAACTCAGGACGCCGACAATGAGCCTTGGAACGGAGGCACTAACACGGTTTCGGTATATTTGGATGACCAGTTGCTGACTGAAAATCGCAGCGACTTTCCAGACCAAATTTATTGGGGCGAAGAAGGCGAATATACGATTGAAATTATGACAGATAATATTCTGGTTGACGGAAAGATAGCGGGTAAGTCGACTTGCACGACAAAATACAATCCCCGTGAATCTCTTTGCAGTATTCCCACTGCTACCTGGATGGGCATTGTCAATGCCGACGACCGGCTGACTGACCGCCTTGTCGAGCCTGACGGCGCAAGTCTCCAGCTCTATGCCGTTACGCTCGCACCTGACTGGGAATCTGAAATACCCTCATATTTTTTTAGCGGGCTGTCGGACGTCAGGGTCGAGTATGCGCCTTACGGCACCGAGGATTTCCGCGAGCTGAAGGTCGAGGCTGTGCCGGAGAACGACTGCATTCCCGGATGGGGCTACTTCTACAAGGCCGACCTGTCGGGTGTGGAGGGTGAGAGCAGCAACACGTGGTATGACGTGCGCCTGACTCTTGAAACTGAAACCGGCGGCTCGCAGCAGCAGGTTATCAGTCCGGCATTTACCGTCGGCCCGCAGAACGGCATCGACGGTGTCAGTGCCGACAATCTCGCGACTGTCGAATATTATAACCTTCAGGGACAGCGCCTTACCTCTCCCGAAAAGGGGCAGATCGTTATCTGCCGCCGCGGTTCACAGGCCGCCAAGGTCGTTTTCTGAGGGATGCAGTAAATCGCATAGCGTAGGGCTGCAACGTGGTGCAGCCGCCGGACGCAATGGCATAACTCGTTGGTAATCCGGCTGCACCGCGGTGCAGCCCTACGCCAGGGTGCGTTAATTTGATTTAGATTCGCATATAAAAAGAGGCGCGCCGCTGACGGCGTGCCTCTTTTATATCTGGGCCTGAAAGATTTATTCGGGACGTTTGGTCTTCTTGCCGTAGCCGTAGACAGCGTCTTTGCCGAGCTGCTCTTCGATGCGGAGAAGCTGGTTGTATTTTGCCATACGGTCGGAACGGCTGGCGCTACCTGTCTTGATCTGGCCGGCGTTGGTGGCGACGGCGATGTCGGCGATGGTGGCGTCTTCGGTTTCGCCCGAACGGTGGCTGATGACGGCGGTGTAGCCGTTGCGCTGTGCGAGCTCTACGGCGCGGAGGGTCTCGGTCAGCGAGCCGATCTGGTTAACCTTGACGAGGATAGAGTTGGCGCAGCCGAGCTCGATACCTTTCTTGAGGTATTTGACGTTGGTGACGAAGAGGTCGTCGCCGACGAGCTGGCAGCGGTCGCCGATGAGGTCGGTGAGGATCTTCCAGCCTTCCCAGTCGTTCTGGTCCATACCGTCTTCGATGCTGTCGATAGGATATTTCTCGACGAGGCCTTTGAGGAATTCGGCCTGTTCGGCGCTGGTCAGGCGCGGAGCGTCGGCACCCTGTTTCCAGGTGTAGTCGTAATGGCCGTCTTTGTAGAATTCAGAAGCGGCGCAGTCGAGACCGATGGTGACGTCTTTTCCGGGAACATAGCCGGCGAGCTTGATGGCTTCGATGATAACGTTGAGGGCGTCTTCGGTGCCGTCGAGGTTGGGAGCGAAACCGCCTTCATCGCCTACAGCGGTCGAGAGGCCGCGCTTCTTCAGGACGGTCTTGAGGTTGTGGAATACCTCGGTGCCCATGCGGATTCCTTCGTGGAAGGTGGTGGCGCCGATGGGACGGATCATGAATTCCTGGAAGCAGATGGGGGCGTCGCTGTGGGCACCGCCGTTGATGATGTTCATCATCGGAACGGGCAGAACGTAGCTGTTGCAGCCGCCGATATATTTATAGAGGGGCAGGTCGAGATAGTCGGCAGCAGCTTTGGCGACGGCGAGCGAAACACCGAGGATGGCGTTGGCGCCGAGGCGGCTCTTGGTGTCGGTGCCGTCGAGGGCGAGCATGGCTTCGTCGATGGCGATCTGGTCGAGAGCGCTCATGCCGACGAGGGCTTCGGCGATCGGGCCGTTTACGTTGGCAACGGCTTTCAGCACGCCTTTGCCCATATAGCGGCTCTTGTCGCCGTCGCGAAGCTCGAGGGCTTCGTTTTCGCCTGTCGAGGCGCCCGAAGGAACGGCAGCGCGACCGAAGGCACCGCTTTCGAGGGTTACATCAACTTCTACCGTGGGGTTGCCGCGCGAGTCAAGCACTTCGCGACCGACGATTTTTTCGATTTTCATTGTAGTATATGTAATTAGTAGGTTAGTTTAGATAGACTTTTCCGGCCGCAAAGGTAGCGCTTTTTCGCCGTTTTACCTTATTAAAAATAGCTAAAAAGCATTTTTTTACCGCCGCGTTAAACTTACGGCGCATGAAGCTGTCTATAATGCTGTAACTTCCCAACCGCATGATAATGAAAAAGACAATCACGTTTTTAGCCGCCGCTGCTCTGGCGGTATGCACTCTGGCCGGTTATGCCGCTGACATAACGGGGCGTGTGACCGACGGAGCCGGCGAGCCGCTGATGCAGGCATCCGTGAGGCTGCTTAAACCCGATTCGGCTTTCGTGGCCGGCACTGCCGCCGACCTCGACGGCCGTTTTTCGCTTCCGGCTGTGAAGCCCGGACGCTATCTTCTCGAAACAACCTACGTAGGGTTCGCGCCGGTCACAATGCCGGTCGAGGTCGGCGACGCCAATCTGTCGATGAAGCCTATCGTCATGAGCGAGTCGTCGAAGAGCCTCGCCGAGGTGACTGTGACAGCTGTGAAAACGCCGGTGAAGGTGATGACCGACACTGTCGAATTCAATGCCGACAGTTATCTGACACGCCCCAATGCCGTTGTCGAGGATCTTCTGAAACGCCTGCCGGGTGTAGAGATCAGCAGCGACGGCAAAATCACGGCCAACGGCAAGGAGGTCACGAAGATTCTTGTCGACGGCAAGGAATTTTTCAGCGACGACCCGAAGGTAGCGTCGAAGAATCTGCCGGCCGAGATGGTCAACAAGCTCCAGGTCATTGACCGCAAGAGCGATCTGGCGCGCCTGACGGGCGTCGACGACGGCGAAGACGAAACGGTCATCAACCTGTCGGTCAAGCCCAATATGCGCAACGGCTGGTTCGGAACGGTCGAGGGAGGCTACGGAACCGACAGCCGCTATAAGGGCAATTTCAACGTGTCGCGCTTCCAGAACGGCAACCAGCTGACCCTTCTGGGCAATTTCAACAATATCAACGAGCTCGGTTTCACCGACGGCAACGGCAACCGCTTCCACCGCTTCGGCGGCAACCACGGTGTGACGACGAGCAATTCCGTCGGCCTGAATTTCAGCATCGGCAATGAAGAGAAGTTCCGTATCGGCGGCAATGTCATGTATAGCAATACCGACACCAAGAGCATAACGGCGTCGGAGCGCCAGTATCTGTTTCCCGATTCGACGAGCTACTACTCGTCAGACTCGAACAGCCGCGACAAGGGCAATAATGTGCGCGGCGACTTCCGCCTGCTCTGGAAGCCCGACTCGCTCAATACGATAGAGTTCCGCCCCAATTTCTCGTTTAATTTCAACCGTTCGACATCGGCCTCGTCGTCGACGACCAGTGCCGGCGACGCGCAGCACACTCTGGTCAACCGCACCCGTAACGACGTCAGCTCGCGCGGCGACTCATACGAGTTCGGCGGCCGCCTGATCTATACCCACAACTTCGCATCGCGCCGCGGACGGTCGTTCTCGGTCATGCTGAACTACCGCGGCTCGAACGTGCGCGAAAAAGAGAACTCAGCCTCGTTCAACGAGTTTTTCCTTGTCGACAATCAGGATGAGGAATACCTCCAGTATACCGACAACCACAGCTGGAACAACCGCGTCGGCGCGCGCCTGACCTGGAAAGAGCCGCTCGGCGATGTCGCCCGCGGCAACTTCCTGACGTTCAGCTATCAGCTCAACTACCGCTGGAACAACACCGACAAGCTCGTCTATGACCGCGAATTCGACGACGACGGCAATATTGTCGGCGAAACCTATAATCCCGAGCTGTCGAACCGTTTCCGCAACAACTTCATCAGCCACAACATACGCGTCGGCTATCAGAAGGTGACGGCGAAGACCAATGCCGAAGTCGGCGTGTCGCTCGTGCCCTCGTCGTCGATGTCGACCAATCTCACCAACGCCGACAAGACGATCCCGCGCCGCAACGTGTTCAACTTCTCGCCGTTCCTGCGCTACCGCTATAAAATGAGCAAGACGCGCTCTATCCAGGCCCGCTACAACGGACGCGCCTCAGAGCCGTCGCTGAGCCAGCTGCAGCCTGTAGCCGACGTCAGCGATCCCCTGCGCATAGTTGTCGGTAATCCCGACCTGTCGCCGACTTTCACCCATTTCCTGATGTTCCGCTTCCAGGATTTCAACACCGACGCCCAGCGTTCGATGATGGCGATGGCCCATTTCAATATCGTCCAGAACTCCATTGTCCAGAAAACAACCTACAACTCCGAAACCGGCGGACAGACAACGACCTACGACAACGTCAACGGCGTCTGGAACGGACATGCCATGTTCATGATGTCGTTCCCATTCCGCAACAAATACTGGACATTCAACAACCATATCTTCACCCATCTCGAGCATAACGTAGGTTTCAACAATGGACTGCGCACCACAACCTTCAACGTCGGAATTACCGAAGAGCCCGGCATCGCTTTCCGCCCCTCGAACCTCGAGCTGGAGCTGCGCCCGCGCTATGCGCTCCACACGTCGACAACGTCGGTCGAGACAAACGTCGGCCGGACTGTCCACAATTTCGGAGGCAGCTTCTACGCAACCTATTATTTCCCCTTCGGACTCAGCATCTCGACCGATCTGCGCTACGACGCCACGCGCGGCTACTCGGCGGGCTACAACTCCGACGTCTGGATGTGGAACGCCCAGCTGAGCTATCAGTTCCTGCGCAATCAGGCCGCCACGATCTCGCTGAAGGTCTACGACATACTCGGCCAGACGAAAAATATCAACCGCAACGTGACAGCCTCGTATATCGAAGATATGCGCTACAACTCGCTGACACGCTACGGAATGGTGACATTCTCATACCGTTTCAACACCTTCGGCAAGGGCAAGCAGCCCGCCGATTCGGGCGACTTCATGCACCCCGGCCGCCCCATGGGCCCCCCTCCCGGAATGCACCGCCACTAAAAAGCTGACCCCACGCAGCGTCCCTGCCGTAAATCGCGGCGGGGACGCTGTTTTTTCGCGCCTTGTATCCCTGTTCAGAAGCTGAATCTTATTTTCAGCTCTATCCACTTAGTTTGATAAGTGTCGGATAGTCAGGAAGTTCTTATTTTCATCTCTATCCACTTGCCTAAAATTAGCCTTGGCTTGACATGCGTGAAAGGCACGAAGCAGCCGCGCGTCGGCGCTCGGGGATGATGTTGTAACAGACAGTCATTAGTCTCCAATTAAAGGAGCGCGTCGCTGACTTTTGCGTCTTATGCCTCGGAAAATATGATAATGCTTGGGAGTATAGAATCTTTAGTGTAATTTTACGCCTGTGAAGACATGGAAGGAGAGGCGGCCAATGAGGTTCTGCTGCCGATTCTGCGTATTTCAAAAGTCAGACAGAGCCTCAGTTAATCTCTTCGTTAAATTAGATGAATCGTTATAAACTAACAAGATATCCCAATAGCATTACGCATTATCGTTTGGAGAACGATCCTATTCATGTTTTCACAATTAAGAAGAAATATGTAAACAATGCCAAAGCCTCCAAAAGGCATATTAAAAACACAGTAAACGGAATCTGCCAAAAAAAGGAGCTTAATAAATTACGTACCACAATTTTCCAATGTCCTATATGCAACAGTTGTTTAATTACTGAAGAAATACCAATTAGTTTTGGCGATGATTATGTTTGTCGGTGCACTTCTTGTCATAACGTTTTCATCTTTGGCGGAACGATATATTTAGCTTGTAATAACTCCGATTATAAATCTCCGGGAGAACTGTGCTCTCCCGACTCTATGACCGATAAGCATGCCATAGTGTCTTATTGTAAGAATAATATTCTACTGACCAATGAAAAGAAATTGATTGTTTCAGATGAATTTGTTCTTATTGTTAAAGAACAGCGTGGTTGCTTTACAATCACAGACTTATTCCTCATGTCCGGTGTCACAGAACTAACTTCCGGATCGGAAACCCTGACATTTTTACAGAGACTTGGTAAGACCCTCAGAAAGAAGTTTAACAGCGCGAAACGGCCGGCGCGTTGGCGCTCTGGGATGATGTTCTAACATGAAGTGTCTGAGCCTATAATCGTCTTCAGGGACAAAATTAAAGAGCGACGTCGGTGCGTTTCGTGTCGAACGTTATTGATCTGTAAAGTTTTTTCGCGGGGATTTCAGAAAATTGTGTATTTTTGTCGTTGATGTCTGACTCTACTCCCATTCCGCAGCCTCTGCTCACAACTCCCGAAGAAGACCGCCAGATAGAGGCGGCCTTTCAGGATGTGCTCGACGGCTATCTGCGGTCGAACCACCGCAAGAAGGTCGAGATTGTCGAGCGCGCTTTCCGGTTCGCCCGCGAGGCCCACAAGGGCATACGCCGCCGTTCCGGCGAGCCCTATATCCTCCATCCCATAGCGGTGGCGCGCATAGCCAGCCGCGAGATAGGGCTGGGGTCGACCTCGATATGCGCGGCTCTGCTCCACGACGTTGTCGAAGATACCGACTACACCGTCGAAGACATTGAGCGCAATTTCGGGGCGAAAGTGGCGCAGCTTGTCGACGGCCTGACGAAAATCTCGGGCGGAATCTTCGGCGACAAGGCGTCGGCCCAGGCCGAGAATTTCCGCAAGCTGCTGCTGACGATGAACGAAGACATTCGCGTTGTGCTCATAAAGATGGCCGACCGCCTCCACAATATGCGCACACTGGGCTCCATGGCCCCCAACAAGCAGTATAAGATTGCAGGCGAAACGCTCTATATCTACGCTCCGCTGGCCCACAGGCTCGGCCTCTTCGCTATAAAGACCGAGCTCGAAGACCTCAGTTTCAAATACGAGCACCCCGCGGCCTACGCCAACATTTCCGACCTGATAAGCGAGAGCGCCGGGCGCCGCGATGTCGTTGCCAACAATTTCCTTGGCCCGATACGCAAGCGGCTGACCGACATGGGCCTCGCTTTCGAGGCGAAGGCGCGCCTCAAGAGCGTCTACTCGATATGGCGCAAGATGGAGACGAAGCATATTCCTTTCGAAGAGGTCTACGACCTCTATGCCGTCCGTATCATCTTCGACAACGACGACCCGAACCTCGAGAAGGAGATATGCTGGAAAATCTATTCAGCCATAACCGACCTCTACCGCCCTCATCCCGACCGAACCCGCGACTGGATAACGACCCCGAAGGCCAACGGCTATCAGGCTCTCCACGTGACGCTTATGGGTCCCGACGGCAACTGGATAGAGGTTCAGATACGCTCGCGCCGCATGGACGAGATTGCCGAGAAAGGCTTCGCCGCCCACTGGCGCTATAAAACCGGCGAGAGCGAGGAAGAAACCGAGCTCAACGAGTGGATGAAGACTATCAAGGAGGTTCTCGACGATCCCAACCCCAATGCCATAGATTTTCTGGGCACGCTGAAGCTCAATCTCTTCGCAAGCGAGATAGTGGTGTTCACCCCGAAAGGGGAGATGGTTACACTCCCCACCGGCTCTACGGTGCTCGACATGGCCTTTAACCTCCACACCTTTCTCGGAACTCACTGTATAGCCGCCAAGGTCAACCATAAGCTTATGCCTCTGAGCCATCGCCTGAGCTCGGGCGATCAGGTCGAGATTCTGACCTCTCAGAATCAGACTCCTAAAGAGGAATGGGCGTCGCTGCTGGTCACCGCACGCGCTAAAACGGCCCTGCGTCAGGCCTTGCGCCGCGAGCAGCAGCCGTTGGTCGAGGAAGGACGCCGGCGCTTCAAGGAATTTCTCGAAGCCAAGGGGCTCGAAGAATCGAACGATCTGCTTTCGAGCGTCATCCATCGCCTCGGCGAGGAATCGAAAGAGCGCTTTTTCATCAAACTCGCGCGCGACGAGGTCAAGCTCGACACCCTTTTCGAAGGGAAGAGCGAGCGCGCCCAGCAGTCGTTCCTCTCGAAACTCTGGCGAATGGGGCGCGGACTCAAGAAATCGAAGGAAACGCCTCCTGCCGCGCCGTTGCCGGCTGTCGCAGCGCCGCCGAATGTGCCGGCGCGCGTTGTCGACACCCGCAGCGTCTATACTCTCCGCAGCGACGGCCATACGGCCAACTATGTCATGGCCCACTGCTGTTCGCCGATTCCGGGCGACGACGTGATGGGGTTCGTGAACTCCGACGGCAACGTCGAGGTTCATGCCCTGACCTGTCCGCGCGCCCAGGCTCTGAAGGCGAGCTATGGATCGCGCATCGTGGCCACGCGCTGGGAGGTCAGTAACACCGTCTTTCCGGCGCGCATCAGGATCGAGGGCATCGACCGCCACGGAATACTTCAGGAACTGACCTACGCCATATCGACCGAAATGAACATCGACATCCGCGGCCTTAATATCCGTGCCCGCGACGAGGTTTTCGACGCCGACCTGAACATCCTTGTCGCCGACACCTCGATAGTCGACAAACTCTGTCAGAAAATCATGCATATCGGAGGCGTCCGCCGCGCCGACCGCCTCCACTGAATAACCTGAGAACAAATGACACCGAAGTCCAACAACCTCTTTCGCATACTGATATTTCTGGCCTCTACGGCTCTGCTGCTGTTTTTCCTGCCTCACGAATCGGCCAACGAATATACCTACGCCGTCAACCGCCCCTGGGCCTATTCGCTGCTGACGGCGCCTTTCGACATCCCCGTCCATCTCGACTCGGTCTCGGCCCGCGAGGTGAAAGATTCCATCGACGCAGCTTTCGAGCCTATTTATATGCGTGATCTGACGGTTGAGAAATCGATGGTCAGCCAGTTCGGCAGCCGTCTGAACTCGACGGCCCGCGAAGGGCTGTCGCCGGCCGACCGCAACCGCATTCTTGCGGCCGTGAGGCAGATCTACGAAGACGGTATCGTCGAGACCGACGATTATGACGCCATCCGCGCCGGACGGCTTCAGGCCGTGCGTTTTATCCACGACAATGTGTCGATCTCGATGCCAACCGACGGCTACAGGTCGGTGCGCGCCGCCTACGCGCGCCTCGACAGCACCTTCTCCGATCCGCGTTTCCGCCGCGCTCTGACGGCGATACGCCCCGTCGACTATCTCCAGCCCAACATTCTGGCCGACACCCTCGAGACAGCGCGTGTCCGCACAGAGCTGTATCAGAAAGCCCTCGCTCCGATAGGCGTTATCCAGCAGGGGGAACGCATAATCGACAAGGGCGACATCGTGACGCCGCGCCTGGCCCGCGTGCTCCAGACTTACGAGGAAATGACCGCCGACCGCGGAGGTTCTACGGCAAGCACCTATTATCCTATTGCCGGACAGGCGCTGTTCCTGATTCTGCTGCTCGGCGCACTCTATGCCTATCTCTATATCTTCCGCCGCGACTATTACAACGACATAAAGATTATCTGTTTCATAATGATGATGATCGTAGGCTTCACATTCTTTGCCTACGCTCTGGCGCTGACCTTCACCTCGGGTCTCTATCTTGTGCCGTTCGCCATAGTGCCGATCATGGGCGTTATTTTCCTTGATTCGCGCACAGCCCTGTTTATCGACATCGTTCTGATTCTGATAACGTCGGTTATTGCCGTGGTGCCTCTCGAATATATCTTCATACAGTTTATGGCAGGCACTGCCGCCATCGATTCCATAAAGGATCTGAGCCGCCGCAGCCAGCTCATACGCACGGCCTTCATCGTCTTCGTGGTCTACAGTCTGTCGTATATCGCCGTCGAGGTCATGCTCAACGGATCGCTGCGCGAGCTTTCGGGCCGCATATTCGGCTATCTGGCCATCAACGCCGTGGCGGTTTCGTTCGCCTATATCATGCTGTTCTTCTTCGAGAAAATTTTCGGATTCACCTCGCGCGTCACTCTTGTCGAGCTTTCCGACATCAACAATCCGCTGCTGCGCGAGCTTTCCGAAGAATGTCCGGGCACGTTCCAGCATTCGATGGCTGTCAGCAACCTCGCCAGCGCCGCCGCCTCGCGCATAGGCGCCAACGTTCAGCTCGTCAGGGCCGGCGCCCTCTACCACGACATCGGAAAGATACGCAATCCGGCCTTCTACACCGAGAACCAGCACGGTGTGAACCCCCACGACACTCTCGACCCTAAACAGAGCGCCCGCATTGTCATCGGCCATGTCTCGGAAGGCATGAAGATGGCCGAGAAGGCAAAGATTCCGATGCAGCTGCGCCGGTTCATAACCGAGCACCACGGCCGCGGTAAAGCCCGCTATTTCTTCAACACATGGTGTAACCGCCATCCCGACGAAGAGCCCGATCCCGACGCTTTCACCTATCCCGGGCCGAACCCGACAACGCGCGAGTCATCGATCATAATGATGGCCGACAGCGTCGAGGCGGCCTCGCGTTCGCTGACCGACCATTCGCCCGAGGCTATTCAGGCTCTTGTCAACAAGATCGTCGACACTCAGGTCAGCGAGGGGCTCCACAACGATTCGCCCATCTCGTTCCGCGACGTCAACCAGATCAAAGACACGTTCGCACAGCGCCTGCGCACGATCTACCACTCGCGCATCTCCTATCCCGACCTCAACAAGCAGTGATCAGCTTTCGGGGGTGGGGGCGAGGCCGCGGTGTTTGCGGGCGAAGACAACGAGCAGACCGAGGGCCACGACCACGCCGACGGCGACGGAGATTGTCTGCGGCAGTCCGAAACCTTCGGGCGCGAAGAGCAGATAGCTCGTGCAGACAACCGTCATGAACAGCGCCGGCAGCAGGGTGATGACATAAGAGCGTCCGCGGCGCGCAAGCCACACGGTGGCGGCCCACAGGGTGAACATAGCCAGAGTCTGGTTGCTCCAGGCGAAGTAGCGCCAGAGAATATTGTAGTCGACCATCATCAGCCCTATCGCAATGGCGAAGAGCGGCAGGGTCAGCGCCAGGCGCTTGAGGAACTTGCGCTGGCTCAGGCCGGCGAGATCGGCGATTATGAGGCGTGCCGAGCGGAAAGCCGTGTCGCCCGACGATATCGGGGCGGCTATGACGCCGATAATGGCGATTATTCCGCCGACTTTTCCGAACCATCCCAGCGATATGTCCCTGACCATTGTCGAGGCGCTTCCGCCGTCGGCCATGTAGCTGTTGAGACCGTCGTAGCCGCCTGTGAAGGCGATAGTTGCGCAGGCCCATACGAGAGCTACTATTCCCTCGGTCACCATGGCGCCGTAGAACACCGGGCGCGCGTAGCGTTCGTTTTTCAGGCAGCGGGCCATCAGCGGGCTCTGCGTGGCGTGGAAGCCGGAGATGGCGCCGCAGGCTATCGACACGCAGACCATCGGGAACACCGCAAGCCCCGAGCCGTGGCGCGACTGCAGGCCGTCGCCGAATCCGACGGGAATCTCCACGCCTCCGAAGAGCATCATGCCGAGCAGCCCCAGGGCCATGAACAGCAGCAGAACGCCGAAAACGGGGTAGAGGTTGCCGATGAGCTTGTCGATGGGAAGCATGGTGGCGAGAATATAATAGATGAGGATTATGCCGACCCAGAATATCTTGTCGAGACTTTCCGGCGTCAGCGACGCCAGAATCTCGGCCGGACTTATGACGAACACCGTGCCGACGAGTATCAGCAGTATCAGCGAGAAAACACGCATGACGTGTTTCACGCCGCCGCCGAGCTCGCGCCCTACAATCTCGGGAAGCGACACTCCCCCCTCGCGCATCGACATCATCGCGCCGACGAAGTCGTGGACGGCGCCGGCGAAGATTGTGCCGAACACAATCCAGAGCAGGGCTGCCGGCCCGAACATTATTCCCATGATGGCGCCGAAAATCGGCCCCATTCCGGCGATGTTCAGAAACTGGATGAGGAAGACTTTCCACGTCGGCATGGCAATGTAGTCGATGCCGTCGGCCATTGTTGTCGCGGGGGTGGGGCGCTTGGGATCGGTGCCGAAGATGCGTTCGGCAATCGCGCCATAGATGAAATAGCCTCCGATAAGGAGAGCCAGAGAGATTAGAAGTGTGGTCATAACGCGACAAATTTAGCGAAATTCCAGCAATATGATCTTATAAAAATTATAAGATTTATAAGAGCTTATAAAATTTATAAGACTCAAACCATAAAAACAACAGGGGATGGCCCGTGCGGGCCATCCCCTGTAAATATATGAAAGTGTGAAGATTATTCAGCGATCATCTTTGTGGCTTTCGAGCCCTGGAGGCGGATCACGAACATTCCTTTCTGAGGTTCGCTGATTTCGCGGCCGTTGAGGTCGAAATAGCGCACGGGAGCGTTGGCGTCGTCAGCTTCAATGTCGTCGATGCCTGTCGGGGTGTCGCTTTCAACATAGTGGAAGCCTCTTTTTGCCTCAAGGCGTGTGCCGTCGGCGCTGACAGCGCGTCGGGGCGCACCGGCCGGAGCTGCTTCGGTCTCGAGCTCGTGGTAGGCTACTACCTCGAAGTCAACGTGGGTGTTGGCCGGCTGTTCCTTTGCCTCTACAAACCATTTGGGCTGTCCGAGGGAGGTATCGCATGATACAGTAGCTTTTCCGCTGTCTTTGGTATCCATCTCGAACTTAACGATTTTGCGCGGGAGATAGTGACCGTCAGCGTCGACAACCGTAGCCATGAGCTGGGTCTTGGGCAGTTTCTTGTAGAGGTCGTAACGGTTCTTGTTCTGCTCCTGCTGATCTTTGTATGAATAGGCTATCCATTGGACGTCGGCAGGTTCGCCGAAGTCGTCCGACGAAGTCGATCCGTCGTAGTCAAAACCATTGAAGTAGCTCTTACCTTCGTTTTCATAGTCGGTGGAGTATTTGAAGTGCAGCGGAGTTTTATTGCTGATAAGCGTTGCGATGTCCTCGCACTGATTGTTGATTACGAATGAATAGTGGTCTTTGTAACCTGTCTGGTTAGTCGGATTTCCGTAGTAAGGATCGTTACGGCCATCAACTCTGAGTTCATACTTCGATTGCAATACCGGCAGCTTATGGTCGTTTCGGATGCGGGTGTCGAATGTCAGATAAAGCTCTCTCTTGTCCTCGTCGTATGTGAAAGTATAGCGAACGGATGCCAGATAAACCAGACGCTTCTTTGTCCCGTCAGGTAATTCTGTAAGGACAGTCGGGCCGTCCATAAAGTAGCCGTTTTCGATATACGATGTTGTGCCTACAGCTTTATCGAGGGTTTTAAACTTTGTCTGAGCGAAGCCGGTATAGCCCTCTTTCTTGACGACAGCAATGGCGATATAATCGGTGTTCTTTTCAAGTTCGGTATAGTTGAAGAAGACCGGATTCTCGATAGTCATTCTCTTCCAGCGCGGGTCAACGGCGGGAGTGCCTTTGGCTTCGCCGTAGGTGTCGGGATCAGCGGGATTAACTTCCGTTCCGTCGTCTTTGCGCAGATACATGTGAATGAACTCCTTACTCTGATCGTTGTCGCTGAGATCGACTTTTAATTTGAACAGGGCCGAGAGGTCGCTGACATTGACCGGAATGAATTCCATGCTGACTTCTTTCGGAGCCGTCAGAGTAGTGAATGAAACTGTCGATTGACTGTTCTTGTCGTTGACGTATGCGGTGACGGTCAGATCATAAGTTGTATTGGCCGTGAGACCTTCGAGGTTAGCGGTCTTTGATTCGAGGTCGACGGTGATGTCATTGCCTTCTCCGAGACCGCTGACAACAACCGAAGTTGTTCCTTCGGGAACACTGGTGAGCGTCAGAACAGCGCTGTTGCTTGTGATGCCCGAAATCGTGGCGACAGGAGATTCGATAATCTCGCTGTTTTCTACGTATTTGATCAGTTTGATATTGGTAACCTCAATGGTGGTGTTGGCAGGATTACCTCCGAAGTCGAAGAGAAGCAGAACGTTCTCCAGCGGCTTGTTGGTGTATACTTGAGATTTGAAGTGCTGAATAGTAGTATTAATACCGAGCTCTTCACTGACTGCATAAGTGTTGTCGTCGGTGCTCTTGTAGAGTTTTACAAACCCGGTGAAACTATTGTTGGCCTTGTAGTCAAATTCAAGCTGATAAACGTCCTCAGAGGTGAAGCTGACACCGGTGGGAATTTTGAACTGAGCCTGCCAGCGAAGGGAGGTGGCATCGGTCAGCACGAAGGTAGCACCGAAATCCGACAGGGTGTAACTGTAGTTGTCGTTCTTCTCCCAATTCGGAGCGAAATGGATATTGTCGGCAGGGATTGTTCCGGGAGATACATAAATGTTTTGAGGGGTGCGTCCTGCTGTAGGATCTCCGTCTTGGGCTTGCGCACCGATTGCGGCGAATAGCGCCACAAGGCATAGTAGCAGTTTTTTCATGAAAAATGAGGAAAAATAGTATGAAGTTAAAGGAAAATTTACGGAATACGTAGTTTAGTAATTGGAACAGAGGTAAATGTACTGACTGTATCTGCGCGCAAAATTAGACAAAATTTTACCCCCCCCTAAAGCTAAAAAATGTTAATTCGACAAATCTCCAGACTGTTTAGCAACTCCGGCTGTCTGCTGTCAAGCGCGGGACGCGCGATATCTCTACATCCACTGCGATAGCTGTGGGTTCGACAGCCTCCCCCCAGCCACCGCGACAAGCCGCGGGAGCGTGCGCAGTCGCGGAAGGGCGATAGCTAAGGCCGGTGTCAATATATTCGCGTGCACGGTTTCGCCGAGCATGGTGAGGAAAACAATAAACTGTATCGATTAACTGGCTGAGCATCATAAGCGCTTGGACTTCAATGCGGAGATTCGGACTATCTGCGAAGAGTCAGTCTTCTCATATCAACCTGACGACTTGAACTGAAACCTTGACTATCGCCGTTCCGCGACTGCGCAGGCTCCGCCGCTTGTCGCGGGGAGATGGAGATTACTCCAGACCCACAGCTATCGCAGTGGGATGTAGAGATATCGCGCCTCACGGCGCTTGTCGCGTGCTTTCAGCCAGACTTTTTGAACTCAACACACTAAGTTAATGGCATTGTCCCTGCGCCGGAGCGTTTTTTGACATTGCCATCCGGCTGCATCCCGGGCTGCGGGAGGGTTTAAACAAATTTTTGTAATTTCGCGTTATCTTTATGTAACTCCGGCTTGGCCGGGTTCCTTTCATCGTTTCAACTGCCTGCAATGAGAATTGTTCTGAAAATTGCCAAATGGCTTGGTATTGTCGTGGCTGCGGTGGTGGCGCTCTTGCTGCTTGTCCCGGTGGCGCTCTACGTGCCTTTTGTTCAGGACTTTGTCAAGGATATTGCTGTCAGAGAGGCGTCGAAGGCTACCGGCTATGACATCTCGGTGGAACGCATAAGGCTTCGCTGGCCGCTGAGGCTGAGTGTCGAAGACGCTCTCATCGTAGAACAGACAGGCGACACTATGCTCATGGCGCAGCGCCTTGACCTCGGCGTGGGGCTGCGGCCGCTTTTCAGGGGCGATGTCGAGATCGACTATGCGCGCCTCGACAGTGCCCGCTATCAGCTCGGCAACGCCGATTCGCTTATGTGGCTCCGCGCGTCGGTCGACCGCTTCGAGATGGAGGCGTCGCGCCTGAAGATGAATCTCGAAAGAGTCGATCTCGACAGGGCGCTGCTCGACGGGGCGCGCATAAACCTCGCCATGCGTCCCGACACGGCCGTCAACGCCGACACCGCCGACACCGCCGCCTCGAAGCTCGCTATGGTCATCCGTGCGCGCGACATTGAACTGAGGCGTGTTGACTACACGATGACCATGCTGCCGACAATCGACACCCTGCGGGCCTTGGTGCCCTCGGCGCGTCTCAGCGACGGGCTCGTCGATCTGGGGCGCCGACGTGTCAACGCCCGGCTGCTGCGGGTCGACAGCGTGGCCGCCACTTATCTCACGCCGTCGGCGGCGTGGCTTAAGGCTCATCCGGTGGCTGTTGCGCCCGAGACGGCGCCGACCCCCGATTCGCTTATGTGGACTGTCACGGCCGATTCTCTGCGTCTGACGGCCACTGATCTGCTCTACGCCGTCAGCGGCGCCCGTCCGGCTCCGGGACTCGATATGAACTATCTCCGGGCGCGCTATGTGACCGTCGATGTCGACTCGTTCAGCAACCGGGGGCCGTCGGTCGGCCTTACGCTGCGGCGCCTGCTCGCCGAAGAGCGCTGCGGTCTGCGCGTCGATGCCTCGGGCCGGTTCGACATGGCCGACGGACAGATTTCGGCCTCGGGATTCAGAATACTTACCGACGCCTCGACCATAGCTTTCGACGCCGATATGGGGCTGACCGAAGGCGCCGACATGGCGGCAATGCCGCTGCGCCTGAAAGCCGACGCCAGGATAGGCTTCAGCGATGTTGTCATGGCTTTCCCGGCTCTCGGCCCGACTGTCAGGTCGCTTCCCGCTCCGAATGAACTCAGCCTGCGCGCCGACGTGGCCGGAACAATGGCCGACATGACGCTGCGGCGCCTCGACGCCGCTTATCCGGGGCTTCTGAAACTCGCTGTCAGCGGCCGTGTCAGGAACATCACCGATTTCAACAGAATGGCCGGCAAGCTGACTGTCGACGGCGAAGCGCGCGGACTGAACCGTGTGAAAAACAAATTCCTCGCCGCGTCGACCGCCTCCGGATTCAATATTCCCGAACTGATGACGGTCAAAGGCACCGTCGACTACCGTCCCGCCGCCGTCGACGGCGACATCACTCTGACAGCCAACAGCGGCCGGATTGCGGCCAAAGGACGCTGGGAGCGGCGCGCCGAGGGATATATGGCACGGCTGACGGCGACAGATTTCCCCGTCGACGCTTTCGTGACAAAGCCCGGCATAGGCAGTGTGACGGCCCGCGTCGACCTCAGCGGTCACGGCTACAATCCGCTGAAGCCGTCGACTCAGATGAAGGTCGACATCGATATCGACCGTATCGTATATAACAGCCAGAGCTACGGCGACATAACCCTGCTGGCCGATCTCGGCGGACGCCGCGCCACCGGACGCCTCCACAGCGGAATCGACGTGGCCGACCTCGACGCCGATTTCGACGCCACTCTCGGCGACAGCGCCTGGAGCTGGGATGTCGACGGCGACATACGCCATCTCGACCTCATGGCTCTCGGCCTGAGCAAGGAGGCAAACGCCGGAACCATGACGCTGGCCACAACCGGCGTCTACAATCCGCTGACCCGCGCCGTCGACGGACGCATCAGTGTCGACCGCCTGACATGGCTCACCGGCACGACAACGCTCCGCGCCGACTCTACCGTGGCCGATGTCGCCCTTGATGCGGCCGGAATCAGGGCGCGTGTGGCACAGGGCGACCTGCTTGCCGTGGCGTCGACGCAGTGTCCGCTCGAATCGATAATGCCGCGCATCGATGCCACTATGTTGCTGGTCGACCGTCTTGTGAAAGCCAAGAAAATCAATATCGACTCGCTGCAGCGTGCGCTGCCTCCGATGAGCCTGTCGCTCGAGGCCGGCCGCAACAATATTGTCAGCGAATATCTCGCCGGCGCCGACAGCCGCGGCCCGCAGTTCAGGCAGCTCGCCCTCACGGCCTCGACCGACTCGCTGATAAATATCGTCGGAAAGGTCACGGGCTTCTCGACAGGCTCGACGCGCCTCGACACGATACGTCTCACGGCCGTCCAGCACGGCGGCTTCCTCGTCTACAACGCTCAGGTCAGCAATGCCCCCGGAACGATGGACAATTTCGCCCGCGTGACGCTCAACGGCTACCTCGGCGAGAACCGCCTCGGAGCACTCCTGCGCCAGAGCAATATAAAAGGGGAGAGCGGCTACAGAATCGGTCTGGGAGTGACGACGACCGACTCGGTGGCAACCCTGCGGCTCGTGCCCTACAACCCCATGATAGCCTACAGGCAGTGGGAGGTGAACGACAGCAACTATGTCAGCTATAACTTTGTGACACGCCAGATAAGCGCCGACCTGAGGCTCCACAACGACAAGTCGTCGGTGGCGATCGCCACACTCCCTCCGTCGGGCGACGCCACGATGCCCGGTCAGGACATCTCGGTTAAGCTCAGCGACGTTCTGCTTCAGGACTGGGTGGCCGTCAATCCTTTCGCAACGCCTATGACCGGCTCGATCTCGGCCGATCTGCTTTTCCACTGGAACCGCGAGAATCTCACGGGGCGCGGCAATGTCAGCGTTGCCGACATGACCTATAACCGGCAGCGCGTGGGCAATTTCGATCTCGACATCGACATGGCCAACGACCCGCTGACGGGACGCATAACGGCCGATATGGCGCTCATGGTCGATTCGGTCAAGACGGTGACGATAAAAGGTATTCTCAACGACTCGACAACAAATGAGCCTTTCAATCTCGACCTGTCGATGATCCATTTCCCGCTGAAAACCGCCAACGCTTTTCTGCCTCCGGGAACGGCGAAGCTCGAAGGAACCCTCAACGGTTCGCTGCTGATAAAAGGGAACGCCGAGAAGCCTTTCTTCGACGGCTGGCTCGCTTTCGACTCGGCAACGGTGACGCCGACGATACTCGGCACGAAGCTTAAACTGTCGGAATCGCGCATCACTGTCGACTCTTGCATAGCCCGGTTCAACGATTTCACCGTTACAGGCTGTAACGACAACCCGCTGAGGCTCAACGGCACCGTCGACCTCAGGAACCTCGCCAATGCCTCATACGATCTCAGCCTCAAGGCCGACAACATGATGATTGTCAACTCGCAACGGCCGCGCGGCGCCAATATCTACGGAAAGGCTTATATCAGTCTCGACGCCACGGCCCGCGGAAACATGAAGCTGATGATGCTCAATGCCGACGCCTCGCTGCTGGCCGGCACCAACGCCACATACCTTATGACCTCGGCGGGGACACAGATTCCCGGCGCCGCATCGGCCGACGACATCGTCAAGTTCGTGCAGTTCAACGACAGCACCGATATGGTCGCCGATTCGATAGTGGCCGAGGGGATGACAATGATAATCAACGCCGCGCTGTCGATCGAGCAGGGCACAACCCTTAATGTCGACCTCTCGGCGAGCGGACAGAACAAGGTGTCGATTCAGGGCTACGGCGATTTCGACTACTCGATGACGCCGGCTAACGCCGACGGACGTCTGACGGGCCGTTTCACCATCGACAAGGGCTTCGTGCGCTACACGCCGCCGATGATGAGCGAGAAACTGTTCGATTTCAATCAGGGAAGTTATGTGAACTTCACCGGAAACATTATGAACCCGACTCTCAATGTGTCGGCCGTCGACAAGGTAAAGGCCAACGTAACGCGCAGCGGCGAAGACTCGCGCCTTGTCACTTTCGACATAACGGCCTCGGTGACAAACACGCTCGAGAACCTAAATGTGGCGTTCGATATGTCGACCGTCGACGATATCGGCGTCGAGAACGAACTGCGTTCGATGTCGCCCGAACAGCGCGCCAACCAGGCCATGAACCTGTTGCTCTACAACGTCTACACCGGCCCCGGCTCTACCGTCGGCAAAGCCTCGCTCAACGGGAACCCGCTGTTCTCGTATCTCGAATCACAGATCAATTCATGGGCCGCCAACAATATCAAGGGGGTTGACCTCTCGTTCGGCATCGAGCAGTATGACCGCACACGCGACGGCGCTACCTCGACGGCGACATCCTACAGCTACCGCATATCGAAATCGTTCCTCAACGACAGAATCAAGATAGTCGTCGGCGGCAACTATACGACCGACGCCTCGGCCGACGAGAATTTCGCCGAGAATCTGCTGAACGACATCTCGTTTGAATATATGCTCAACAAGAGCGGCTCGATGTATATCCGTCTGTTCCGCACTACGGGCTACGAGAGCATCCTCGAGGGCGAAGTGACCCAGACAGGTGTCGGCTTCGTGCTGCGCCGCAAAATCGACAGTCTGCGCTATCTGTTCCGCCGTCCTAAAGAAAACAAAGAAATTCCCGTTGCCGATGAAAAGCCCTGACAAAACCGTGCGGCTTCTCGCCGCTGCCATCACGGCGTTTCTGCTCGCAGCCTGCTCGACAACGAGCCGGCTTCCCGAGGGAGAAATCCTCTACACGGGCGTGAAGAAAACCGTCATAACGCCTCCTGAAGGGGAAAAAGTGGCCTCAGGCGTGGCGTCGCAGATTAAGGGAGCTGTCAATGTCAAGCCGAACAACTGCCTCATATCCCCCTCGCTGCGCTATCCCTTCCCGATCGGACTGTGGGTCTGGAACCACTGGAACGAACCGAAGAAAGGCATCGGGAAATGGATCTACAACAAACTCGTCGAACAGCCCGTGCTCATCAGCGATGTGCGCCCCGACGTGCGTGTGGCCATGATAGACAGGATGCTCGACAACAACGGCTATTTTCAGGGCCACGCCTCCTACAGCCTCGTGCAGGGCAAGAATCCGCGTAAGGCGTCGATACGATATGAAATCTCGACCGGCAGCGCCTATAATCTCGACTCGATAATAATGCTCGCCGACACCACTGCGCTCAACAGGCTCATAAACGAGTCGGCCCGGCGCTCGGCATATCTGCGCCCGGGGTCGCGCTACAGTGTCGATTCGCTGAAACAGGTGCGTATCGACATCGCCAACCGCCTGCGTAACAAGGGATATTACTTTTTCAGCCCCGAATATATCGAATATCTGGCCGACTCCACGATAACTAAAGGCGCGATTGCCCTGAAGCTCGATCTGGCCGCGAATATCCCGTCGTGGGCTATGAAGTCATATAAGGTCGGCAGGATAACGACTGTCATAAACCGCAATTCGGGCACCGGCACTCCCGACACATTCCGGACCGACCGCGGAACGGTCATTCAGATGCAGCCGTCGCACCTCCGCCGCAAGCTCATACCCGAATGTATAGCCTTCCGCACGGGCAAGACGTTCAGTGTGCGCGACATGAACCGCACCCAGACCTACCTCTCGCGTCTTGGCATATTCTCGGAGATCGACATATCGGCCGTTCCCGATACCCTCGCCCCCGAACCGACTCTCGACATCGACATCAACTGCCGTTTCGACAAGCCTCTCGAAGCCACCGTAGAGGTCAACGCCTCGTCGAAGAGCAACAGCTATATCGGGCCGGGCGTAGTGCTGGGCCTGACCAACAAGAACCTCTTCGGCGGCGGAGAGCAGTTCTCGGTGAAACTCAACGGCTCTTATGAATGGCAGACAGGCAGCCGCCGCGGAAAATCGAGCGTGTTCAACTCCTATGAGGTCGGACTGACGACATCGCTGGCCTTCCCGCGTCTTCTCGGCCTGAACTGGGTGACGCGCCGGCGCCGCGTGCTCAACTGGACGCGCATAACTCTCAACGCCGATCTGCTCAACCGCCCCCACTATTTCAAGATGGCGCAGTTCAACGCCTCATATTCCTACGACTGGCAGCATTCGCGATATGTCAACAACTCGCTGACACTTGTGAAGCTGACCTACACGAAGCTCATCCATACCACCCACGACTTCGACTCGATAATGAACGCCAACGAAGCCATCGCCCAGAGCTTCAAGAACCAGTATATACCTCAGATGGCCTACACCTGGACCTACGACCGCAACTATCACAGCCGCCGCACGCTCAACGTACAGCTCAGCGTTCAGGAGGCAGGCAACATTTTCTGGGGCATCTACCGCGCCTTCGGCCACAAGGGGGAGAAAGAGCTCTTCGGCACACCGTTCAGCCAGTTCGTCAAGGGGCAGGCACAGGTCGTCTACGGGCAGCGCCTCTCGCGCCGCGATATATGGCTGGTCAGCCGTGTGCTCGTCGGAGCGGCCCATGCCTACGGCAACTCGAGCGAGGTGCCCTACAGCGAGCAGTTCTATATCGGCGGTGCCAACTCGATCCGTGCCTTTACCGTCAGATCGCTCGGCCCCGGCAGCTATCATGCTCCCGCCGATCAGACCAACGGCTACTTCGACCAGACGGGCACATTCAAGCTCGAACTCAATACCGAGCTGCGCTTCCCGATCTACGGGCCGCTCCACGGTGCCGTTTTCATTGACGCCGGCAACATATGGCTTCTCAAGAACGATCCGGCTCGCCCCGGCGGCACGCTCCGTGCCAAAACATTCTGGAAAGACCTTGCCCTCGGAACGGGCGTCGGGCTGCGCTTCGACATCAGCATGTTTGTAGTGCGCGCCGACCTCGGAATCGGAATCCATGCCCCATACGACACGGGCCGCAGCGGATACTACAACATGACGAGCTTCGGCAAATCGCTCGCCTTCCATCTCGCTATCGGCTATCCTTTCTGAATTTGGCCATGTCGGCTAAAAGCGCTATCTTTGCGCCGTCATCAGCCTCTGTAGTTCAACGGATAGAACAAGAGTTTCCTAAACATCTATTCTGGGTTGAGCGCAAAATTTGAGAGCAAATTGTGTTTACCGAGTGAATGTTTGAGAGCCGACATATTGGTTAAGCTACATAAAGCCTTGTAGTTCAACGGATAGAACGAGGGTTTCCTAAACCTTAAATCGGGGTTCGATTCCCCGCAGGGCTACAAAATCAAGCCTCACCTTTTCTGGGTGGGGCTTTTTTGTTTCCTCACTTTCCGCAAAAAATGACTAATTTTGCGTGAGAATGTTCTACAATAGTTCTACAAGAGAAAATGGCAACTTTCAAAGCAGAGGTGTATGCTCACCAAAAGAGAGCCGACGGCACCTATAACATAAAAATCCGCGTTACTCACAAGCAGCGCAAAAAGTATCTCTCTACTCCGTGGTATGTGGGTAAAGAGGATTTGACACGCGCCCTCAAGCTCAAAAACCAAAAGTACATCGACATGGTAGAGGACACATTGCGCCGCTATCGCGCTATATGCAACAGCGTGGGCGAGGGTCTGGACGATATGACCGTGGAGCAGGTCGTTGAATTGCTGGCAAAGGATAGAGAAAAACCCTTTGACTTGGATATTGTAGCCTACACCGAGGCTTTCATCGCCAAGCTGGAAAAAGACGGACGAGGCGGGACCGCCAAAGCCTACAAGGTGGCAATAAACAGTCTGAAACGATTTGCCGAGCGTGAGGTTGTCAGCATTAAGGAAATCACGGTGCAATTCCTCAATGACTGGATAGCATGGATAGCCAAGCAGCCACCACGGAAAGACTGCAAGAAAGGCGACCGCGCCCAAAGCCTGTATCTCGCGCAACTCCGGGCAATGTATAACCGGGCTAAGAAAGAATTTAATGATGAGGAAGCCGGGATTATCCGCATACCTTTCTCTCCGTTCAACAAGGTAGAGATACCAAAGCCCTCGCTATCCCGCAAACGCGCTTTGTCAGTCGAGCAGATGCGGGCTTTTTCGCAAGTTCCATATACGACCATACTACAACCCGGAGTGAATCGGTTCAATTTTGCAAAGGACGTGTTTCTTTTGAGTTTCTTTCTTGTAGGCATGAACGCCGCCGACCTATTCGCCGCAACCGACATCGCGGACGGCCGCATAACCTACCAACGCCAAAAGACACGCAACCGCCGTGCCGACAAAGCGGAAATCTCCATAAGGATTGAGCCGGAGGCGCAGGCTCTTGTGGATAAGTACCGCGACCCCACGGGGCAAAGGGTGTTCAATTTCTATCGGCTCTATTCATCCACCGACACATTTTGCGCTGCGCTCAACAAAGGATTGAAACGCATAGGTAAGATTATCGGCGTTGATGATTTGGAGTTTTACGCGGCCCGGCATAGTTGGGCTACGATAGCCAACAATGACGCTGGGGTTGATAAATACACGGTGCATACTGCCCTAAACCATGTTGACGAGAATATGCGCGTAACCGACATTTACATTCGCAAGAGCTGGGATAAGATAGATGCGGCCAACCGCGCCGTGCTTGATTTTATGGCATTGGATTTACCAAGTGTTGACGAGCCTAAAAAATAGCGTTTTGCCTAAGCAAAATCTGTAAATCTCTGAATATCAAAACAATTTCAAGGCAATTTTGCCTAAGCAAAATGTTCCACGGAATTTTTAGGGCAAAAAGTGGCTAAAAATAGGCACTCAAACACACTTTTTCGACCCCGTTTTGCTTAGGCAAAATTTTGAAACACCCACAAAATCAATGCTTTGTGCTTTCGGTTTTGCTTAGGCAAAATGTTCCACGCCCTAAATTTTTGCTTAGGCAAAACTCACAAAATACTGATAATCAGCACGTTCACAACTTTTGCCTAAGCAAAATTCCAAAATAGCCGTTTTGCCTAAGCAAAATTTGTAAGTCGCTGAAATTCAAGATACTTTTTAGGTGATTTTGCTTAGGCAAAATTTAGCCTCGCGCCTGCGCGCATAATGCGCCTGCGCGCGTATATATACACACTATAATAAGAGTAGTAGTAAAAGATATAGATATATTGAAATAGGGGGTATGGGGGAAAGAACAAAAAAGAGCGACATCCGAAAATGCCGCCCTTTCTTTGCTTACTGTTCAAACATCTTGCCGGAGCCTGTCAAGAGCCATTTGGCGTTAACTCCATAGTCGGTTATCATTGGCTGGAGCCACGATACTTGAAACCACCCTCTATCCAAGTCTTTCCGATTTGCGATAAGGTTGCGCCGGTCTATCTCGTATAATCGGCAATAGGTGTTAACGCCACGAATACGTTTCATGGCGATTATCGCGTCAAGGGCGCAATAAAATCGCTCCATGATTTGCTTACTTATCGGAGTATTCATTGCGGCTCTATTCTCGTTATGGCTGTAAGGTCATCGTTAAGATACCATTTCTCTTTGTGGAGTACCTTAGCCCCCATTGCATTGTTGGCTCTATAAGTATGCTCGACAAAACGAAAGAGAACGCTATCCGGGTTGCTGCCTAAGCTCTCAAAGTAGGGTCGTATCTCCATTGTCTTGTTGAAAATTGAATCGGCAGACCATCCCTCAGCTCTCCCCTTTGCTCTAACCTGTTCCATTGCGTATAGCACAATGGTATATTCTTGAGGCTTTCCAAGCTCGACACACTCGTAGCTTTCCGGGTCGTTGAAATTTTGCTTAACGTAATCATCAACGGCCTTTTCATAGGATTCTTGGCAGGCAGTGAGGGCTATCGCCAACACTAATATTGCAATTAGCTTTTTCATAGTCCTACTCGTTCAATGCTCTCACAAGCTCAACATCCGCTTTAAGCTGGTATAGCTCATCAAGGGGCTGGCCGGTGATTTTTGCAGTTGTTATCGCTTTCTCTATCTCTATCAGTACCCGGAGGCTTTCATCGGGATTTACCCGGTTTACGTTGGTGAGGCTTTCCTTGAAAAGCTCAATCACCATTCGGTAATATTTGTTCATGCCATTACGATATTTAGTTTCTGTTCGATTATTGACAATAGGCGGTTAACCTGTTGCTGCGCCACGTCAACCTGCGCTTGCGCTCGGTCAACTTGCGCCTGCGCCCTACGGGTTATCTCGTGGGCTTCTTTGGTAAGGCTTGCTTGGGCTGTCAACGCCTCTATCACCTTGTCAACCTCAAAGCCAAAGTTGCATGGCGGGTTGTTGGTGAAATCATGGCCGGCGAATTGTGGGTTATCTCCCGTTATCGGCCCGTGGAAATGTTGACCGCCGCCGTTGTTGTCTTGGCTTATGAGCATAGCCCCCTCGCCTTTCTCCAACCATTCAAGATTGAGGTCGGGGACTAAACTCTTTAATTTCTCGGTAAAGTTTTTAGGCTCTACTACCTTGCCATTGATGAGCTGGGAAAAGGCAGATTCGTTGTTGTAGCCCAATTTTGTGCCTAAATCCTTTTGGCTGGTCGCTATCCCAATGCTTATGAGGTGGCGCACTAAAATTTTATATCTGTCTATCTTGTTCATTATCAGCTTGTTTGAGATTTGAGCAAAAATTTTTCCTAAATTTTTTACCTAAACATTTGGCTGTGTCGGTAAAGTTCTTTATCTTTGCACCATAATCAGTTTTGTAGTGTCGCAAAGATACAAAAATTTGTGCTTACGGAACACATAACACTATAAGTTTTATAATGGAGAACAAGAAAAAAACAAAGTTTCGACAATTCTATGACGCTCTGCCCCCAAAGGCAGAGGTAGCCCCTAAAACGGCTTTCGTTAAGAAAATCGCGGCGATGTGCAAAGTGCATGAGGTTACGGTGCGTTGCTGGATAGCCGGCACTCAAAAGCCGGATGCGCTCAAAACCTCTATTATAGCCCAAGAGTTAGGTATTCCCGAACAAGAATTATTCACATAAAATTGCAACACCGATGACAGGAATACAGATTTACAACACCGTCTGGCTATCCGTTTGGCTACTATGCCTCGCGGGTGCTATCTGGGGAGTGTGCGCAGGCAATCCGATACACTGGCTTTTCGTGGCCGCTTCTCTCTATTTTTCGGGCTTACTCTTTCTCGACAAAGAGGACGGAGAGAGCCTCAAGGATTTACTTATTCGCAAAATCAAAGCTCGTAGAGCGCGTAAGGTAGCAAAGCAATGACAATCACAATGGAATTGTACGAACTGAAAACGCTATGCGCGAATATGGCGGCTCTTGGTGTTGCGACCTACCAAAAGGAAGCGGCTCCGGCAAGCGACCTTATTTCTCAACGTGAGGCGTATAGTCAATTCCAAGAGGTGAGAGTTAAACGCTGGGTGGAAAGCGGATTGATAACGCCACAACGCAACGGGTCCGCAAAAAATTCCAAACGCTACTATTCACGCGCCGAACTGATGGCAATCAATCAAGCCGAAAGGTTAAACACAATAATTCACAGATAGCATGAAAACTATTAAGCTAAAATCGCTATCGCTCGTAAACTTTAAGGGAGTGCGAGAGTTTCATGCCGATTTCACCAATGCGGTAACGCTGGTATCTGGCGAGAACGGCACGGGCAAGACCACGCTCTATGATGCTTACTTGTGGCTGCTATTCGGAAAGGATAGCGCAGGCCGTGGCGATGGCAACGGGGGCTTTAATGTCAAGACCCTCGACAAGAACGGAAAACCTATCTATCGTCTTGAACACTCCGTAACAGGTGTGTTTGACGTGGACGGGAGAGAGATTAAACTGCAACGCTGCCTTGTGGAGAAATGGAACAAGGTAAACGGCACTACCGATGAGGTGATGAAAGACGAAACACAGTTTTTCATTAACGATGTGCGTTGCGGCACCAAAAAGGAGTATCAAGCTGAAATCTCCGAGATTATCCCCGAAGATGTATTTAGGCTGATAACCAATCCCTACCTATTCCCCCGCCTGTCGGCCGAGGACCAGAAAGAAATGTTGCTCCAAATGGTAGGCAACATATCCGATGACGAGGTGGCCGCATTAAGCCCGGAATTTATGGCGTTGCTCGACCATATCAACGGCACGTCCTTAATCAAGTACGCCCAAGAGGTAGCAGCCAAGAAAAAGAGTTGCAATGACGCACTCACAACCATACCCTCAAACATCGAAATGGCGCAAAAGCTAATGCCCGAAGATGAGGACTGGACCGCGCTGGAAAGTGAGCTTGCCGACAAGAAAAAGAGCCTCGCCGACATTGACGCTCAACTTTCCGATGTGAGCGCAGCGGCCAATGCCGCCAACCAGCGCAAGGTAGAACTTATGCGCTTACAGGGAGAAAAGCGTCTGGCGTTAGGCAACCGTCAGAATGAAATCCGTGTGCAAGCCAATTCCGACCGCAACAAAGCCATCTCCGACTTAGAGGCAATGGAGAGTGAGCTTGCCACAATGGAGCGTAACATTGCCACTAAGACCCGTGAGCTTGAAACCGTGCAAGGCACTATATCCAAGCTCGACAAAGATGTTGTAGGCTTACGCGAGGACTTTAAGGCCGTGGCGTTAGAGGTATTCGTTGAGCCGACCAAAGAGAGCCTCGTATGCCCCACTTGTGGCGAACCGCTGAAAGGCGATAATCTCGCCAAAACGCTTGATAGAATCCGTGGCAACTTTGAGCAGGACAAAGCCAAACGCCAAAAGGAGATACAGGCTCGTGGAATACCAATGCGCAAGTCGCTCGACCAAGCAAAGGCCGATGAAACGCGCCTTACCGGGCAAATCTCAACACTCCAAGACCGGGTGCTGGAGCTGAAAGGCAAAATCGAATATGCCAAAGCGCATATTCCCGCCGCACTCAATGTTGAGGAAATAATCGGGGCCGACCCTCAATGCGTTGCGCTTGCCAACGAAATAGAGGAACTGAATAACCAGATTTACGCCGATGAAAAGCCGGCCGACACAAGCGAACTCCAAGAGGCAAAAGCCATGTTGTCGGAAAGTATCGCCGAACTCAACCGCCGACTGGGTAAGCGTGAGGTAATCGCCCGCTGCCGAAAGGAAATCTCCGAGTTAGAGGAAAAACGTATTGCCAATAATCAAGCCATAGCCGATTTGGAGTGCTGGGAGGACACCTACACGCGATTCCTCAAAGCCAAAGATGAAATGCTCTATGAGCGTATCAACGGCCTTTTCAAGTACGTTTCTTTCTCTTTCCTCAAAGAGCAAAAGAACGGTGGCGAGAAAATCACTTGTGTATGCACGGTGAACGGCACCCCCTATCCCGATGTGAACGCCGCCGGAAAGCTCAATGCCGGACTTGACATAATCAATGCCTTATGCGTAGCCAAAGGCTTTTCCGCGCCTATCTTTATTGATAACCGCGAAAGTGTCAATGAGGTAATCCCCACAATCTCGCAGGTTATCAATCTGCGCGTGAGCTATGACAGAACTCTAACAATTCAATAGTTACCACAATGACACAGACAAGACAAACAGCTCCGATGACTGCACCCGCGCCGGCTCCACAGACGGCACCGGCAAAGAAATCGCCTGTCAACCAGCTTAACGAGGTGCTGAACAATGGCGCAATCAAAAAACAATTTGAGAACGCCCTCCAGCAGAACGCCTCAACATTTATGGCGGCCGTTCTGGAACTTTTCAGCACGGACGGCAAGCTCCAGCTATGCGACCCTACCCTCGTAGTAAAAGAAGCCTTAAAAGCGGCCGTTCTGCGCCTGCCTATCAACAAGGCTCTCGGACAGGCTTTCATTATTGCCTACAACAACACTGTTACACTGCCGGACGGCTCCAAGCGCAAACAGTATGAGCCGACTTTCCAGATAGGCTATAAGGGCTTATATCAACTCGCAATGCGCACGGGTCAGTATCGCATTATCAACGCCGATGTGGTGTATGAGGGCGAACTCAAAAAGAAATCCAAGCTCACGGGCGAAATCGACTTAGACGGAGACCGCAAGAGCGAAACCGTGATAGGCTACTTTGCCTATATCGAATTGCTCAACGGCTATCACAAGGCACTCTACATGAGTGTTGAGGAAATAGCCATACACGCCAAACGCTACTCAAAAGCAATTAAGGGCAATCGTGATGTAACCGTTCAGTCGCTTATGGAGCTTTCAAAGCTCCCCGTGGTAGCCGATAGCGGCTCTCTGGGCTGGCTTGGTAACTTTCACGGCATGGCGATTAAGACCGTGCTAAGAAATCTACTAAGTAAATATGGCTATCTCTCCGTGGAACTCCAGCAGGCACTTGATAGCGATGACGGGGCCGCAACGCAAAGCGTTGTCAAAGCTCCGACCGCCGACACCGCCAATGTATCGACCGTGCAAGAGGTTGATGTTACCACGGTGGAATATGAGGACGTTAGCACCACACCCGCTAACGTGGAGAGTGAGGTAGCACAAGAAATCGAATGTGGATTTTAACGCGCTCGACAAATGGAACTGAAAGTGTTAGGTAGCTCGTCAGCTGGTAATTGCTATGTTCTCGACAATGGCAAGGAGGCATTGATACTTGAGGCTGGTATTGCTTTTCCGAAAGTCAAAAAGGCTTTGGGATTCAATCTCCGCAAGGTGGCGGGCTGCCTAATCACTCACCAGCACAACGACCACGCCAAATATATTCGCAACATGGTTGATAGCGGAATTACAACACTGGCATTGCCGGAGGTATGGACTGCAAAGCAGGTGGCCGGCTCTCGTGCAATAGCCATACGACCGGGCAAAGGCTACAAGCTGGGCAGGTTTAAGGTGTTGCCTTTCCCCGCATTTCACGATGTGCCTTGTGTGGGCTATCATATCATGCACCCCGAATGTGGCCGCTTGTTGTTCCTCACGGACAGTTGCGATTGCTTGCAAATATTTCCGAATTTAAGCCACTTACTAATTGAGTGCAACTATTCCAATTACAAGTTGCTTGAGGCCGTGAATAAGGGTTACACGCTCAAAAGCCAGATTGAGCGACTGCCTAACTCACACATGGAGCTTGACACTTGCAAGCGCGTAATTAGTGAGCATGACCTATCGCTCGTTCAGAATATCGTGCTTTTGCACCTATCCGCGCAGAATAGCGACCGAGAGCATTTCATAAGCGAGATAGAACGATTGACAGGTAAGGTTGTGTATGCCGCAAATCCGGGCTTAACTCTTGACATTACCAAGTATTGATATGGCAAAGGTTATGGTAGAAAAGATAAGCGGGCGTTTCAATCTCCGACCCCTATACGAGTGGTTTGCGCAGGTATGCGATGGACTTTACCATATTGAGGTTAAGAAAATCCGCAAGCCGCGCACCAACGACCAAAACGGCTGGCTCTGGGGTTGCATTTATCCCATGCTTTTAGACGCTCTTTTGGAGGCCGGTTGGGAGTTTACCACGGTGGAGCAGGTGCATGAGTTTTTCAAATCCATTATCGCCAAAGAGAGTGTTGTTAATCGACACACGGGCGAAATAGTGGAATTTCCAAGCTCGACCGCCACAATGGACACCGTGCAATTCTCAACCTATTGCGAAAAGCTGCGGGAGTACGGACGTGAATTTCTCGGTATCGAAATACCAGACCCGGATAAATATTGGCGCACAAATGATACCAGTGGCTGACAACGTAATATCGGAATTGGTAAGACATATTCCGATGATATTAGACCTTTTGCCGCCTAACCCCACAAAGAGCCTTAAAGTGGCAAACGCAATACGAATGACTAAAATTAACATCAATAAACTCAAACAATTAGACGATGAGCGAAAACAAAGAACTCAAAATCACAAGCGCGAACTATGAGGCGGCTTATGCAATGGCCGATGACAACACGCGCAAAATTCTCGCTGTTCTCGTAGGGGATAACGAAACAACTGCAACCCCCTCCCGACCGGCACCAAGCCTTTCAGACTATACCACAATTCGCTCCTACGAGGACGCTTGCGAAGCTCTTGGCGAAAGTCTGGACGTTGAAAAGCTCGTAGCCGCCGGAGTGCCTGCCCACATTATCGCCCAAATGAAGCTGGAGCATATTTGCAAAGCTCTATGGGGCGGCGAGAACAAATGCCAGCCCACGGCTGACGGTAGCAAAGTGTGGTGGTACCCGGTAATGGCACTCTGGACCCCCAACGAAATCTCCAACATGAGTGATGATGAACGCCGTGCCCTCCTGTCTGCCTATGCGTACGATGGCGCGCGTGCGGGTTTCGGTTGTCTGGCTGCGCACAATCGTAGCTCGTGCACGCGTGCGGATGGGGCGTTCCGCTTGTGCCTTGACACCGAGGAAAAGGCAGAATACTTTGGCAAGCAATTCGTGGAATTGTGGGCTGAAGCCTATGCCTACAATTTCACCGTGGGCGGCCACCTTGAATAAACTGCAATTCACCTCAAAAACATAAGAGATATGCAAGATGTAATGTTTCCCAATGACCCGGTTGAAGCTCGTGAGCAAATGCTGCGCGACAACTGCGACCAGATAGAGCCGCGTAGTTTTACGCGCTCTTTCAACCAAGACGAGGTTAACGACCGCCGCGCCGAGCTTGAATCCGTGTCAATCCAAGTGGCAGAGCTTGAAGATGAGCTTGCACAAGTGCGCGCCGACATCAAAGGCCGTATCAAGCCTTTGCTTGAACGCCGGGGTAAGATACTCGATGAGTTGAAATCCCGTGGCGAGTGGGTAACGGCCGACACCTACAAGTTTGTGGACGTTGAAGCGGGTAGAACTGCCTACTACTCCGCTGACGGCTACAAGATAGAGGAACGTGCCATGACACCCGAAGAAAGACAACGTAACATCATTCAGGCTGCGCGCTTTTTGCGCACCGGCACGGATGATTAACAATTCACCAACTTAATCCTTACAACAATGGATGAGAATAGCAAAATCAATCTCACAATCGAAAACTACACGGGCGAAAAGCCTATCGTTGTAGTCTATCGCGAGGGCTTAGCCGGCAAAGTGCTGGATGAAAAAGCCCCCGTAAGTACGGACGTAGCCGGTGTTCTCTCAACACCGCTGGACTGGCTGGAAAAGCGAGTTGCCACAATCGACCAGAAAAAGGCAAAAATTCTGGTAGAGCGTGAAAAGTACACAATCACGCTTATTGTCAACGAAAGCGACCCCTACAACAAAGCCACAATCTCCGGCACCGCCGAACTCTCCGAGGTGTTCAAGAAATTCGGTATCAACGACCCCAACGCCGGCTGGGTACCCGCCAAACTGGGGCAATTCATACGCCTCAATCGTGCTGCCTTTGAGGACAAAGAGCAGTGCATGAAACTCGTATCGGCCCTCAAGAATTTCAAAGCCAACGCCCAATCCCAAATCGAAAAGCAGCATGACCCGTCCGGCTCTCGCGCCGAGGTCTATCGCCAGACGGTAGAAAGCAACCTGCCCAAGTCGTTCACCGTGAAAATCCCTATTTTCAAGGGGCCGGAAAAGACCACTTTCGATGTGGAATTTGACCACTACCTTACTGACGGCGAGGTATTCTTACAGCTCGTATCGCCCGGCGCAAAGGAAATTTCCGATGAGTGGCGCGACACGGCCATTGACCGAGTGCTGAACGAAATCCGCGGGATAGCCCCCGACATCGCCATTCTGGAAGCGTAAAGACTGCAAATCCCCTATGGCAAACAAGCGGAGCAAATCCCTAATGCCTATTGATACGGGGGAATGGTTAGACAGCCCCCGTATCAATAATCTCTCTTACGAAATAAGGGGGATGTGGCTAACTATGCTTTGCTATCTGTGGGAAAGCCCCACAAGGGGGATTATGGCATATCCCAACGGAAAACTCTACACCAAAGGGCAGATATTAAGAACTCTGGATATTGACCCGATAGCACTTGAAATTCTTGTTGAGAATGGTCTATTGGCGGTTGATGACAAAGGAGCTTACTACTCCCCCGAAATGGTGAGAAAAGAGCGCATAAGCGCAATAAGGCGCACCGCCGGCCGCAAGGGTGGCGAGATAACCATGCGCAAGGTAATTGAGCAACAAGCGGAATTACCCGAAACGCCTGCGCCCGTAATCGTTGAGCCTCCCCCCGAAAACAAGCAAGAGCCGCCACAACCTCAATTATTCGATAATGAGGATGCGCCTCAAGCTCCCCCGGAGCTAACGCCGGTACAAAAGGCAAAAGCGGAGAAAAAGAAAAAATATCAGTATGCCGATTATGTTTCAATGACGCAAGAGGAATACGCCAAGCTGTGCGAGAAATACGGTGAGGACGAAACAAAGGGCATGATTGACCTACTGAGCAATTACATCGGCTCAAAAGGCTGTTACTCAAAATACAAAAGCCACTATCGCGCTATTTTGTCGTGGGTGGCGGACGCTTATTACGAAAGACAACAAAGATATGGAACTCGACCCCCAACAATTACGACTACCCCGAAATCAGCAGGAGGCACTCCAGCTACTCCGGGATATGCAACAGGAGCGTTACAAGCTCCAGCAGGAGCAGGCCCGCAATCTGGTGATGCGCCGGAGGAAGGCTATGCTGAAAGGTTTTAAGTACGACCTTACGGATGAGCAGGAATACCAAGTACACGCCAATATGGTTATCGGCATGGGTAACAACTATATGCTGCGTGAGTTTTCACGTTTCATGGTTGATGAGCATAACAAGGATGTTTTGCGTTTTCTGTTATACTATTTCAACGACTGCCCCCTCGCCGAGCTTGTATTTCCTAACGAGAACTACAAAATACACAAGAATATACTCTTGATAGGCGAACCCGGAACGGGTAAAACATTGCTTATGCAAGTATTCGCCGACTATCTCCAAGCGACAAGCAACGTGAATCAGTTTCGCAATATCAGTATGACCCAGCTAATGAACTACCACAAGGTTTTCGGGCATATTGACAAGTACACCTACAACGAACTGCAAGGAGCGAGCCGCCAAGAGGCTTATGACGGTGTGGACCCGTATAACATTTGCCTCAATGACTTAGGGCTTGCAACCGAGAATCAAAAGAGTTTCGGCACGTTGCTTACCCAGATAACGGATGAATTTCTCTTTGCCCGTTACGAGATATACCAGCAGCACGGCAAACGCTATCATATCACAAGTAACCTTACTGTCAAGGAGCTTAAACAACGCTTTGAGGGCCGACTTGTTGACCGTTTCAAATCTTTCAACGTGATAGAGTTGCACGGAGGTAGCCGCCGCAAATAATTTTTTGCACCCTACAAGTGTGTTCACCAAACAGCTTTATAAGAAAATGGAGCATAGATTTAATTACAACTGGACGTTAAAAGACGCGATTTTCACCAAAGACAAAGGCAAGGTTTTCTCTTGCTTTGCTTGTGGTGGAGGCTCCACTATGGGCTATAAACTGGCAGGCTTTGACGTGATAGGCTGTAATGAGATAGATATTCGGGTAATGAACCTATACGAGAGCAACCATCACCCGCGCTACAAGTTTCTGGAGCCAATCCAGACGTTCAAGGAAAGGACTGCATTTCCCGAAGCTCTCTACAATCTCGACATTCTGGACGGGTCCCCGCCATGCTCCGCTTTCTCAATGGCTGGTAGTCGTGAGGAAGCATGGGGCGTTGAGAAAAAGTTTCGTGAGGGGCAGGCTACGCAAGTGCTTGATACACTCTTTTTTGATTTCATAGAGGTTGCGCGTAAGCTCCAGCCGAAAGTGGTAATCGCCGAGAATGTAAAAGGCTTGTTACAAGGCGATGCGAAAAAGTATGTGCAACGTATCTACGCCGAGTTTGATGCGGCCGGCTATTATTGCCAACACTGGCTTTTAGACGCGCAGAATATGGGCGTACCACAAAGGCGTGAACGTGTCTTTTTCGTGTGTCTGCGAAAAGACCTTATCAACTATGTGCCGCAGACCTACAACCTTTTCGATGTATTGCCTCGTCTGATACTTGATTTCAACGAGCCTCGCATTACTTGTGAAGACGCAGGGCTTGAATTGGGCGATGAAATAACAACCAAGTGCTATGTAGAGGACTACGGCCGCCTACAACGCGGTGAGGAAAAGAAATATCAACAATGCGCCCTAATTCAAAAGACAGACGTACACCCCACGCTCTTAGCAAGCTATCGGGATAAAGCAAGCCCTATGCCGGCATGGGATAGGCGGTGGCTCTCTCAATCTGACATCTGTAAGGTATCATCTTTTCCGCAAGACTACGATTTTGGCTCTCAAAAGCCCCACTATATATGCGGAATGAGTGTGCCGCCAATAATGATAGCCCAGATAGCCACGCAAGTATATGAGCAATGGCTAACCAAATTAACCAAGTAAAAAAATGGAACGCAAGAAAGTAATCCTTACATTGTGCCGGGTATTCCCCGCCACACACTCCAAAAAGGGCATAAACACCCTCTTTGCGGTCAAGCTCTTTGCGGGTCGTAAGATACACACCATACGCGCCGATGAAAAAGGACAATGGGCGCAAAAGGTGGCCGACATCAACGCCGGAAACAAAATCTTATGCGTGAGAGAATGGACGGGCAGACCCTACAACTCCGAGCAGGCCGACATAAAGCAGTTTGTGTCGGTAGGACTGCAAGACATCACCATTACCTACGGAGTGGATGATGAAAAGCCCCAAGCATGGGTTGACGGTAAGCTCGTACCTATTGAAACTCTCGCCAAGAATGACGGCCTCGAACTGCCCGACTTTATAGAGTGGTTTTTCGGGAGTGTTCACACCGGCAATGTGTTCAAAGGCAAAATTATTCATTTTACCGATTTTCGATATTGAGCATGGATAGCTGCGTGATATTGGGCGATTGCAAGTGTTTCAACGCCGACTGTGAAAAGGTTATGGGTAATCTGCCGGATAATAGTGTGGATTTCATATTGTCGGATATTCCCTACGACTTAGACCTTAACGGGGGTGGTGCGCATGGTGATTTCTGCACTCGTAAGCAGATACAGTCGCGCAAAAATAGCTCTCTATATTTCGTGTCGCAAGGCATTGACTACGACAAGATTTTCAGCGAGTTTGAGCGTATTTGCAAGCGCGTGAATATATGCGTGTTTTGCTCAAACAAGCAGATAGGGCGCATAATGACATGGTGGGAGCAGCGCGGTTATGTGGCAACTCTTTTGGTATGGGATAAGCCTAACCCTATTCCACTCGGTAACGGTTGCTATATCAACAATCTGGAATTTATCGTGTATGTGCGAGAAAAAGGCGTTACATACAACTCTCTCGGATATGATATGCAACTGAAAACCTTTCGCAACCAGCCGCCTCAAGCAGCGCAACGCATACATGAAACCGAAAAGCCCGTGAGCCTCTTGCAACGCCTATTATTACTCCATACCAGCGAGGGCGATGTAGTCTTTGACGCTTACGCCGGCTCTTTCTCGACCGCCATAGCCTGCCACAACGAAAAGCGCAAGTTTATCGGATGCGAGATACTGGAAAAGTATTTTGAGCCTGCCATGAAACGCCTCCGTGGGGCTGTCGCTCAAAAGAGTTTATTCTAACGAACTATACAAGTTACTATATGGAAACAAATTCTACCAAACGCAAAGACATATTCCTGATAGACCCGCGTAACATCGTGGTTGTTGACGGATTCAATGTGCGCCGCGATTTCGATTTGGACGAACTCAAAGAACAAATCAAGGAAAAAGGGGTGCTTAACCCTGTAACCGTTATCGCCTACAAGAATGAGAACGGGGTGGAACTCTATAAATTGGTTGACGGAGAACGCCGCTATCGTGCGACCATGCTTGCTATCTCCGAGGGTGCCGACATCCCTTATGTTCCGGCTCTAAAAGCTCCAAAGGACGCAAGCGTGAAAGACCTCTATATTGAGCAGATGATGAGGAACGAGGGTAAGCGTTTTACCGAGCTGGAATGTGCTATAATGTTTCGCCGTTTCAAAGAGGAATTTGGCTATTCGCAAGTACAAATAGTCGAAACTTTCAAAAAATCCCCGGCTTTCATAAGCAAGTGTCTGGCATTGCTCGACCTCCCCCAATACCTACAAGACAAAATAGCGAGTGGGGAGCTGTCGGCAAAGGCGGCTCGTGAGCTTGCAAGCAACTACGCCGACCCCCACGACCAAGTGAGAGCCGCAAAAACGGCCGTGAGGACTGCAAAGGCCGCCGGTCGCTCGACCGCAACCAACAAAGAGGTGCAACGCTCCCTCAAGGATGCAAAGCAGGGCAAGGCTATCGCTGACGCTCTACGAAACATTACCGCCTATCTTGACGGCGCACCGACCGTTGAGGTTGACACTCTGATAAAGTTGCTCGACAAGCACGGCACACTCCACGCAGCCATGAGAGAATATAAAAAGACAATCACAAGCAAAAACTAATATCGAATGGAACTGAACGAATACCAAGCGGAGGCACTCTCTACGGCTATTTACCCCAACGACAACAAGGTTGAATATCTCGCACTCGCTTTGTGCGGTGAAGCCGGCGAGGTAGCCGACAAAGTGAAAAAGATAATCCGTGACCATAACGGAGATTTCTCCGACAAGGACACACGGGACCGAATAGCCTACGAATTGGGCGATGTGCTTTGGTACGCCGCCAATCTTGCAAGGGCAATAGGCTACTCACTTTCCGAGGTGGCAACTCTCAATCTCGCAAAAATAGCTGCCCGTAAGCTCCGGGGTACTATCCACGGCACGGGCGATAACCGATAAACAATATGAAACCGATAGAATTTCCAGAACAGAACGCACTCGCAACAAGCAAGGATGCGAATGTGCAACCGCTACCCTGTCGCATATCCGAGGACGGGACCCAAGTAATATCTTGCTGGGAGCTGACCGAGGCTGACTTTGAACGCCTCAAGAGAAAGCCACGGATATATGTATCACAAATGACGTATGGAGGTGCTATCCTGCCTCTATTCGTTACGACCGACAACAACGACTTATTCACATACAAAAAGACCGAGAAAGAATGACACAAGACATCAAGGGGGAGTGCATACGCACGAAAAAGCCCCACAAGCCTATACGCCTGCCGCGTAAGCTCAAAAAGGACATCATCAAAACATCCGGGCGCGAAGCCTATTGGCAAATCATAGCCACAATCTATATGCAAGTGCTTATGGGCGGCCCGCAATATATCAAAATCCGCAAGATAAAATGAGCCGACCCTACCAAATAGGGGATATTGTGCGCAACAAAAAGACGGGCCGAGTGGCCGAGGTTTGCGCACTGCCCTATCAAGACCAGTGCTTTCTCCGGGTATTCATACCATACGCCACGGGCTATAAGGAAAAACGCGCATGGAGGCTTAAAAACATAGAACTCGTAACACCAAACAACAACACCAAATGAAACTCTTATTTTTCGACTTGGAAACGACCGGAACGCTCGTAAACAAGCATGGAATCCACCAGATTTCCGGCATGGTGGTAATAGACGGAGAGGTTAAGGAAACTTTCAATCTCCACGTTCAGCCTAACCCGCAGGCTCTTATTGAGCCGGCCGCCTTAGAGGTAGGCGGTGTAACCGAGGCTCAAATCAAGGCATACCCGCCTATGGGCGTTATCTACAATCAATCTGTGGATATGCTCTCAAAGTATGCCGACCGCTACAACAAGAAAGACAAGTTTTTTCTTGTGGGCTACAACAACGCCTCTTTCGACAATCAATTTCTCCGTGCATGGTTTATCCAGAACGGCGATAAATTCTTTGGCTCGTGGTTCTGGGCGAATAGCATAGACGTGATGGTTATGGCAACGCCCTATCTCGTCGACAAGCGCGCCGACATGGAGAATTTCAAACAGGGAACGGTAGCCAAGACCCTCGGCATTGCTATTGACGATAGCAAGCTCCACGATGCGCTCTACGACATAGAGGTGTGCAAGGCTATCTATGACAAAGTTTGCGCCCGCTACTGACATGATTCACATTGGCATTGATACCGGTACCCACACAGGCATTGCCGTGTGGGATAGCCGGGGCCAGTGTTTCCGTGCCATTGAGGATGTGGCAATCCACAAAGCTATGGAAATAGTGGCTCAATACAAGGGCATAGCCGAGAGTGAGGGTGTAAGGCTTTATGTGAGAGTTGAGGACCCGCGACAAAGAACGTGGTTTGGTACGGAACACATGAGCCGCGAGGAAGAGCGTAAAAAACTGCAAGGCGTTGGCTCGGTCAAACGTGATGCGTCTATATGGGAGGCATACCTCACGGACTTAGGCGTATGGTTTGAAATGGTAGCCCCGAAACGCAATCTCACCAAGATTACACATGAAGCTTTCGTGAATATGACAAAGTGGAAAGGACGCACGAATGAACACAAGCGCGATGCCGCTATGCTTGTTTTCGGGAGATAGCAAATTTTCTCACCTAAAATGTGTTCTGTAAACGCATTATTTTGTATCTTTGCATCATTAACCAAGTTAATATTACACGCATGGAAAATTCGACCCTACACGTTGGAGATTACGTTATGATAGCTTGCACCGTTCTGGCGGTGGTGGCTGTCCTATATGGCATTTGGCTTGTCGGAGGGCGCGAGTGGATAGGCGAAAAAGTCGCAAGGCTGTTGCCCCACGAAACGCTATCTAAGGGCGATAAGGCGCATATCTATCTCAATGGCCGCTACAATCGCACCGCGACACTCTCAAAGGTTGTGGCCGATGCGGTGTATATCTACGACAACAAGGTTAAATTGCCTTTGGACTATCGTGCTCGTTTCTATGGAATGGGCGTTGACTCAAACGATGGTAGCCGACTGGTTTTTATCGCCAATCGCCGCCGCTATCGACTTATTCGCGTGGCTGAACTTATCCGCAAGGTGTTCAATCTGGCCGAGGATGAAACAAACCTCAATCCCGATTACTCCGAGGATGAGGAATTGTTAACTGAAAAGGCTGAGGAGGGCGCAGAGGACGATGAAATGTGAGCCAATGAAATATCGCAAGGTTGCCGACCTGCACCCTCTGCCAAACAATCCGCGAACTATCGACAAGGACGGGCTGGCTCGTGTTGTTGATTCAATCAAGCTCAACGGATTTTGGGAACACCGACCTATGGCATTAGAGGAACAGGACGGGCGCCTTATTGTTCTGGACGGAAACCAACGCCTCAAGGCTGTAAAAAGGCTCAAAATAAAAGAGGTCCCGACCGTGCTTTACTCCGAGTTGTCGGATGATGAACGCACCGACCTTATCCTACGCTCCAACATCAACAATGGAGAGTGGGATTTTGGCGCATTACAGACCGACCCCGCTTTTGAGGACATAGATTTTGGTTTTATAGGTCTGGATTTTCCGAAAGAGAAAAAGACGGCCTCCAAGACTGCAACCCTCGCGCCCTTTGACAACTCCGATGATGAGGATGAGGGCGATGATAACGACAATGGCAATGAGCCGGACGATGACGGAGAGAATGGCGGCGATGATAAAGAGGCTTTTTATCGCTCTATGCTAAAAGATGTGCTATACGAAAGCGATAATATCTACGAAATCCCCAATCTCTTGCTTGAAATGCAAGCCGGCAAAGTAGAGTTACCATTAACTCCGTGGGGCGCGAATAGCCGTCTAAGAAAGGATGTAGCGACCTATCATTTCTATGTGGATGATTACCGCTTTGAGGCTTTGTTCAAAGACCCGATTAAATTGCTCACAAGCGGTTGCAAGGCGGTGGTAGAGCCTAATTGTAGCTGCCACGACCAGACGCCAATCGCATACGGAATAAGCCTTATCTACAAAAAACGGTGGCTTTGTCGCTACTTGCAAGAGTGTGGTATCAAGGTTTACGCCGACCTTAATGTAGCCCACAAGTTTATCGAATACAACAAAATGGGTATTCCGAAAGGCTACAATGCCTTTTTCACTCGTGGGCTTGACGGATGGCTTGAAAGCCTCAAGAGCGATTTACAGGTAGCGCAGGAGATAAGCGGGCTTGAACGCCCCAATCTTGTAGTTTATGGCGGTGGCTATGAGATACAGGACTTTTGCCGCCGACATGGATTGCTCTATATTCACGATTTTATCAACGCTAAAAAGAAATAACTATGGGCAGAAATTCCGGCTCAAATCGCGGCACAAAAGACGGTGGCGGCGATTTTAAGGGCAAAATCACAAACGTAGGCCCGCTTGTTGAAATGACCGACCCCCAGATGTATAAGGCAACAAAGCAGGCAATATCTCGTTATCATGCTGTCTTAGGCGTAAGACAACGAGAGGTTAAACTTGCGGATTTTCCGGGGGCTTATGGTGTTCACGTTACCGCCGGCGGAGCGTCTAAGGCTGTTTATCTCAATCGCTCACATTTCAATCAAGGCGCAAAGTCTGTTAGCAGGGCGCACTCCGACAACTATACAAGCGGTTGGAGTACGCGCACAAACAAACCTATTGCGCATACTGTTACACATGAGCTGGCACACGCTACATGGAATGAACACCTTACAGGTGCAAATCAAAGGGCGGCCGGCAAAGAAATACGTTCTCTCTATCGTTCATGGATGAGAGATAAGAAAAAATCGGGCTATGGTAAATATGCCCGTACCAATGTGAGCGAGTTTTGGGCTGAAACGGTAACAAAGGCCGTTCATGGTAAAGCTGACAAATATACTCGCCGCGTTAAAGCTATATGCGCGAAATATAAACTCTAACTACATACGACAAGAAAATGAAAAAAATTGAATTTACCCAAGAGGAAAAGGCTGTTATCCAGCAGCAACTCAATGGAGAAATTGAGGTGTGGAGTGCTACCGATGAGCAGCAAAAACACCTCACAAGTGTTATCGACAAAGCCGAGGCACGTCTGGATGAATACCCCGATGATTACGACTTTGGGGATGACCTTATAGCATGGATATGGAAAGAGTATCAGACCCAAGAGGCTAACGCCTAACTCCCACAATACCGAGTAAAGAGCCGGGCGGTTTCGGCTGCCCGGTTTTCTTTGCAGTCAATGTGTGTTCAGTAAACACGGAAAGAATAAATCAACGGAATCACAACGAATGGCACTCTTTGAAAAAGGAAATAAGAAAGGCAATCGCTTTACGTCCGAGAACCAGCCCAAGAGGAAAGGGCGTGGCAAATTCTCCGTGCTTAATTACATACGGCAGACCACGGGAAAGAAAGTTGACCCCCAGAGCAGCAAAGAGGAAATCTTAAAAGTAATTCAACACATTTACGAAAGCTCCCCCGCAGAGCTGGAGCCGCTGTTGAAAGACCCCGCCGACCCCCACAAGCCCAATCCCAACACTCCGATGTGGGTATTGAGCATAATATCCGCTATCAATACCGATATGCGCTATGGGCGCACGTCAACAATCGAAATGCTCTTTGACCGAGTATTCGGCAAGGCTACGCAGACGATAGAGGGCGAAATCAACGCGAAAGTTAACCCGGTTGATTTGTCGGTGCTGACTACCGAGGAACTATTGCAATATAACGCTCTATTGGAGAAAATAAAGACCGGCAACAATGGCAAAGAATAAAGACATATCATTGCCGTTGTCGCTTGCGGTCAAAGTTGAGCTATTCAAACGTGGGTGTTTCGACTTTATTACATGCAAGGACGGTAAGAGGCACGAAAAGCAGGGGCAGGCTCTCGCAATCCTCACTGACAACGACCATGTAGAGGTGTTGTATGGTGGTGCCGCCGGTGGCGCGAAATCATGGACGGGTGCCGCGTGGGAACTTTTTATGTGTCTTGCCTATCCGGGTACGAAATGGTTTATCGGTCGTGAGGAATTAAAGCGTATCAAACAATCAACATACATAACTTTCAAGAAAGTATGTGCGATGTATGGTTGCACCGAGGAACTATACAAGTACAATGCGCAGGATAACTACATTGAATTTTACAACGGGTCCCGAATAGACTTGTTGGATTTGCAATACAAGCCCTCCGACCCGCTTTATGAACGCTTTGGCTCTTTGGAATTTACCGGGGGCTGGATTGAAGAGGGCGGCGAGGTGAATTTTGGTGCATACGATACGCTCAAAACCCGTGTCGGCCGACACCTCAATTTGGAGTATGGAATTGTGCGCAAACTCTTTATCACTTGCAACCCCAAAAAGAACTGGATGTATGATATTTTCTACAAGCCATATAAAGCCAATCGTCTTGAGGCGTATCGCTACTATATTGCTTGTTTGGTACAAGAAAATCCATACATAGACCCGGCTTATATTGAGGGTTTGAAAACCACAAGCGATAAAGTTAAGTTTGAGCGACTGTTTAAGGGTAATTGGGATTATGACGATAACCCCAACGCCTTATGCTCTTACGATGACATTTGCGCGATATTCGGAAACAATCTCTCTATCCGCACCGGCAAGTTTTATATCACTGGCGATATTGCGCGTTTCGGTGCCGACTATGCGCGTCTGGCCGTTTGGGATGGCTATCATGTAATAGATTTGATGTGCTTTCCTAAAAGCAAGCTCACCGATATTCAGCTATGGATAACGACCAAGCAACGCAAATATCGAATACCCAAGCATAGGTGCATTGTGGATGAGGACGGCGTGGGCGGCGGCGTGGTTGATAATTGCGACATACAGGGCTTTGTCAATGGTGCTTCGCCTTTCGCTGGCGAGAATTACCGCAACCTACAAACTCAATGCGGCTACAAGCTGGCCGAACACATTAACGCCAATGAGGTGGGCATTGATGAGGAACTTGTGAGCCAAGCAGACCGAGAGGAAATCATAAGAGAGCTTGAACAACTGCAAACGTGGAAAGGGGATAGTGATGGCAAGCTCCAATTAAAGCCCAAAGAGGAAATAAAACTTGATTTGGGTTGCTCCCCGGACTGGCGCGATATGCTTTTGATGCGTTGCTGGTTTGACTACAACGAAATCGACATACCCGAAAACATAGAACAAATATTAGGTTTAACGTAACATCCCGATATTATGAGTTTAATTCAAACAATCACCAACAACATTAAGGCGGCTGTCGGCTACCAACAGAGCTTTGATGGGTTGCTTGCGTCTAATGACGTAACACGGGCCGTTGCAATGATGACCGCACACTCCGAGAAAGCGATGCGCCACTTGCAAGAGTACGAGATAAGCACTCACAAAGTAATGGAGCGCAAGGATAGGGCCGTGCTTGATAGCAAGGGTAATTTCCTGCGTTGGAGCAAGCGCAACAAAATTCCTATCCCCTACCAGAAATTCATCAATGAAATTGCGCTGGTATTTCTCTACGGCCGGCCCGTGAAATGGACGCAACTTTCAGAAAACACCGATTACGCATACAACTTTTACAAGGAGCTTATGCGTGAAATTCGCTTTGATAGCTGCGTGAGGCAGGCTAAACGTGCCGCCGGTGCCGAGGGTGTGTCGGCTATCCTGTATCACGTTTACCGCGAGGAAGCGACCAATAAGCCAAAACTCTTGCTTAACGTGTTGAGCAAGAAAAGCGGTGATGACATATACACGATAAAAGACCAATACAAACGTCTGCGCGCCTTTGGCTGGGGCTACTATCTCACCGAGGAGGGAAACCGCACCGTTCACCATATCGACATATACACGGCCGATACTATCTACCGTTGCAAACAAGGCTCTTTTGGCTGGGAAGTGGAACGCCGACCCAATCCAATAGGGAAAATCCCCGTGTTGCTCTTTGAGCAGGAGCCGGAACACTCCGATGTGCAACCGCTTATTGAAAAGGTTGAGAACTCCGAGAGTGTGGAGGCTGATGTTATCGACCGTTTCGCCAACCCCACAATGGTAGCGACCGCCGAAATACTCAACTCCCTACCCAAGCAAGAGGAAGAGGCGAAATTGCTTATCCTCAAAAATGGCGGCAATGTGTCTTATCTCACATGGAACGAGGCAAGCGAGAGCAAGCGCAACCAATTTGAACGTCTGGATAAGCATATTCTTTCCAAGTCGTTCACGCCCAACATTGATTTTGACAACATGAAAAGCCTCGGCAACCTGTCGGCAAAGGCTATCCGCAAAATCATGTTGTTGGCGATAATCAAGGCCGAGAAACATAAGGAAAAGCACGATGAGTACATGAACCGCCACGCCGCCCTTATGTGTGCCATAATGGGAAATGTTCTCGACTACACCCACAAGACCGAGCATGACGCACTCGACTTAGGGCATGAATTTCAAGAGCCTTTCGGCGATGACGTTAGCGATATGCTGGCCGACATATCCAAACAATTCAACGATGGCGCGATGAGCCGTGAAACCTATGTAGAACTGTCTTACTTAATCAAGGACGTTAAGACCGAGTTAGAGCGTATCAAGAAAGAGCAGGCTGAAAATATGGCGCAGCAAATGGCATTACAACGCATGGACGCATTTGAACCCACGGACTAATGGACTACACTACAAAATTTAATCCGGGCGATGAGGTTTGGACTATGAGCCAAAACAAGCCCCACAAATTCCAAGTGGCAAGTGTGGAAATCACGCTCACTGCCCCTAACTCTCCGATGCGAGGGCGCACCACCGAGGTACTTGTTGAGCTTATCAACACGGCCCCGCGAAACAATCCCCAACGTCTGACCTTTGACGCGAGGGGTTGCTTTGCGACCAAGCAGGAACTAATAGACCACCTTTTCAACTCCACCAATGGCTAAAATAAAACTCGTACCCGGAACCGCCGGGATGTATTCTTTCTTTTGCCCCGGCTGTGGGAGAACTCACGCGGTTTATACCAAGCAAGAGAACAATCAAGAACACCCTATTTGGGGGTTTAACGGCGATGTGAATAAACCCACTTTCACGCCGTCTGTCGCTGTCCTATCGACCACAAAGATAGCTGGCGCATATAGAGAAACCCGGTGCCACTATTTCATCCGCGAGGGTAGAATTGAATATCTGCCCGATTGCGACCACGAATTAGCAGGGCAGACTATTGAAATGAATGAGGTGTAACTATGGCTAAGAAAGCGACCACCAAGCAAGCGGAGCGACCAGCCTACACCTGTAAGGACTGCAAACACTCGACCGACTGGCACAACAAAGGAGCAGACGGCAACATGATATTTTGCCGGTGCCAATTCCAAGAGTGGTGTAAATTCCTCAAATACGATTATTGCGACCATTTCCAAAAGCGATGAGCGAGAAAGCAAGAAATACAAAATTCATTAAACGTGTCTGGCTCAATGAGCCGGATTCGCCCTCAAGCGGGAGTGTCGTTGCTTATGACGGTGATGTGATTGACTACGATAATCAACCCTATCAATCCACCTTTTTGCGCGTGTCTGATTGCCACGTTTCGGCAAACATACATAAGGCCGTCTATGATAGCGACAAAGAGTTTATCGCCAAAATGAAGCGAATACGCGATGTTCTCAACGAGTTTATAACCCACTTGGAAAACGAATATAACAACTAATGGCAAAGCGGAAATACATAGATTACAAAAAGCTCAACTCCGAGTTATTC
>ERZ836877.812-NODE-812-length-51225-cov-4.670608_pt1 | contig 51225 bp, 36 predicted proteins | sample MGYA00519469_ERZ836877 | MGnify/ENA primary metagenome ERZ836877 (study PRJEB31850, sample SAMEA3708809) | human gut metagenome | biome: human gut; feature: human-associated habitat; material: faeces | place: China | collected 2014 ...
ACACGTCGACGATCATACCGCCCTTCGTGCGGCACTTGATGTAACCCTTGATGATCTCGTCGTTGGCCAGCGCCTCGTTGACGCGATCCCACGATTTGAGCTGACGCGCCTTCTTGTGCGAAAGCGACAGCTGGCCGTTCTTGTCCTCGGCCGACTCCACGTAGACCTCGACCTTCTCGCCTACGGCCAGTTCGGGGTTGTAGCGGAATTCGGAAACGGGAATGACGCCCTCGCTCTTGTAGCCGATGTTGACGACAACCTCGCGCTTGCCGATGCTCATGACCGTGCCCTCAACCACCTCGCCGACGGCGACGTTCGACAGCGTCTTGTCGTAAGCGGCGGCGATCTCCTCCTTAGGCTGGGAATAGACGCCCAGATCGTTCTCGAACGCGTTCCAGTCGAAGTTCTCGTTCGTGACTACAGTTTTGTTCTCTTCCATAACGGAAACAGTGTTTGCGATACAATCGCTCGTTAAATGGTTAATACTCGTACGTTACCCGCACGCAGCGGGGTTGCAAAGTTAGGAATTAATTCGCGGATTTCACAACAATCGCGCGCGATTATTTTCACCGGACCGCGATTTCGGATGCGAAGGGTCTCCCGCCGCCGCGAAAAAGGCCGCCCCGCAGACGGGAACGGCCTTTTCACGAAAAAATGTTGGAAGAAGAGTCGGTGGAGACTGTCGCACTATCGTTCGTCGGGACGCACGAAGGTACGGCTCGCCAGCTTCACGTCGTCGATCGGGTTGTTCGACGCCGTCATCGCATAGACCAGCACCTTCTTGTCCTTGGGCAGCGTCACCGTAGTCGCGCCTTCGGGAATGTCGAACGTCAACAGATACATGTAGGAGAAACCGTAGGGAACGTTGCCCAGGTCGGTCTGGTGACGGTGCGTACCCAGATACCCGATCTTGGCGCGCTGCATGAAGCCCTCGCTGTTGCCGTACCAGCCCCACTGGCCGTAGAAACCTTTCCATAGCGGCACTTCGGCCTCGTAGGTGCGATCGCCCACGCGGAACTCGGCCGTGCGCGGCTCTTCGACGGCCGACGCCAGCACATAGAGCTTCGTATAGGTCCGGTCGGCGGGCAGCGCGACGGTCTGGCCGTTGCAGAGCACGGCGTCGTCGGTGTTGGCTTCGCCCATGGCGAAGGTCACGCCGTCGCACTCGACCGTGGCGGGAATCAGCTCGGCGGCGAACGAACCCAGCGCCTTGTCGATCGTATAGTAGGTGAAGAACTCGTCGGTGGTGTAGGCCGTGATGTCGTAGTCGAGCTTCACGGGCGCGTTGTCGATCGCGAGCGTCGACCGCACGGCCGGCTCGGCCAGCCGCACGCGGTAGGTCTTGGGGGCGAACTTTCCGGCCGAAACCACGAGCGAACGCCCCTCGAACGCGGCGTCGCCGATGCGCTCCTCGATACCGTTGCACTCCTCGGCCGAGACGATCGCCGCCGGGAAGGTGATGCGCGCCCCCTCGACGGGATTGCCCGTCGTCTCGTAGCAGCGCACGATGTAGCCGTCGCCGTCCTCGGCAGCTTTGAGCGCACGCACGCCGATCTGCGGGGTCGACGCAGCGAGCATCGAGAAGGTGCGGCCCAGATGCCCCGCATGTTTCGGCGCGACGAAGGCCACGAGCGGCATGTTGAGCGCCTCGCCCGCCACGAGCGCATCCTCCGTGCGGGCGCCCGTGTGTCCCACGATCGAGTAGGTATAGTGGTGTACGCCGTGATCGAGCGTCCGCTGGTGCGCATAGCGCTTCTCGGTCGAAGGGGTATGGAGCAGCGTCAGGCGCAGCGTATTGTCCGCCGGCTTGTCCCAGCCGTATTTGCAGTCGTTGAGAATCGTCACGCCGTAGCTGCCGTCGGCATCCGTCAGATCGACCCATTTCTGGGCAGGCACTTCATAGGCCGTTTCGGTGTTGTTGCCGCGCTCGATGAAGCCCAGTCCGAGGTCGTAAGCCGCCTTCGCGTTGGCCACGGCACAAGGGAATTCGGCTTTCAGCAGCACGTTGCGGCTCGACCAGTCGACCGTGTTGCGCACGTCGATGCGGTCGTCGTCGCCGCCGTCGGTCAGTGACACGTACTGCACGAACTTCGAGGGACCGTAACTGCGCTCCACTTTGAGCGTGGCGCGCACGGGCCCCTGTTCGGCGATCGAAATGCGCACGTCGCCGTCGATCGGACGCCCGGGCTTGTCCATCGTCTCCTTCATGATCTCCCACGCCGGATAGCGGTTCGACGGGTTGCCCTCGAAGACCGCCATGCGGAATGCCTTGCCCTCGGCCACCAGCTCGCGGCCGGCACGCTTGTCGCGGATCGAGCGGATATCGCCGTTGGCGTCCAGCTCGACGCGGTAGATCCGGTTTTCGAGCGTCCGCTCCGACGCTTTCAGCGCCGACGATTTCGCAACGCCCGAAGCGGGGCGCACGTCGTAGACGGCATATCCCGCCGCCTTGACGTCGGCGGCGAAGAGGATGCGCGCCCGGTCGCCCTCGCGCGACAGAATCTGCGCCGCCACCCGCCTGCCCGAAGGCGCATAGACGGCCACCCCCTTGGCACGGGCGTCGAGCGGCACTTCGGCCTCCACCAGATCGCGCAGGTCGTAGGTCACGGGATTGTAGACCACCACGGGCGTACCCTTCACCCGCGTGTCGAGCGAATGGCTCAGCGCACCGACGGCCGCCGTCATGACCTCGGTAGCCTGTTGCAGCGAGATCAGTTCGTCGTTCCACGAATAACGGTAGGCGTCGGCGATGCTCGTACCCGTCAGGTCGTCGTGGAACTGATGCCACAGCACGCGCTGCCACACTTCGTTGAGCTTCGCACGGTCGTAGGGTTTCGCGCCCAGCCAGTCGGCCGCCACGGCGGCGCGCTCGGCGGCGCCCAGCAGCTCCTCGTTGCGGCGGTTGTAGTACTTCATCGCTCCCTGCGAGGTGTAGCAGCCGCCGGCATGTACGTCCATGAGCAGTTCGCCGTCGTAGGTCGGCAGTTCGTCGCGGCGATCCATATAATCGAGGAAGAGCTGGTCGCTCGTGGCGCTGATGAGTTGCACCGGCGCATCGGGGTCGGCCATGGCCTCGGCCATGCGGCGCGCGGTGGTCACCGTGCCGCTGTTGCCCTTGTCGCCGCAGTTGGTCGTGCCGTGCAGGTGGCCGCCGCTGTAATAGCGCATGGCCGTATTGTCGAAGCCGTTCGAAGCGCGGCGGATGAAATCCTTGTTATACCCCGCGTCGGCCGGCAGTTCGGCGGTATACCCGCCCGTATCGAAGGCCGCCATGAGCGACTGCCCGTCGATACCGTACCATACGCCCCACGAGAAGGGGTTCTTCTTGTGATAGGGTGCGTCGGGGAAGAAGTCGTGCTTGCGCCAGCTCAGCTTCTGGGTCGAGAAACCGATCAGGCCGCAGTGGGCCGCCAGCGAAGGCAGCGTGTACCCGAACCCGAAGCAGTCGGGCAGGAAGATGTCGGTCGAACGCACGCCGAACTCGCGCTTGTAGAGCTCCTGTCCTTGCAGGATGTTGCGGATGAACGACTCGGCCGAAGGCATGTTGGGGTCGTTGGCATTCCACGACGCGCCGCTGATGTGCCAGCGCCCCTCGTCGATATACTTCTGCAAACGGGCGTAGTGCAGCGGATAGTACTCCTTCATCCATCGGTAGATGATGCCGCCCTCGAAATTGAACTTGTAATCGGGATACCGCTCCAGCATCCAGAGGTTCTGGAAGAGGATGCGCGGAATGTATTCCCGGATGGTGTGGGTCAGGTCCCAGTTCCACTGGGTGTCGAGATGCGCGTCGCACACCGCATAGATCTTGTAGGTCTTGGGTGCGGGCGTCTCCTGCTCCTGCGCCGCGGCACGTCCGGCGCAGAACGTCAGGATGCACGCGACGACAAACAGTCGAAAAAGTTTCATCGTTCGAAAAAAATTAGATTGATAGTTTCATTACATTCGAGTATCGGCAAAATTAGAGAATAAAACCGCACAGCACAAGCGCCCTGTCCGAAAATATAAACGATATATCAATTTGTGAAATAAAAAAATCGCAGGGAACTGCGCTCCCTGCGATCCGATTTCACCCTATGCGTCAGCCGGTTGCTACTCGATCCGCTGACGGGGTTCGTTGTCAGGCGCCAGCGGCGAGCGGGCGCGCAAATATGAATCCAATACGTCGGTCAACAGCGTCCCGGTAGGAGCTCCGTCGGTATAATCGAGACCGGAATAGGTCTTGAAAATGTAGTCGCCCATCGCCACGCGGTAGCGGCGGCCGGGTTTCAGTTCGGGGAAAGCGACCGACTGCGCCTCGAACCGCTCGTCGGTACGGATCACATAAGGGGTGGTCATGTAGATGTCGATGCGGTGCGACTCGTCGAGGTTGACCGTATCGTTGAATTTGGTCTTCACCAGCCGCGCCAGCTCGTCGGCCGTCATCTCGGCCGTCACCAGTTTGGAGCCGAAAGGATCGAGGTTGTAGATATCGGCCGCCACGACCTCGCCCGCAAGCGAATCGAGCCGCACGCCGCCGATGTGGTAGATACCGACGTCGGCCTTGCCCGCCTCGCGCACCGCCTCGGTAAAGACGTTGGCCAGCCCGGTCTTGTCCAGCCGGCCGCGCAGGTCGGCCACCTTCGTCCGAAGCGCCGGATCGCTGTAATAACCTTCGACCATCCGCTGGTAGGCGGGTGCGGGTTCGTAGCCCGCCAGCGGCACCAGCCGGAAGCTCTTCTCCACCAGTTCGTCGCCGCGGAAGCGGAGCACCGTGACGCCCACGTTGTCGAGATTCTTGCCCGTCTGCGTCACCAGCACGCCGCCGACCGTCTCGTTCGTCTCGTCGTGGCTGTGCCCGCCCACGATCACGTCGTAACGCGGCGCCTTTTCGGCCAGCACGCGGTCTTTCTTCGTCCCGATATGGGTCAGGGCGACCAGCGCGTCGCACTCGTCGCGCAGCGACTGCCGGTCGGCCACGGCGTCCATCGCGTCCGTGAAGGTCAGCCCCGCGAAATTCTCGTCGTGCCCCGCCGGATGGTTGTTGTGGTCGTAGTTGGTCACCGAGGCCACGAAGCCGATCCTGCGGCCGCCCCGCTCGACGATCGCATAGGGCGCCGGCTGGGGAAAGGTCGCCGTATCGCTTACGATATTGGCGCAGACGACCGGAAACCGGCACTGCGCGGTGCGCACGCCCAGAAAAGCCTGTCCGGCGTCGAACTCGTGGTTGCCGAAGGTCGCCACGTCGTAACGCAGGCGGTTCATCAGATCGATGATCGGCCGGCGCGGCTCGGCGGCTCGATCGCAGTAGACGTTGCCCGTCCAGCGGTCGCCCGCATCGACCAGAATCACGTTCTTCACCGTATCGCGGCACTTCTTGACGGCTTCGGCCAGCTGCGGGAACTTCTCGATATGGGCGTGGATGTCGTTGGTCGAAAGAATCACCACCGTCTCCATGCGCGGCGAGCAAGCCGCCAGCACGAAGAGCAGCAATGCGCCAAATAACGATTTTTTCATCATACACGTATCTCTTTTTTCGAATTCATCCGGCCAGAACCCACTTTATTATAATGGGGAAGACAAAGATAGAGACTCCCCGTCGATCCTCCAAATTTTCCGACGTTTTCTTTCGCCGGCCGACGGGCACGGCCTTCCCGCCGCACACAAACCCTGCCGCAACGGCAGACCTGCAAAAAAGGGCGATGCGGAGCGAATCCGGCGAAAAAAAAATGCGTAACTTTGTAGGAAACCCAACCTTGCGAACCATGAATAAATTCCGAATGTTTCCGCCGCTGCTCGGCCTCATGTTTCTTTTGGCCGGCTGCGGCGATTCCCGACCGGCGGAGACGGTACGGCTGGTGACCTACAACGCAGGCACCTTCAACAAGTACATCGCCGACGACTACCCGCTCGTGGCCGAAATGATGCGGGAGGTCGGTGCCGACGCCGTCTGCCTCAACGAACTCGACAGTTGCACGACCCGCACGGGCGGCGTTTTCCAACTCGAACGCATCGCCCGGGCCATGGGCGGCTGGGACTACCGCTTCGGCCGCGCCATGCCCTATCGGGGCGGAAGCTACGGCGTCGGCGTCATGACCCGCGAGCGCATCCTCGATCATTTCACCGTCGCCCTGCCGCGGGGAGAAGGTGCGGAGCCGCGCGTGCTGACGGTCGTCGAACTGGCGCGGTACGTGATCGCCACCACCCACCTCGACCATACGTCGGCCGCAGCGCAGCGCGATCAGGTCGCCGTCATCAACCGCGTGATGCGCGAACGCTACGCCGAGGCGTCCAAACCCGTCTTTCTGGGCGGCGACCTGAACGCCCTCCCCGACTCCGGAACGCTCCGCGCGTTGCAGGAGGCCTGGACGGTACTGACGCCCACCGACGGGGGCACCTACCCCTCGCACGATCCGAAAAAGTGCATCGACTACATCCTGCAACTCGACAACGGCGTCACGTGCGAAACGGTCGGCGCGCGCGTCCTGCACCGTTTCGAGGCGGGCGACGCCGCCCGCGCATCGGATCATCTGCCGGTACTGCTCGAAATCCGGCTGCCTGCGGAAAGCTGACCGCCCGGGAACAGGCACGCTTGCCGACACAAATAATTATCGTTACCGTCGGCTGCGTCTCAGCACTTCCGCCCCGGCAACCGCAAATAAATTTGCATCGCTCCCGGCTTATTCGTATCTTTACGCACCTTTTGCCCCATACCTCATGAGAGATCTTATCCAAGTCATCTGCGAGAACCTCGACCGCACGATCGAGGTCGAAATGGGAACGTCGCTGCTCGACATCCAGCGGCAATACCTGCCCAAGGGACCGCACCCCTACCTGGCGGCCTACGTCAACAACCGCATCAAGGAACTGAACTACAAGGTATACACCCCGATCACGGTGCGTTATATCGACGCCACACACTTCGAAGGCATCCGTGTCTACGAACGCACGGCGTCGTTCATCCTCCAGCGGGCCGTCCGCGAGCTCTATCCCGAACACAAGTTCTACATCCGCCACTCGATGCTGCGCGGCTTCTACTGCGAAATCGAGGGGCGCGACGGCATCTCCGCCCGGGAGGCCGAAGCCATCCGCACCCGCATGGAGGAGCTGGTCGACGCGGCGATTCCGATCATCCGCAGCCGCGTACGGTCGATCGACGCCGCAATGGAATTCACGCGGCTGGGATTCGACGACAAGACCGAGCTGCTCAACACCCGACCGCGCCTTTACAGCACGCTCTACTCGCTGGGCGACATGAAGGGCTACTTCTACGGCGCGCTCGCCCCGTCGACCGACTACATCCGCCTGTTCGACATCCGCCCCTACTACAACGGTTTCTACGTCGTACTGCCCGGACGCAGCCACCCCGACGCGCTCAAACCGCTCGTGGCGCAGGACAAGCTGTTCGACATCTTCCACCAGTACAAGGAGTGGGTCGACATCATGGGCGTACCGACCGTCGGCCGGCTCAACGCCAAGGTGCTGGCGGGCGACGCCTCGGAGCTCATCAAGATCGCCGAAGCCTTCCACGAGAAACGGCTGGCGCGCATCGCCGACACGATCGCCGCGGCCAACCGCTCGCAGGGAACGCGCATGGTACTCATCTCCGGCCCCTCGTCGAGCGGCAAGACCACCTCGGCCAAGCGTCTGGGCATCCAGTTGCGCATCCTGGGGCTGAATCCCGTGCTCATCTCGCTCGACGACTATTTCGTCGACCGAGACAAGACCCCGCGCGACGCCGACGGCGAGTACGACTACGAAGCGCTCGAAGCCATCGACCTCAGACTCTTCAACGACCACCTGCAACGCCTTTTCGCCGGCGAGAGCCTTCCCGTGCCGCGCTACGACTTCATCACCGGCAAACGCCAGTGGCACGACAATCCGCTGCGGCTCGACGACCGGTCGGTGCTGATCGTCGAAGGCATCCACGGACTCAACCCGCGCCTCACGCCGAGCATCCCCGACCACATGAAGTTCAAGATCTACATCTCGTGCTTCACGTCGGTGTCGATGGACAACCTCTCGCGCATCGCCACCACCGACAACCGCCTGCTGCGCCGCATGGTGCGCGACAACGCCACGCGCGGCCACAACGCGCAGGCGACGCTCGCACGCTGGGAGAGCGTGCGGCGCGGCGAGGAGAAGCACATCTTCCCCTATCAGGAGAACGCCGACGTGATGTTCAACTCGTCGCTTTTCTACGAGATCTCGGTGCTGCGCCCCTATGCCGAACGTATCCTGCGCGAGGTGCCCGATACGGTGCCCGAATACGGCGAGGCCAAGCGGCTGTTGAAATTCCTCGACAACTTCATCCCGATCGATCCCGCCGAGATTCCGCCCACCTCGCTGCTGCGCGAATTCATCGGCGGCAGCAGTTTCAGGTATTGACAAAACCCGTACAACAATTTCAAACATAACCGACAGAATACGGCCCTGAGAAGCCCCTCCCTTTGTCAACTGCGCGCAAGCCGAGCGAAGCGAAGGGAGGGGACAGCGGGGTGGGAATGTCGATATCCGCGAAGCGGCTACGCCCCGCCCGAGTCCTGCGACAACCGAAACAAGTACAACAATTTCAAATACAACCGACAATGTCTTTTGATACATTCGCTGACCGCCATATCGGCGTCAGCAATCCCGACGAACTCAAAGCCATGCTCGACACGATCGGTGTCGGAAGCGTCGACGAACTGATCGCGCAGGTGATCCCCCAGTCGATCCGGCTGAAAAAACCGCTCGACCTGCCTGCGGGCATGAGCGAATACGAATTCGCCGCACATATCCGTGCGCTGGCCGACCGCAACCACCCGCTGCGGTCGTTCATCGGCATGGGCTACTACCCCTGCGCCGTACCGGCCGCCGTGGCGCGCAACGTCTTCGAGAATCCCGCGTGGTACACCTCCTACACCCCCTACCAGGCCGAAATCTCGCAGGGGCGTCTGGAAGCGCTGCTCAATTTCCAGACCGCCGTGCTCTCGCTCACGGGCATGGAAATCGCCAACTGCTCGCTCTTGGACGAGGGGACGGCGACGGCCGAGGCGATGCTCATGATGTTCGCCCTGCGCAGCCGCGACGCGGTGAAGGAGGGGCGCACGCAGCTCTTCGTCGACCGCAACCTCTTCCCGCAGACGCTCGACCTGCTGCTCACGCGCAGCGAGCCGTTCGGCATCGAGCTCATCGTCGACGACTACGACTGCTACGAGTTCTCGGGCAAGGAGTTCGGCGCTGTCGTGCAGTATCCGGCCGCCGACGGCGCTGTGCGCGACTACGCGGCCTTCGTCGAAGCGGCGCACGCGCACGATGCGAAGGTGACGGCCGTGGCCGACCTGCTCTCGCTGGCACTGCTGAAAGCTCCCGGCGAATGGGGCGCCGACATCTGCGTCGGCTCGGCGCAACGCCTGGGCACGCCCATGGGCTTCGGCGGCCCGCACGCGGGCTACATGGCCACGCGCGAGGCCTACAAACGTCAGATGCCCGGCCGCATCATCGGCGTCTCGGTCGACCGGCTGGGCAACCGCGCCCTGCGCATGGCGCTGCAAATGCGCGAGCAGCATATCAAGCGCGAGCGCGCCACCTCGAACATCTGCACCGCCTCGGCGCTGATGGCCTCGATGGTGGGCTTCTACTGCGTCTACAACGGCGCCGAAGGCCTGCGCCGTGCTGCCGAGACGGCCCACACGGCCGCCTGCGACACCGCCCGCGCCCTCGCGGCGCTGGGCTACAAGCTCACGAACCAGCACTTCTTCGATACGCTCGACATCGAGGCCGAAGCGGCCGTCATCCAGTCGCTCGCTCTCGAACGGGGCATCAACTTCTTCTACCCCTCCGAGGAGCGCGTGCGCCTCTCGTTCGACGAGGTGACCACCCCCGACGAGGTGGCCGAGGTCGTGGCCCTCTTCGCCGAGGCGCGGGGACGCAAACCCAAAGTCGCCAGGAGCCACGCCCCGAGCACGCTGCCCGAAGCGCTGCGCCGCACCTCGCCGATCCTCACCGAGGAGGTCTTCCGCTCGCACCGCAGCGAAAGCGCGCTGATGCGCTACATCAAGCGGCTGGAACACCGCGACATCTCGCTGGCCGACTCGATGATCTCGCTGGGGTCGTGCACGATGAAACTCAACGCGGCGGCACTCATGCAACCCCTGTCGCTGGCCGGGTTCCAGAACATGCACCCCTTCGCACCCGTCGAACAGGCCGAAGGTTACATGGAGCTGATCGCCGCGCTCGAACGCGACCTGGCCACGATCACCGGACTGGCCGCCTGCTCGCTGCAACCCAATTCGGGCGCCGCGGGCGAATACGCAGGGTTGATGGTCATCCGCGCCTACCACCAGTCCAAGGGGCAGGGGTACCGCAACGTCATCCTGATCCCCGCCTCGGCGCACGGCACGAACCCCGCGTCGGCCGCCATGGCAGGCATGAAGATCGTCACGGTGGCGTGCGACGCCAAGGGCAACATCGACGTCAACGACCTCAAAACCAAGGCCGAAGAACACGCCTCGGAGCTGTGCGGGCTGATGGTGACCTATCCCTCGACGCACGGCGTCTTCGAGAGCCGCATCCGCGAGATCGTCGACGCCGTACACGACGCCGGCGGACAGGTCTATATGGACGGCGCCAACATGAACGCGCAGGTCGGTCTCACCAATCCGGGCTACATCGGCGCCGACGTCTGCCACCTCAACCTCCACAAGACCTTCGCCATGCCGCACGGCGGCGGCGGTCCCGGCGTCGGCCCGATCTGCGTGGCCGCGCACCTGCGTCCCTTCCTGCCGTCGCACCCCATCGCCGCGACGGGCGGCGACGAAGGCATCACCGCCGTGGCGTCGGCCCCGTGGGGTTCGGCGCTGCTGCTGCCCATCACCTACGGCTACATCAAGATGCTGGGCGGCGACGGGCTGCGCCGCGCCACCGAGATGGCCATCGTCAACGCCAACTACATGTCGTCGGCGCTGGCCGCGGAGTACCGCACCTATTACAGCGGCGAAACGGGCCGCGTGGGGCACGAGATGATCCTCGACCTGACGAATTTCAAACACGACTACGGCATCGACTGCGGCGACATCGCCCACCGGCTGATGGACTACGGCTTCCACGCCCCGACGCTCTCGTTCCCCGTGCACGAAACGCTGATGGTCGAGCCCACGGAGTCGGAACCCAAGGCCGAGATGGATCGTTTCATGGAGGCGCTCGTGCACATCAAGCGCGAGTGCGAAGCGGCCGCCGGACAGGAGGACAACGTCGTGCGCAACGCTCCGCACACGGCCGTGGAGATCGCCGGCGAGTGGTCGCACCCCTACTCGCGCCGGGAAGCGGCCTTCCCGCTCGGCTGGATCGCCGAGGCGAAGTTCTGGCCCTACGTCTCGAAAATCGACAACGGCTACGGCGACCGCAACCTCGTCTGCCGCTGCACGGAGTAATCCGCACGGAGGCATCGAGCAGTACGTTCCGACTGTACCGTATCATCGGCCGGCAGACGAAAACCGCGGACGGACAGCCCGAAGGAGCCGTACTCGAAGAACTCCCGCCGGCACATCGCACCTTGCACAGACGGAACGTCCGACCGGACGTTCCGTCTCTTTTCGAGCCGATGGAGCGGAAATCCGATAATTTGCACTATCTTTGCCGTGCATGTCGAGAAAAAGAGTGCCGCGGACGGCGACGCCCGCGCAGACGACTTCGATACTATATTTAATTCTATAAATTCATGAAAGCAGAAAACAACAAAATGGTGGCGGTGGATTACACGCTCACCGTCGACGGCAAAATCGCCGACCGGTCGCGTCCCGGACAGCCGCTGGAATTCATCTTCGGCACCGGTATGCTGCTGCCCAAATTCGAGGCGGCCATCGTCGGCAAGGAACCGGGCGAGAAGGTCTCCTTCACGCTCGCTCCCGCCGACGGCTACGGCGAAATCGTCGACGACGCGATCGTCGACCTCCCCAAAACGATATTCATGGTCGACGGCAAGCTGGCCGAGGACATTCTCTTCGTGGGCAGCCAGATTCCGATGGCCAACGCACAGGGCCAGCGTATGCTGGGCGTGGTGAAGGAGATCGGCGACGATACCGTGAAGATGGACTTCAACCACCCGATGGCGGGCAAGACGCTCAACTTCGACGTGGAGGTGATCTCGGTGCGCGACGTGACGCCGGAAGACCTGGCCGGCAAATGCGGCTGCGGGGAGTGCAGTTGCGGCGACGACTGCCACTGCGAAGGCGAGTCGCACGCCGACTGCGGCTGCCACGGCTGCCACTGATCGACACCCGAATGCAAAGGCCGGCCCGCAGGCCGGCTTTTTTTATCGCCGCGGCGATCCCATGATTCACCATCTCCGGCCTTGCTCTTCACCTTCACCCAATACCTCGAATCGGTTCTCAACTCCCGCGGCCTGACGCGCACGCTGGGAGAGATCGACGTCTGCCGCACGACCGACGGCCGTCCCGTGTTCCATACGGGCAACAGCGCGGTGGTTTTCCGCATCCGGCTCGACGGCCGCGACCGCCTGCTGAAATGCTACACCCGCCCGCACCGCCATCTCGAAGCTATCTACGGCGACCGGTTCCGGCCTGCGGAACTCTTCCTCTACACCGCCCCGTCGGAGGGCATGTGGGCGGATGTCGTCGTGGACGACTGGATCGAGGGCGAGACGCTCACCCGCACGCTGGACCGTGCCGCAGCGAACGGGGACAAACCCCTCGTCGCACGACTCGCGGCGGCCTTCGACACGCTGGCCGCGCGACTGCTGCCGGCCGAGTGGGCGCACGGCGACCTGAAACCCGACAACCTGATCTGGGACGGGCAGCGGCTCCGCCCGATCGACTTCGACGCGATGTTCCTGCCCGAATTCCGCGGCCGGCGCAGCCCCGAACTGGGAACCCGTGCCTTCCAGCATCCGGCACGCACGGAAGCGGACTTCGACGCCTCGCTCGACGACTATCCGGCGGCGTTGATCGCCACCGTGCTCCATGCCGCGGCCCACGATCCCTCGCTGCTCGTACGTTATCCCGCCGAAGGGCTCGTGCTCGACCCTTCGGCCGTCATAGAAGGGCGCAGCGAAGCCTACCGCGAGATGCTCGACGCCTTCGCCCGCCGCGGCGACGCCGTGGGATACCGCACGGCACAGTTGCTCCGCTCGCCCGTCGCGAAACTTCCGCAGGCCGCTTCGCTCTTCGCATGGCGGCTGCGGCCGCCCCCTCCCGCCGACGATCCGCCCGAACTGGCCGTCGACGCCGGACGCTGGGGTTTCCGCTCGGGCGGACGGTTCGTCATCCCGCCCGTGTGGGACAACGGATTCGATTTCAGCGAAGGACTGGCGGCGGTGGAGATCGCCGGACGGTGGCACTTCATCGACACGGCGGGCCGCGTCGTCCTCAACTGCCCGCCCTGCGATGCCGTGAAACCTTTCCGCAACGGTACGGCCGAACTGCGCAGCGGCCTGCGGCGGGAGAAAATCGCACACCCGTTGAAAAACTCACGCTAAAACGCTATATTTGTAGATTGGAAATATGACGCGAATGGACACATACAGAGCTCTGACCCCCGGCGAAATCGCCGCGCTCGAAGCCTCCGGCTCGACGGCCGACGACTGGTCGTCGATCGAGGTGGCGGAGGACTTTCACCCCTCGCAACTGCGCGGCGCGCGGCTGGGCGGCCGTGTCCGGCTCGCATCGGGCGTGCGCATCCGCAACTCCGGTGTCCGCAACTACGACATCGGCGCAGGGACGCTCGTCGAAGAGGTCGTCCGCCTGGAATGCCGCGGCGAAAGCGCTTTCGGAAACGGCACGGAGGTGGCCGTCATGAACGAGAACGGCGGCCGCACGGTACGGATTTACAGCGGCCTGACCGCCCAGATCGCCTACATGGCCGCCGTCTACCGCCACCGTCCGGCGCTCGTCGCCGCACTCGACCGTATGGCGCGGCGGGCGGCCGACGCGGCACGCTCCGCGCAAGGAAGCATCGGCCGCGACTGCCGCATCACCGACTGCCGGCTGTTGCGCGACGTATGTATCGGCCACGGGGCGACGCTCGAAGGGGTCTCCGTCCTCTCCAACGGCACGGTCGGCGACTTTTCGCGCATCGGCATCGACGTCAAGGCCTACGACTTCGTCACGGCCGAGCATGCGCTCGTCGACAACGGTTCGCTCATCGAACGCTGCTTCATAGGCGAACGCTGCATCTTCGACCGCGGCTACACCGCCTCCGATTCGCTCTTCTTCGCCAACTCGCACTGCGAGAACGGCGAAGCGGTTTCGATCTTCGCAGGCCCCTACACCGTCTCGCACCACAAGTCGTCGCTGCTGATCGCCGGCATGTTCTCCTTCTTCAACGCCGGCAGCGGCACCAACCAGAGCAACCACCTCTTCAAGTGCGGCGCCGTGCATCAGGCCGTCCACCGGCGCGGCTGCAAGTTCGCCAGCGGCGCCTACGTCATGTCGCCGGCCATCGAAGGGGTCTATACGATGATCATGGGGCGCCACACGCATCACCACGACACGTCGGTCTTCCCCTTCTCCTACCTGCTGGAACAGGAGGGGCGTTCGGCCCTGCTGCCCGGCGCCAATCTGTCGAGCTACGGCACGGTGCGTGACATCGAGAAATGGCGGCAGCGCGACAAACGCAGCGCAGGCCGCGACCTGATCAATTTCGAGACCTGGAATCCCTTCGTGGGCAACGCCCTCGCAGCCGGCCTCGATGCGCTCCGCACGCTCTACGACAGCAACCCCGACGCCCAGAGCTTCATCTACAACTCCGTCCATATCAAGCTCACGGGGCTGCGCCGCGGGATACAGCGCTACGAGCAGGCGCTCGCGGCGACGCTCGGCGACCTGCTCGCGCGCGGCGGCGACGGATACGACGGCCGCGGCGCGTGGATCGACGCCGCTGGGCTTTACCTCGCCCGCTCCTGCATGGAAGAGCTGCTCGACGCAATCGAGCAGGGTGCCGTCACCACGCCCGAAGCCCTCACGGAGCGTTTGCGGGCCTTTGCGGAGCACTACGACGACTACGCCCGCAGCTGGGCGCTCGACATCCTGGCCCGGCGGCTGGGACACACGCCCGACGCCGCCGAGATCGAACGGGCCGTCGTCGAAGGGAAGGCGGCGCAACAGGAGCTGCAACGCCTCGCGGAGGCCGACCGCGCGTTCGACTGTTCGTTCGACATGGCCGTCGGCTACGGACTCGACGCCGCCACGGACGACGAACGCAGAGCCGACTTCCGCGCCGTCCGCGGACTGGAATAGAGAGACCTAAAACCAACATAAACCATGAACTACACCCAAAGCATCACACGCCGTCACCGCACGGCCTTCGTTCTGGCCATCGACCAGTCGGGTTCGATGGTCGAGGAGCTGGAATTCCGCGGACGGCGCACCTCGAAGGCTGCGGCCGTGGCGGAGGTCGCCAATTCGCTGCTGTCAGAACTGCTGCTGCGCGCCACGCGCGAAGGCGAAGTGCGCGACTACTACGACATCGCCGTGGTCGGTTATTCGGGCGAAGGCGTACACTCGCTCCTCTCGGCCGATGAAACGTTCGTTCCGGTCTCCGCGCTCCGGAACGCCGTGCGCAATACCCGCCGGGTCAGCATCGAACGCCGCCTTCCCGACGGTCAGCCCGCATTCAACGAGGTGACCGTGAGCGAGTGGATCGCTCCCGCCGCATCGGGACAGACCCCGATGTACGAAGCGCTGCTCTACGTCCACGATCTCGTCGAGGCGTGGTGCCGCCGGCCGGAACACCGCGAGAGTTTCCCGCCGCTGGTCTTCAACATCACCGACGGCGAGGCTTCCGACAGCGACGAGGAGGAGCTCGCGCAGATCGCAGGGCGCATCCGTTCGCTCGGCACGGACGACGGCCGTGCGCTGCTGGTCAACATCCACCTCGCATCGGGCGACGCAGCGAAGGGCCGCATCTTCCTGACCGACGGGGAGACCGCCTACAACAACCGCTACGCCCGCCTGCTCTACGACATTTCGAGCCCGATGCCGCCGCTCTTCGACGACGCGATCCGTTCGCTCCGGGGCGACGAGGCCCGCGGGCCGTTCCGCGGCATGTGCTACAACGCATCGATCACCGAACTGCTCTCGATCCTCAACGTCGGGTCGATCAGCGTAAATCTCCAATAGCCATGTTCCCTACGATCCACCGCTTCATGGAGGGGCTGCTCTCGCCCCGCACGTCGCTCCGCACGCTGAGCGAAGCCCGCTTCGCACAGGACGGGACGGGCGCATTGCTGCTCGAACGCACGACGCTCTTCGCCGAGGCGCAGTGTACGCTCGGCGACCGCCGGCTGCGGCTGTTCTGCCCGCTCTCGCCGCTCGCCCACCGGCTCGCGGAGACCACGGCGCAACGCCTCAAATATCATCCGGCCGAATTCCTGCTCCCGTGGCGGATGCTGCGCGAGGAATTCACCTACACCGACGCCACCGGCACGCAGCGCACCTGCGACCTGGTCGCGCAGGAACTTCCCGCCGAGGGCGAGCCGCTCGCAACGGCAGTCGGCCACGCAGACCGCGACCGTCTGCTCTCGGCGCTCGATACTCTGCAACGGCAGTTGGCGCAGGCCGGCCTGACGCACAACAACCTCAAAGCGGCCAACCTATGGATGACGCCCGACTACCGGCTGCTGCCGCTGCGCTACGCCTACATGCGTTTCGACGGCGGCGACGACGCACCGCAGTTCGACGCGCTGCGCGCTTTCGTCGCCGAAAAGGCCTCCGTGGCACAAATGATGTGCGATACCTCGGCGGAGTACAGCGCACCGTGCACCGCTTTTCGGAACCACCTCTGGGTCGGACACATGTTCGAACAGATGATCTGCGTCGAGGACGCCGAAGGATACGGCTACGTCGACACGCAAAACCGCTATCTCATCGCCCCGCAATACCGCTGGGCCAACGATTTCCACGAAGGCCGCGCCGAGGTGCAGACCGCCGACGGGCGGATGGGGCTCATCGACAAGACGGGCCGTTACGTCCTCGAACCGCACTACGAAATCGTCGAATACGACGACCGGACGGGACGTCTGCTGGCCCGCTTCGACGGACGTTGGGCCGCCTTCGACTACGAGGGCCGTCAACTCACCGAGTTCGGCGCCGTAGAACCCTGACAACGAAAATCACAACGCATAACAATCATGGAAAAAGTCAAATGTCTGATTATCGGCAGCGGACCGGCCGGATATACGGCGGCCATCTACACCTCGCGCGCCAACCTGAACCCCGTACTCTACGAAGGGATCGAACCGGGCGGCCAGCTGACCACCACCACCGAAATCGATAACTACCCGGGCTACCCCGAAGGGATCGACGGCAACCAGCTCATGGGCCACATGCGCAAGCAGGCCGAACGGTTCGGCGCCGACATCCGCCGCGGCACAGTGACGCGCGCCGACCTCTCGTCGCGGCCGTTCCACCTGGTCGTCGACGGCGAAAAACAGATCGAGGCCGACAGCCTCATCATCGCTACGGGCGCTTCGGCGCGCTATCTGGGACTTCCCTCCGAGACGAAATACAGGGGACAGGGCGTGAGCGCCTGCGCCACCTGCGACGGTTTCTTCTACCGCAAGAAGGACGTGGCGGTCGTGGGCGGCGGCGACACGGCCTGCGAGGAGGCCACCTATCTGGCTTCGATCTGCCGGCAGGTCTACATGATCGTACGCAAACCCTACCTGCGCGCCTCGAAGGCGATGCAGCACCGCGTGATGAACACCCCCAACATCGAAGTGCTCTTCGAATACAACACCGCCGAGGTGCTGGGCGACGACACGGGCGTCACGGGCGTCACGATCCGCCACAACGACGGTAAGGAACGGACGCTCGCCGTTGCGGGATTCTTCGTGGCCATCGGCCACCACCCCAACACCGAACTGTTCCGCAACCAGCTGGAACTCGATGCCGAGGGGTATATCCACACCGAAGGCAATTCGTCGAAAACCTCCGTCGAAGGGGTCTTCGCGGCCGGCGACGTGCAGGATCCCGCCTACCGGCAGGCCATCACCGCCGCCGGTTCGGGCTGCATCGCCGCGCTCGACTGCGAGCGCTTCCTGCTGCAATAGGCCGGATGCCCTGCAAACGACAGAAGCCTCTGCATAAGAGGCTTCTGTCATTTTCAACACGCACCGCCGAACCCCGGCATCGGGCGGGACGACGGGAGACGGACGCCGCAGCATCCGCCTCCCGTCGTATTCCGCCGCGCGCCGCAGATCAGTCGACGCGGATCGTCCCTTTCAGCCGCAGGTCGCGCGACGAAGCGCCCACCTGAATCAGGAAATCGCCCGGCTCGACCACGAAGTCGTGGCGCACCGTATCGTAGAAGGCGAAGGCGTCGTGCGGCAGGAGTATCTCCACGCGCTTCGTCTCGCCCCGTTTCAGGAAGACCTTCTCATAGCCTTTGAGCTCCCTCACCGGACGCGGCACGCTGGCCGCGAGGTCGCTCACGTAGAGCTGCGCCACCTCGGCGCCGTCGCGGCGGCCCGTGTTCCTCACGTCGAACGACACCCGACAGGAGCCGTCGTCCTGCCGCACGACTTTCAGCCCCGAATAGGCGAAAGTGGTATAGGAAAGGCCGTAACCGAAGGCATAGAGCGGTTCAGTCGCCGTGCGGTCGTACCCACGGTAACCCACGAAGATGCCTTCGTCGTAGTTGACGCGCGGCTGCGGCGCACCCTTGCGGTGCGAACGGTCGACGTTCTCGTAATAGCTGCCGTAGCAGGGATTGTCCTCGGCGCGCCGTTCGATCGAGATCGGCAGTTTGCCGCTGGGCGAAACCGCTCCCGTCAGAATCTCGGCGACCGCGCGGCCGCCCTCCTGCCCGGGATACCAGGCCATGAGGATCGCACGCGCCCGGTCGGCGAACTGCGCGAAATCGACCCCGCCGCCGCTGTTGACCACTACCACGAGGTTCGCGTTGAGCTTCGCCACGGCGGCGATCTCGGCGGCCTGTCCTTCGGGCAGGGCGAAGGTGCGGTCGTGGTTTTCCCGTTCGGTATCGCTGTCGAAGCCGGCGCAGTAGATCACCGCGTCGGCCGCCGCGATCCGCCGCTCGAGATCCGTCACATTCTCGAAGAGATAGCGCAACGACACGGAGGCCGTCGAGGCATTGTCGTAGTACTCCAACCGCACGGCGTAACTCTTGCCCGCCACGACGTCGAGCGTCGCCGAGCGGGTGGTCGCCGCATGGTCGCGCCAGTCGGCGAGCACCTCGCGGCCGTCGACATAGAGCCGGTAGCCGTCGTCGCCGCGCACGACGAAGGTCACGCGCCCCGTCGCCGCGGGTTTGAAACTCCCCGACCAACGGGCCGAAAAGCCGTCGGCGGGAACACCGTCGGCGGGCGAACCCTCCCAGTCGAAGTCGATCGCAGCGTCGACCTGCGTCGTCACGGGCATCCCCGCAAGTTCCTTTCCGGCGAAGAACTCGCCCCGAAGGCCTGGCCGGCCGTCAGGGGTGAAAAAGAGTCCCGACGCGGCCAGATCGCCGACGGGAGCGGGATCGAGCACCGTCGTGCGCAAACGTTTGCCGACGGCCCGCATCCCCTCGCCCACCGACACGGTCGAGAAGGGATGGACGAATCCCGCACCGCCGCCCGTGGGCACGCGGCCTGCGTTGGGCCCCATGACCACCACGTCGCGCACTTTGGACGAGAACGGCAGCATCCCGCCTTCGTTCTTCAACAGCACGATGCCGCCGCGCGCCACCTCCAGCGCCACCTGATCGGAAAAAGGATTGCGTTCCTTGATCTTCGCGTCCGTCTGTTCGCGATCGAGAAACCCGAAGGCGATGAGCGTTTGGAGGATATGGCGGCACTTTTCGTCGACGGTCGCCTCGGTCACCAGTCCGTTCTTCAATGCCGGACGCAGGTTCTCGGCATTCATGAAGCGGGCACGCGGCATTTCGAGGTCCAGTCCCCCGTTGGCGGCACCGACGGCCGAATAGGTAGCGTTCCAGTCCGACATGAAGATGCCGTCGAAACCCCACTTCTCACGCAGCAGGCCGACCGTCAGCGGGCGGTTCTCGGTCATGTGCACGCAGTTGAGCGGATTGTAGCTCGACATGACGGCGCCGACCTTCGCCCCGGTCACCGCCTTGCGAAAGGCGGGAAGGTAGATTTCATGGAGCGTCCGCTCGTCGATGTCCGACGAAACGTGGTGGCGGTTCCACTCCTGGTTGTTGCCGACGAAGTGTTTGACGCAGGCCATGACCCCTTCGGCCTGCATCCCCTCGATATAGGCCGCCGCCGTCTCGGCCGCCAGATAGGGATCTTCGCCGTAGTATTCGAAATTGCGGCCGCACAGCGGCGAACGATAGATGTTCACCCCCGGCCCGAGCAGGATATGCACGCCGCGCGCCCGGCAGTCTTGTCCCAAAGCGCGGCCGTAGTCGCGCACCAGCGCGCGATCCCACGCCGCAGCCGCGGCGATGCCGCACGGGAACATCGTACTGCGCGTATCGTTGCGCACGCCCTGCGGGCCGTCGGCCATGCGGATCTGCGGGATGCCCAGCCGGGGAATCGCACGGATATAGAAGGAGTTGAAACCGCCGATGTAGTCGAGTTTCTCGTCGAGCGTCATCCGCTCCACAAGGGCCGCCGCGCGCTCCTTGTCCTGCTCCGTGATCTGCTGCGCCGCTGCCGGAAGCAACGCCCCGACAACCAGCAGCCATGTAAGTAGTCTCTTCATTTCATTGGATTGGTTCGTTATCGAATACAAAAATAGGGAAAAAGCATGATAAAGCCATATTTTATCAGCCACTACACTATTAAAATATTTTATCAATTTATTTGTTTTTTCATTTTTCAATCGCTATATTTGTCATACAGACCAATTAATACCCTCTCTTATGAAAAAGTTTTTCACAATAAGATTGCATTTGCTTGCAATTTTAGCAGCAATCACAATCGTATCCTGTACAAGCGATACGGTCGACACCGAACCCGTAATCCCCGTCACTCCGCAAACAAGGGCGATTCCTACCCCGACTTTCGACTGGGCCAATGCCGAATGGATGCCCGTTCCCGCAGGTCAGAGCGCCATTCCTTCCCCGTGGAACGGAGCCGGCAGCATCTCTTACACCTATGGCATGGACATTACGAACGACCGCTATCCCAACGCAGGCTGGGAGTTACTTTACAACACCTTCGATGCGAATGCGTCGGGGCCGCTGGTCAACCCCTATTTCGTCCTTTACAACAAATACCGAGGAATCCTGCGCATCTACCTCTACCTTACGACAGAATTCGTCGCCACATCCTCCTATCTGCAAGACGGCATCTCTGTCGTTTCGGATCACCAAACCTCATTGCTGAGTTTTTTGGGAAAGGAGATCATCGATCCGGAAGAGCGCTATGCAACAACCGACTACATCCAAATCCAAGGCTCTCCCGACAACATCAGCCCGATGGCGGCAAACAAATGGTACATGATGCAGTATGAATTGGCATACGACCCCGACATCACGAGTATCCCCTACGACCAGGTTCAACTTGCCTGGTACCTGAACTATTGCAATGTACAGACAATCAAGCTCGGAGGGACACAGGAAGGCCGTATTAACGGAACGATCGGCGCCGCATCCTCCACAACTTTTTATGATGAATTTAAGACAGCAGCTAAATCTACCGGCACTGCAGTATTAACGGGTATTGGGAAAAATTTCATCACAGAAAATGCTCGTGACGAAACGACCGACTCATTAGGCCGTAATAACAACCTCGGGTTACCGAATTATATTTATAGCAGTATATCAAACACAATCAACAGCGCCCTGTCAGGTTCTCTTGACGAGATACCGCAGGCTCTATTCAAAGGATTCAATGCGATCTTCGGTCTAAATAAAACCACTCAGCCGATTCCTATCAATTTGACTTTCAAATCCCAAATCGAATTAAATGGAGACTTGTCTGACCGTGGTTCTTTCCCTTCGTCTCCATCTTCTTTCTGGCTTCCAGGAACCGATATTGCGTCCGATGCCGTAGGCTACATTCCGTTATACAATAAACCGCTTGGAGTATTAGGACTCGACGGCCGGCCGAAAGTATCGCCCATGGTAATATACCAGCGTGTCTCGGATGGCTACAAACTTTTCGTTACATACAAAACCAACACCTTCCGCCAACGGTTACAATACAATCCTGAAGTTGAAGCAATTGCAGATATTCAACTCACAAAACTGGAGCTAATCGAAACCGATTTCCAAGGCCGATTTACTCAAGTTTGCCCCAATCGGTTCTTTGCAGGAACTTTGGACACGAATTACAATCCAACCAGTTCTATCGATGTTCCAGAATATCTGGCTTTCCGTGCAACCTTCAAAATTACACCGAACAACGGAGATGAACCGACGGTCATCATTAAAACATTTAAAACAGACCAAGATCCGTTACCATTAAAAAATGCACAATAATTCAATCATTATGAAAACGCTCGCCACATTTGTTCTCTGTCTGTCGCTGCTCGCAGGATTCACCGCCTGCGACAAGAACGACGATAACATGGGTACATTGATCGTAGAGATCCGGGATAATGCGAAAGCTTCGGTACTCAATATTTACACCGAAGAGGGCAGTCTGATTTATACCAATACCGAATACCTCTATCAAAACGATCCGCGGTTGTCGATCCCGCTCAATCCGGGGAACTATCGGCTCAATACTACGTGGAAGTTCAACGACTGCGCTTTCCAGATTCGGGCAGGCCACACGACCACCGTCTATTACGCCTACGGCAGTTACAACGGTGTGGTCACCTACGATTAAGCTGCAATAATCCAATCTTCAAACTATTTAGCGCCATGAAAACGCCCGCCGCACTCGCTCTCTGCCTGTCGCTGCTCGCCGGTCTTATCGCCTGCGACAAGGACGACAACATGGGAACACTGATCGTAAACGTTCGGGATAACGCCAAAGTCGAGGAACTAAACATCTATACCGAAGGAGGCAGCCTGATCTACACGAATACCGAATATCTCTATCAGAACGATCCGCGGTTGTCGATCCCGCTCAATCCGGGGAACTACCAGATGCAACTGATGTATGGCTTCAATCGCTGTTCTTTCCAGATTCGGGCCGGCCACACGACCACCGTCTATTATGCCTACGGCAGCACCAATGGAGAGGTGACTTACGATTAATCCGTAATTTTCCGGTTTCAAACCTCGTATCCGATGAAAACGCTCGCGAAATTCCTTTTCAGCCTGTCGCTGCTCGCCGGTCTTACCGCCTGCGACGACGACGCCCCGACCACAGGAGAAATCGTATTGGATATCGAAAAATACATGTATGTCCAGTCCATCTCGATCTACACGGAACTCGGAAACAAAATCTACGAAAACCGGGAATATCTTTACGAAGGAGGCCGGTTGTCGATCCCGCTCAACCCCGGCAATTACCGAATTTCGACTTACGGATATTCCGACTGCACCTTCCAGATTCAGGCGGGGCACACGACGCGGATCGACTACGACCAGCACGGGAACGGAGTCGTCACCTACGACTGACGAACGGCCGGCATCCCCGCAACCACGCAGGGGACGGTATGCAATCGCAGGGCCGCCCCCGCGCATTTACACCGGCAGACATCTTCTCCGCACGCACCGGCTCCCCGATCCTCGGCGGCACAGCTGCTCCGCCCGGCAAAAACAAATAAATTTGCATTGCACTCGGCTTAATCGTATCTTTGCCACAGGATCGGCCCGCAAAGACCGATCCTGCAAAGCGCGCAGCAGCCATGAGTTTCACCGTCACCATCCTCGGTTCGGCTTCGGCCAAGCCTACGCCCGGACGACACCCGTCGGCACAGGTCGTCAACCTCCACGAGCAACACTACCTCGTCGACGCGGGGGAAGGTACGCAGCAGCAGTTGTTCCGCTACGGGATCAATCCGCTGCGGCTGCGGGCCGTCTTTCTCTCGCACCTGCACGGCGACCACTGCTTCGGGCTCTTCCCGCTGCTCTCGACGCTCGGGCTTTACGGCCGCCGCACGCCGCTGCCGGTCTATGCACCGGCCCCGTTCGGAGAGATTCTCGCCTGCCACCTGCGCTATTTCGACAGCGAACTGCCCTACGACGTGGAGTGGCACGAGGTCGATACGACCTGTCATCGGCCGCTCCTCGAAAACCGTTCGCTCGAAGTATGGAGCATCCCGCTGCGCCACCGCGTCCCCACGTGCGGCTACCTCTTCCGCGAAAAGGAGCCGCCGCTGAACGTCGACAAATTCAAAATCACGAAATACGGCCTCTCGATCGCGCAGATCACCGCCGCCAAACGGGGAGAAGCCGTACGGCTCGATTCGGGCGAGACGCTGCCCAACGAGGAGCTGACCTACCGCCCCTACAAGGCGCGGTCGTACGCCTACCTGTCGGACACGGCCTTCTCGGCCAAGGCGGCGGGGCTGGCCGCAGGCGTCGACCTGCTCTACCACGAGGCGACCTACGCCGCCGCCGAGCGGAAGATCGCCCGCGAGCGGGGACACTCCACGACGGCCGAAGCCGCACGGGCAGCCCTCCGCGCCGGGGCCGGACGGCTCGTGATCGGCCACTTCTCGTCGCGCTACAAGGAGCTCGCTCCGCTGCTCGACGAGGCGCGGACGCTCTTCCCCGCAAGCGATCTGGCCGAGGAGGGGCGCACCTTCACGATCGAAAAACGACCTTTCAGATGCTGACCAAAGCCGACATCCGACTCGTCCGCTCGCTGGCGGACAAACGCGCCCGCACCGACGAGGGGCTTTTCGTCGCCGAAGGCGGGAAACTCATCGGCGAACTGCGCGCCTCGACGCTCCGCATCCGCCGCATCTATGCGCTCGACGGCATTTTCGCAGGCGAGGACGTCACGACGGTCTCGCCGAAAGAGATGGAACGGCTCTCGCTGCTGAAAACCCCTTCCGACTCGCTGGCCCTCGTCGAGATCCCCCGCCGCAGACTCGATCCCGCAAAGCTGCGCCGATCGCTGGTGCTGGCGCTCGACGACGTGCAGAACCCGGGCAATCTGGGGACGATCGTCCGGCTGGCCGACTGGTTCGGCATCGGCGACGTGGTCTGCTCCGAGGCGACGGCCGACTGTTTCAACCCCAAAGTCGTACAGGCCACGATGGGCGCGATCCTGCGCGTGCGGGTCCACTACTGCGACCTCGAAGCCTATCTGGCGGCCGAACGCGCCGCCGGCACGCCGATCTACGGCACGTTTCTGGAAGGGGACGACATCTACCGCACGCAACTCACGCCGACGGGCATCGTGCTGATGGGCAACGAGGGCCGCGGCGTCACGCCCGCCTGCACCGCGCAGGTCACGCGCAAGCTCTTCATCCCGCCCTACCCCGCCGAGCGGCACGCCACCGAATCGCTCAACGTGGCCATGGCCACGGGCATCGTCTGCGCCGAATTCCGCCGACAAGCGAGTGCCGGACGGTAAGGCGGCCGCAGGCCGGAACGATGCGGCAGAGAGCGTTCCGATCTGCGCTCGGCCGCTCACTGCCGTTTCGTTCGGATCGTCGTGCAAGCGACCGGCCGGCCGGGCCGCCACAGAAAAAACAGAGCGCGCTTATTCTACCCCGCCGACTCTCCGCCGGCCCCACAAAAAAAGTCCCGCCACACCGGCAGGACAAAACCGAAAAGCGAAAGGCCGAATTCTAAAAAGCGGACACCGCGCGCACGGAGGGATCGGCCGCCTTGGGCTCGCAACACTCCTCACCACAAGCCAGAATCACATCCACGGCGCAATATTCGTCCACTTCGGTCGACGACCAATACCACGCTTCCGTTCCTCCGGCACTCAATGCAACCCCTCCGACTCGTTCCAACGTTCGATTGACGACGTCATGCACCGTTTTGTTCAGCAACAGGATTTTCACCTCCTCGATCGCCGGCAAGTACCATCCGTCGCCCTGCGCCGCACACCACGCGAAAGCGGGATATTTTTCACGCCAACCGTCGATCCGTTCGATTATCCGCTGATTCCACAACCCTTCCGCCCGATGTATCGCACCCGTAACGATCGCCCGATCATACTCTTCGTCCGTACTCCAGTACAAACCTTTTTCGGTCAAGCTCACGATTTTACCATGCTCGCCCGTGGTGTCGACCTCGAAGACAACGCCACGTTTACCATCCACGTTGTAGTAGTCGCCCACCTTGTAGCGGCGTGCAGGGGCAGGAGTGGGTGCAGATGGCGGAACGACCGGCTCCGTGCGGAACGCACCGACCGCCGACCGCCCGAGAAACCGTTCGGCGGCCTCGACCAGTTCGCCGAATTTCGATTCGGCGTCGGGATAGGCGTCGACCCAGTGCGTCTGATTCAGGATCAAGCGCATGGCACCCTTCAACGGCGTCTCGTCGATCCGGTAGGGAATGATAATTTTCTTCTCGGTGAAGGCCAGATTCAACTCACCCTTCACCCACTGCGAGAGCGACGCCGGTTCCGAGAAGACCAGCACGAAAAGCCGGCAGGCGACGATCGCCTCGTCGATCACGTCGCCGTAATCGGCTCCGGGAGGAATGTCGCGCGGCGCCATCCAGCACCGGACTCCATGCTCCTCCAAGACATGACAGATCGCCAGCGCCGTCGGTTTGTTGCGGCTCGAATAGCTGATAAAGACATCGTGATTCATCGTGGTCGGCTGCAAGAATGTTCGGAATCACAAAATTAGTGCAATCCTCCCGAAAATCAAAAAAATGATAGTCAAAACAAACCCCGCGCGGCACCCACGTGCCGTGCGGGCCGAAGCCTCCGCCTGCGGAGGCCCGCCACAAGGGCGTGCCCCGCAGGCTTCGGTCCGCACGGGTACGGAAATGAAAACCGGCACACACAGCCTTTCGGCGCCTCCGATTCGCATCCGGATTGCGGCAGACCGTCCCGCCGGCTGCCCGCCTTGCGCGTTTTTTCGGCCGAAGCCGCACGATTGTGCGAAAAAAATCTTAACTTTGTCAATTAAAGCGATTCGAACATGTCAGACAACAGACTCAAAATAGGAATCACGCAGGGCGACACCAACGGCATCGGCTGGGAGGTGATCCTCAAAACGCTCGCCGACAGCCGCATCGCGGAGCTGTGCACGCCAGTGGTCTACGGTTCGCCCGCGGCGGCGGGCTACTACCGCCGCTGCATCGCCGACCTGGAAGAGATCGCATTCAACACCGTCTCCTCGGCGCGCGACGCACGGCGCGGCCGCGTCAACCTGATCGCCTGCGGGCCGCAGGAGTTGCGCATCGTCCCCGGAGAACCCTCGCCCGAAGCGGGACGGGCCGCCGTCGAGGCGTTGCAGGTTGCCGTGCGCGATCTGAAAGAGGGTACGCTCGACGCGCTGGTCACCGGCCCGATCGACAAGGAGACGGCGCAGGCCGACGACTTCCGCTACACGGGGCACACCGAGTACCTCGCCGCCGAACTGGAAGGCTCGCCCATGATGCTGATGTGCAGCGATCGGCTGCGTGTGGGGCTCGTGACGACGCACCTGCCGCTGGCGGAGGTGAGCGCCGCGATCTCTCGCGGGAAAATCACCGAGGCCCTCGACCGGCTCGCCCGCTCGCTGGTCGCCGATTTCGGCGTGGTGAAACCCCGCATCGCCGTGCTGGCGCTCAACCCCCACGCCGGCGACGGCGGGCTGTTGGGCAGGGAGGAGGAGGAGACGATCCGCCCCGCCGTGAACGACGCTTACGCTGCGGGCGTTCTCGCCTTCGGGCCTTTCGCTGCCGACGGCTTTTTCGCCAGCGGCAACTACGCGCACTACGACGCCGTGCTGGCGATGTACCACGACCAGGGGCTGGCGCCCTTCAAGACGCTCACGCCCGACGGCGTGAACTACACGGCCGGCCTGTGCAAGGTGCGCACCTCGCCCGACCACGGCGTGGCCTACGACATCGCAGGCCGTGACAAAGCCGATCCGCAGTCGATGCGCAACGCGATCTACGCGGCCCTCGACATCGTCGAGAACCGCCGCCGCTGGGCTGCGATGTCGGCCGACCCGTTGCAGCATTTCGAGCGCGACCGGGGCCGCGACGCATCGGCCAAAGACCTGCCCGAAATGCGGGAGGGACGCCACGACTGACCGTTTCATGCACCGGAATATGGCACGACGCGACGACGGATTCCTCTCGACCAGGCGTAAGGTGGCCTGGATGTTCTTCGGCCTGTGGGCCGTGGTATTGGTCATGGCCGCCGTCCGCTATGCCGTCCACGGCGACATGGTCGTGACGCTGGCGGTCGCCGCCGCGGCCGTCGCCTTCTGCATTTACCGCCTGTGGGACGCCTATCGGGTATGAGAATAACGGAGGGTGCAGCGATTTTCGCATGAAAAAAGCGGCTAACCGCTCCTCAATTAGAAGATTATTGTAACTTTGCGACGAACAAAGGGCAAGCGGGAGGCGTATTCCGTCTCGTAATTGTGGAAGCGCCGATCGCCCCGTAACAATTAAATACACAAGTAATGGTTAAAATTACATTTCCCGACGGCAGCGTGAAGGAATTCGCCGCGGGAACGACCGCCTACCAAATCGCGGAAAGCATCAGCCCTCGTTTAGCTGCTGACTCTCTGGCGGCTTCGGTAAACGGCGCGACGGTCGACCTGTCGCGCCCCATCGACGAAGATGCCTCCGTCAAGTTCTACAAGTGGGAGGACGAAGAGGGCAAGCACGCCTTCTGGCACACCTCGTCGCACCTGCTGGCCGAAGCGCTCGAAGCGCTCTACCCCGGCATCAAGTTCGGCATCGGCCCGGCCATCGAGAACGGCTTCTACTACGACGTCGACTCGCCCGTGGCGATCACCGAATCCGACCTTCCGAAAATCGAAGCCAAGATGGTGGAGCTGGCCCGTCAGAAAGAGCCGCTCGTCCGCCGCGAGGTTCCCAAGGCCGAAGCGCTCAAAGAGTTCACCGAGAAGGGCGACCCCTACAAGGTCGAACTGATCGAGGCCCTCGAAGACGGCACCATTTCGTTCTATACCAACGGCAATTTCACCGACCTCTGCCGCGGCCCGCACATCCCCAACACGGGTGCGATCAAGGCCATCAAGCTGCTGTCGGTTGCCGGCGCCTATTGGCGCGGCGACGAGAAACGTCAGATGCTGACGCGCATCTACGGCATCTCGTTCCCCAAGAAGTCGATGCTCGACGAGTACCTCGCCCTGATGGAAGAGGCCAAGAAGCGCGACCACCGCAAGCTGGGCAAGGAGCTGGAACTCTTCGCCTTCTCGCAGCGCGTGGGAGCGGGTCTGCCGCTGTGGCTGCCCAAGGGCGCCGCGCTGCGCGACCGGCTGGAACAGTTCCTGCGCTCGGTGCAGAAGGAGTACGGCTACCAGCAGGTCATCACGCCCCATATCGGCAACAAGGAGCTGTACGTCACGTCGGGCCACTACGCCAAATACGGCAAGGATTCGTTCCAGCCGATCCATACCCCCGTCGAGGGCGAGGAGTACCTGCTCAAACCGATGAACTGTCCCCACCACTGCGAGATCTACAAGGTCAAACCCCGCTCGTACAAGGATCTGCCGATCCGTCTGGCGGAGTTCGGCACGGTCTACCGCTACGAGCAGACGGGCGAGCTGCACGGCCTGACGCGCGTGCGCGGCTTCACGCAGGACGACGCCCACATGTTCGTGCGCCCCGACCAGCTGCTCGAAGAGTTCGAGAAGGTGATCGACATCATTCTCTACATCTTCCGCACGCTGAAATTCGACAACTACACCGCCCAGATCTCGCTGCGCGACAAAACGAACCGCGAAAAGTACATCGGTACGGACGAAAACTGGGAGAAGGCCGAGCAGGCGATCATCCGTGCCACGGAGGAGAAGGGATTGAAAACCACGATCGAATACGGCGAAGCGGCCTTCTACGGCCCGAAGCTCGACTTCATGGTGCGCGACGCCATCGGCCGCAAGTGGCAGTTGGGAACCATCCAGGTGGACTACAATCTGCCCGAACGGTTCGACCTGACCTACAAGGGCGCCGACGACAAGCTGCACCGCCCGATCATGATCCACCGCGCACCGTTCGGTTCGATGGAGCGTTTCGTGGCAGTATTGTTGGAGCATACGGGGGGCAAATTCCCGCTGTGGCTCTCGCCCGACCAGGTGGTCGTGCTGCCGATCTCGGAGAAGTTCAACGACTATGCCCGCAAGGTGGCCGACTACCTCAACCGCTACGACGTGCGTGCGCAGGTCGACGACCGCAACGAGAAGATCGGCCGCAAGATCCGCGACAACGAGCTCAAACGCATCCCCTATCTGGTGATCGTGGGCGAGAAGGAGGAGGCCGAAGGCAAAGTCTCGATCCGCGTGCAGGGCGAAGGCGACAAGGGCCAGATGACGCTCGAGGAGTACAAGGATTACATGGTCGGACTGGTGAAGGCCGAGATGGAAGCCAACAAGATCGAAAAATAAACCGTTTTCGCCGAGCCTCGGCAGAGCCGCGTTTGCGCGAACTCCGCCGAGGCGGGAAAACGACCGTTGAAAACGAACTTTTATTAACCAAATTAGGAGGACACTGCTATAAACACGACACGTCCATTCACTCCGAGACCCGCTGGCTCGGGGAATAATCAAGGGAACGGGAATCGTCCTTCGGGGCCGCGCGGTCTGCGCCGTCCGCCGCAGAAGGAGAATCCCCATCGCATCAACCACGAGATCACGGCACCGCAGGTGCGTTTGGTGGGCGACAACATCGAGCAACCGATCGTCATGCCCACCCGCGACGCATTGCGCATGGCCGACGAGATGGAACTCGACCTGATCGAGATTTCGCCCAAGGCCGATCCCCCCGTCTGCCGCATCGCAGACTACCAGAAGTTCCTGTACCAGCAGAAGAAAAAGGCCAAGGAGATCAAGGCCAAGCAGGTGAAGGTGGTCATCAAGGAGATTCGTTTCGGCCCCCAGACCGACGATCACGACTACAACTTCAAGCTCAAACACGCTCAGAACTTTCTGAAAGAGGGCGCCAAGGTCAAGGCTTACGTCTTCTTCCGCGGCCGTTCGATCGTCTTCAAAGAGCAGGGCGAAATTCTGCTGCTGCGCTTCGCCACCGACCTCGAAGAGCTCGCCAAGGTGGAGATGATGCCCAAGCTCGACGGCAAGAAGATGAACATGATCCTCGCGCCCAAGAACACCAAGAAGTAGCGCGGGACGCGAGCGCATACGGGCCGTCCGACCCGACTCCGGCAACGACTTACGGAACGGCACACCCGTTCGGTAAGTCGTTGTTTTGGATTTTCCGTCCGGTAGCGCGACGTGTCCGGGGCATCCGCGGCTTCCGGCCGAAACGGTAAAAACGCCGATCCACACCCGAAATGGGATACCGAATCGGGAATAAATATGTACCTTTGCCCTGAATGAGACCCTTCGAAGAGATACTGGCGATCGATTCCGCCGCGGCATTCGACTGCGCGGCGCTCGAATTGTTCCACTTCCAGGCCGAGCGGTGCGGTGTCTACCGCGAATACCTCGCCGAGATCGGCATCGATCCGGCGGCCGTGCGGCGCGTCGACGAAATCCCGATGCTGCCGATCGAATTCTTCAAGTGGCGCGACGTCTACTGCGGCGACACGGAACCGCAGATCGTCTTCACGTCGAGCAACACGGGACAGAGCGTCGCGTCGCATCACATGATGGCCTCGACGGCGCTCTACGAGGCAGCGTTCACCGCCGCGTTCGAACGTTTCTACGGCAATCCGGCGCGGTGGAGCCTCTATGGCCTGCTGCCCAACTACCTGCAACGCGAAGGGTCGTCGTTGGTCTACATGGTCGACCGCCTGATCGGACGGTGCGGTTCGGGCGGGTTCTACCTCGACGACTACGAACGCCTGCTGGCGGACATGGCAGCCGATCCGAAACCGAAAATCCTGCTGGGCGTGAGCTATGCGTTGTGGGACCTGGCCGAACGGTACGCCCCGAAGCTGCGCGATACGATCGTCATGGAGACCGGCGGCATGAAGGGCCGCCGCGAGGAGCTGCCCAAAGAGGAGTTCCACCGCATCCTGTGCGAAGCGTTCGGCGTCGACAGGGTCCACTCCGAATACGGCATGGCCGAACTCACGTCGCAGGCCTACTCCGACGGCGGCGGCCGTTTCCGCACGCCGGGCTGGATGCGTGTCGCGGTGCGCGACGTCAACGACCCCTTCTGCCGCCTGCTGCCCGACCAGCGGGGCGGCGTCGACATCATCGACCTGGCGAACCGTTTCTCATGCGCCTTCATTCAGACGCAGGACGTGGGGCGCGTCTCGGCCGACGGATCGTTCCGCATCGAAGGACGTATCGACCACAGCGACATCCGAGGCTGCAACCTGTTGGTACAATAACCGTAAAATCCGTATGAAAGTCGTCGCATTCGTTCCCATCCGTCTCAACAGCCAGCGCGTCGAAGGCAAAAACCTCCGCCTGCTCGGCGGCGAACCGCTGCTGTGCCACATCCTGCGCACGCTGCTCGAAGTCGAGGCGATCGACGAGGTTTACGTCTATTGCAGCGACCCGGCCGTGCGCCCCTACCTGCCCGACGGCGTGCGGTTCCTGCGCCGCAGCCCGCGGCTCGACCGCAACGAGACGCTCGGCCGCGAAATCTACGACGCCTTCACCGCCGAAGTCGTAGCCGACGTCTACCTGCTGGCGCACGCCACTTCGCCCTTCATCCGCCCCGCGACGATCGCGGCGGCCCTGCACAAGGTCACCGACGAGGGCTACGATTCGGCTTTCAGCGCCGAGCGGATGCAGACCTTCGCCTGGTACCGGGGCGAGCCGCTCAACTATGCGCTCGACGCGATTCCCCGTACGCAGGAGATCGAACCGGTCTTCGTCGAGACCAGCGCGTTCTTCATCTTCCGCCGCGAAATATGGTGCGACCTGCATCAGCGCATCGGCCGGCACCCCTACGTCGCCGTCGTAGACCGCATCGAGGGGATCGACATCGACTATCCCGAAGATTTCGCGCTGGCCGAGGTGATCGCAAAACTGCCGAACAGATAATCGTCGCGGGCCGAAGGTCTGCGAAAATCCGAATAACATTCATAGCCGATGCAACGCATCTGAGACCGGTATCTCCATAGCGGCCGCCGGACAAAATGACGCACTGCGGCAGCCGACCGGCGGCGACGCGTGACATCGTGTCCTTTCGGGATGCCATTCTATCGGCCGGATGCGACAAAATGTCGCCGTCGGCGGGTTGGCAGGGCTTTTGCGTGGAAGAGGGCAGAAACAAAAAACAAAAGATACGACTATGAATGTAAACAGTTTAACGATCAAGGCACAGGAGGCGTTGCAGGCGGCCTATACGCTGGCGCAGCAACGCGGGCAGCAGGCCATCGAGCCGCTGCACATGCTCTCGGTGCTCATCCGCGACGACGACGCGCTCTGCACGTTCCTGCTGGGACGCGTAGGCGTCAACGTGCGCGGCCTGCGCGACGAGGCCGACCGCGCCGTGGGTTCGCTGCCGCAGGTGACGGGCGGAAACGGCGAACAGTATTTCTCGCAGGACGCCTCGCGCGTCATCCAGCGTGCGGTGGACTTCACAAAGACTTTCGGCGACAAGTATGCGTCGGTCGAACATCTGCTGCTCGGCCTGATCGCCGAACGCGGTGCGGCGGCCGACCTGCTGAAACGTGCGGGCGCTACCGAGAAGGAGCTCATCGAGGCGATCCGCACCTTCCGCAAGGGGGCGACCGTCGATTCGCAGACCGCGTCGCAGGAGTTCAACGCATTGGGTAAATACGCCGTCAACCTCAACGAACAGGCGCGTTCGGGCAAACTCGATCCGGTGATCGGCCGCGACGAGGAGATCCGGCGCGTATTGCAGATTCTCTCGCGCCGCACCAAGAACAACCCGATTCTCGTGGGCGAGGCGGGCGTCGGCAAAACGGCGATCGCCGAGGGCATCGCCCACCGGATCGTCGACGGCGACGTGCCGGAGAACCTGAAATCGAAGGTGATCTTCTCGCTCGACATGGGTGCGCTGATCGCCGGCGCGAAGTATCAGGGCGAATTCGAAGAGCGTCTGAAAGCCGTCGTGCAGGAGGTGATCGCCTCGGAAGGCGAAATCCTGCTCTTCATCGACGAGATACACACGCTCGTAGGCGCCGGCAAGTCGTCGGGGGCGATGGATGCGGCCAACATCCTCAAACCGGCCCTCGCGCGCGGCGAGCTGCGCACGATCGGCGCCACGACGCTCGACGAGTTCCAGAAATACTTCGAGCAGGACAAGGCGCTCGAACGCCGTTTCCAGAAGGTGATGGTCGACGAACCGACCACCGACGACGCCGTGTCGATCCTGCGCGGGTTGAAGGAGCGTTACGAAAACCACCACCAGGTGCGCATCAAGGACGAGGCGATCGTCGCTGCCGTCGAGTTGTCGCACCGGTACATCACCTCGCGTTTCCTGCCCGACAAGGCGATCGACCTGATCGACGAGGCGGCGTCGCGGCTGCGGTTGGAGATGAACTCCGTACCCGAAGAGATCGACAACCTCGACCGCCGTATCCGACAACTGGAGATCGAACGCGAAGCGATCCGCCGCGAAAACGACGAGGAACGCGTCGCAGCGCTGACCAAGGAGATCGAGGAGCTGCGTTCGCGCGACGCCGAGAAGCGCGCCAAGTGGCAGGGGCAGCGCGACTTGCTGACCAAGATCCAGCGCCAGAAGGACGACATCGAACGCTACAAGGTCGAGGCGCAGCAGGCCGAACGCCAGGGCGACTACGGCCGCGTGGCGGAGTTGCGCTACGGCAAGATCGTCGAGGCGCAGAAACAGATCGAGGCCTTGCAGACCGAGTTTCAGACGGCTGCCGGCAACGACGCCCTCATCAAAGAGGAGGTCGACGCGCAGGACGTGGCCGAGGTCGTATCGCGCTGGACGGGCATTCCCGTGACGCGGATGCTCGCCTCGGAGCGCGAGAAGCTGCTCCACATGGAGGAGGAGCTGCACAAGCGCGTGGTGGGGCAGGAGCAGGCCATCGCCGCGATCTCGGACGCCGTGCGCCGTTCGCGCGCCGGGCTGAACGACCCGCGCAAGCCGATCGGATCGTTCATCTTCCTCGGTACGACGGGCGTGGGCAAGACCGAGCTGGCGAAGGCGCTCGCCGAGTTCCTCTTCAACGACGACTCGATGCTGACGCGCATCGACATGAGCGAATATCAGGAGCGCCACAGCGTGTCGCGGCTCGTGGGGGCGCCTCCGGGATACGTCGGGTACGACGAAGGCGGCCAACTCACCGAAGCCGTACGGCGCAAGCCCTACTCGGTGGTGCTGCTCGACGAGATCGAGAAGGCGCACCCCGATGTCTTCAACATCCTGTTGCAGGTGCTCGACGACGGTCGCCTGACCGACAACAAGGGGCGGACGGTGGATTTCCGCAACACGATCATCATCATGACCTCGAACATGGGTTCGCAGCTCATTCAGGAGAATTTCGCCGCCGCCTTCAACGGCGAGAAGTTGCCCGACGATACGGTCGAGCGGACACGCCTGGCGGTCATCGACCTGTTGAAGCAGCAGCTCAAGCCCGAGTTCCTGAACCGCATCGACGAGATCGTGATGTTCGAACCGCTCACGCGCAAGGATATCGAGAAGATCGTCGACATCCAGTTGGGTATCGTGCGGCGCATGTTGGCCGAGAACGGTCTGGAACTGAACTATACGCCGGCGGCGCGGGCGTGGATCGCCGAAGCGGGTTACGATCCGATGTACGGCGCACGACCCGTCAAGCGGACGATCCAGCGCGAAGTCGTCAACGACCTTTCGAAGCGGATTCTGGCGGGCGAGGTCGACCGCTCGCGCCCGATCTCGATCGACGTCGAAGGGGGCAGGATCCTCTTCCGCAACTAAGATTGCCGTATGTGACGAATGCGGACGATTCCTGCGGGAATCGTCCGCATTTTTCTTTTTCTTTGGCTGCGCCGAAGATACTCCGTCTCGGCAAAATCAAGCTAACGCTTGCTTCTGCGCCCGACTTTTCGTATCTTTACCCGACAAAAATAAAACTATTCCCCAAAACGATTCATCGAACAATGAAACTTTTCAGACGATTCACCGCTCTCATGCTGGCGGTTACGCTGTCGCTGACGACCTTCGCGGCCGCAGCCAGGGATTGGGCCGCCGTCGAGGTGGCCGACAAGGCCGGCGCAACGGTCAAGGGCATCGTTTACGCCGGCGACGAACCGCTGCGCGGCGTAGCCGTATCGGACGGCGCCGAGATCGTATTCACCGATGCCGAAGGCCGTTACTGGCTGCCGACCGACAAGCGCAGCGGCTCGGTCTTCATCACGATTCCGTCGGGATACGAGGTCTCGGCCGACGGGGTATTCCCCCGCTTCTGGGCTGCGCTCGAAGCTCCCGCGAAGGAGGTCGAACGGCATGATTTCGCCCTGACGAAGGTCGACAACGACCGCCATGTGATGCTGGCCGTGACCGACATCCACCTCTCGAACCAGAACAGCGACATCGAACAGTTCTGCACCCGCTTCATCCCCGACGTCCGCGCCGTGGCGGAGAGTTTCGGCGACACGCCCGTCTACTCGCTCAACATGGGCGATTCGGCGTGGGACGGCTACTGGTACACCAACCGCTATTCGCTCAAAGACTTCCGCCGCACCATGAATATCGTGGGCTACCCCGCGCAGATGTTCTGCGCGATGGGCAACCACGACAACGACGGTGCGACGATCCACTCCGACTCGGTCGACTGGGCGGCTTCGGCGCCCTACCGCCGCATCATCGGGCCGCGCTACTACTCGTTCAACATCGGCAAGGTACACTACGTCGTACTCGACAACCTGATCTATGTCAACTCGCCCAAGAAGAACAGCAAAGACGGGATCGCCGGCAAACGCGACTACGTCCGCCGCGTGGATTCCCTCCAACTCGACTGGCTGCGGCGCGATCTGGCGACGGTCGAGGACAAGTCGGCGCCCGTCGTAGTGGCGATGCACGCCGCGACCTACCGTTACAACAAGTTCAACGACAAGGTGACGGCCGGTCTGAGCGATCCGGCTTACAGCGCCGAACTGAAAGCCTGTTTCGACGGATTCGAGGAGGTGCACTACGTGTCGGGGCACATCCACAAAAATCTGCTGGCGCGCGTAGACGACCGCCTGATCGAGCACAACATAGGCGCCGTGTGCGGTTCATGGTGGCGCACGGGAGCCAACCACTTCCAGATGCTGGGACCGGATGCCGGGCCGAACGGCTATGCGATCTTCACGATCGACGGCAAGCGGATGCAGTGGACCTACCGCAGCATCGAGGACGGCGACAAGCAGTTCCGCGCATACGACATGAACGAGGTGGCGCGTTATTACGCCGCGTCGGAGGATGTGGCCGAGTTCCTCGCTCACTACCCCGAGCGGCACGACTTCCGCGAGGAGGCGGGCGGCAACCGCGTCTTCATCAACGTCTGGTGCTGGGAACCCGCATGGAAGATCCGCGTAACCGAAAACGGGCGCGAACTGCCCGTGCGGCGCGAGCAGACCGAAGATCCGCTCTACGTCATCTCGTACGACATCCCGCAGTCTGTATGGAAGGGCAAGTACCCCGTCGACTACGGCAAGCGCGGCAAGCAGCATACGCTCTTCACAGTCAACGCTTCGGGGCCTGCGACGACGCTCGAAATCGAGGTGACCGACTCCTTCGGCAAAGTCTACCGCGAGACGATGACACGCCCCAAGGCGTTCGGCCCGCAGATGAAATAGGCGGCAGGGACGGATGAATCTGTTTCAGGATCGCGGCGTTTGCACGATCCGTGCAGAGGCATGTGAAACGACGATATAAAAAATTATGGAGAATTTCATTTTTCAGAACCCCACGAAGCTGGTCTTCGGCAAGGGGACGATCGCCCGGCTCGGCGAGTTGATTCCAGCCGGCAAGCGCGTGATGGTGACTTTCGGCGGCGGCTCGGTCCGGCGCAACGGCGTCTACGACGAGGTGTGCGCCGCCCTCGCGGGCCGCGACACGGTCGAGTTCTGGGGCATCGAACCCAACCCGTCGATCGAGACGCTGCGCGAGGCGATCGCACTGGGTAAGGAGCGCGAAGTCGATTTCCTGCTGGCCGTGGGCGGCGGTTCGGTCATCGACGGCACGAAACTCATCGCGGCAGGACTGCTCTACGACGGCGATGCATGGGAACTGGTGCGCAAGGGCGCTTCGCAGCGCACCGTACCGCTGGGTACGGTACTGACGATCCCGGCCACAGGCTCGGAGATGAACAACGGCGCCGTCATCTCGCGCCGCGAGACGAAGGAGAAATATCCTTTCTACGGCAACTACCCGCTCTTTTCGATACTCGATCCCGAAAAGACCTTCACGCTGCCCCAGCGGCAGGTGGCCTGCGGACTGGCCGATACCTTCGTGCACGTCATGGAGCAGTATATGACCGTCGCGGGGCAGTCGCGGGTGATGGACCGTTGGGCCGAAGGCATTTTGCAGACGCTCGTCGAGATCGCACCCGAAATCCGCAAGAACCAGCACGACTACGACCTGATGGCCGATTTCATGCTCTCGGCGACGATGGGGCTCAACGGCTTCATCGCGATGGGCGTGGCGCAGGACTGGGCGACGCACATGATCGGCCACGAACTGACGGCGCTGCACGGACTGACGCACGGGGCGACGCTGGCCATCGTACTGCCGGGTACGCTGCGCGTGCTGAGCGCGCAGAAGGGCGACAAACTGCTTCAATACGGCGAGCGCGTGTGGGGCATCACGACCGGCGAGCGCGACGAGCGCATCCGGCTGGCGATCGAACGCACCGAAGGATTCTTCCGTTCGCTGGGGCTCTCCACCCGTCTGTCGGAGGAGGGGATCGGCGAGGAGACGATCGCCGAGATCGAACGGCGGTTCGACGCGCGGGGCGCCCGTTACGGCGAGGCCCGCAACGTCGACGGCGCCATGGCGCGCCGCATCCTCGAAGCGTGTCGTTGACAACGGTCGGAAATCGCATGAAAAACCGGAGACCTCTGGCTGAGGTCTCCGGTTTCGTTTTCAGAGGGCGTTGACCGCCGCCGCAACGGCACGCACCAGCGGCAGCCGTTCGGTGCGCAGCGCAGCGGCGTAGAGCCGCTGCGCAAGGCCGATCGGAGCGTCGTCCGATGTGAAAAGCCGCATACGGTAGTCCGACGGCGAAAACCCGCGCATGAGAATCCACTTGGCGACGTTCAGCTTGCCGAGCGTCAGTGCCGGGCGCCAGCGCTCGAAATCGGGCTGCGCGCGGAAAAAATCGGTCACGACGCGGTTGGCCTCGACGTAGGCGTCGGCCGAACGGCGCGTAAGCGTGTTCATGCAGGAGCCTGCGTTGGCGGTGCGGTAGGCGTAGAAGGGACGGTCGACCGCCGCGATGCGCGCCGCACGATAGACGAGCTGCGACAGCAGGACGTAGTCCTCGGCGAAGTTCAGCCCCGCGGCAGGCCACACGCCGTAGCGCGTGTGGAGCGCACGGCGGATGAGGATACCCCAGAGGCGGTTGGACGTGCGGTAATCCTGTCGGAGCAGGCTGCGCAGCACGCGGTCGCGGTCGGGCCGAGGCGTGTGAATCCGCCGGCGGCCCGCAGGCGACACCTCGCAGTAGCCGCCGAAGATCAGGTCGGCGTCGGTGCGACGCGCCTCCTCCGACAGTTGCGCCAGCGCACGGTCGTCGCTCAGCACGTCGTCCGAATCGACGAAGCAGATGTAGGTGCCGCGCGCGGCCTCGATCGCCGTGCGCCGTGCGGCGCCTACTCCCCGGTTGTGCGCGTGCCGCAGGATGCGTACCCGTTCCCCGACGGCGGGATATTCGGCCATGACTTCGCGCAGACGATCGACGCTGCCGTCGGGCGAAGCATCGTCGACGAAGACGAACTCCGCGTCGACGTCGCGCTGCGCGAACAACGAACGGGCGCAGTCGGCGATATAGCGCTCCACTCCGTAGACGGGAACGAGCACCGAGAGGTCGGGCACATGTCGCGGGTTTGCTTCCATATCCTTGCAAATGTAGCGAACTTTCGGTAGCTTTGCAACAATCAAAATCCAATGCGGTGCGACTTTCCCAAAAAATAACCGGATTTCTGCACAACGGCGTCTCGACGCTCTGGTACTTCGCGGTGATGGCCGTCAAGGAGAACTTCCGCAACTACGTGGGACGCGCCGGACGTACGGAGGGCGCCCTCTCCGACGAACTGGCACTGCTGGCCAACGGCCCGTCGCTGGCGGACGAACTGCCGCGCCTGCTGGCCGGAGCGCGCGCGGGCTGCGATTTTCTGGCGGTGAACTACTTCGCCGAACACGAAGCTTTCGAGCGTCTGCGGCCGGCCTACTACGTCCTCTCCGATCCGCAGTTCTTCCGCGCAAGCGCGCAACGCGACCGCGTGGCAGCACTCTACCGCACACTCGCGCGCAAAGTGACATGGCCCATGACGCTCTACGTGCAGTATTACAATCCCGAACGGTTCGATTACCACGCCGCGCTGCCCAACGGACGCATCCGCATCGTGCCCTTCCACACGCAGCCTTACCGCGGTTTCCGGAGGTTGGAGTTCTGGCTCTACCGCCACGGGCTGGGAAGCGCCAACTTCGGCACGGTGATCCAGCACGGCGAGTACATCGGGCTGTTGCTGGGCTACCGCACGCTGCATCTCTACGGCGTCGACCACACGCTCACCGAAGGGCTGACGGTCGACCGGCGCAATCGTCTGTGCCGCATCGACCGCCATTTCTACGACGACGGCCGTCCGGCCGAGGCCCATCCGATGTATGTCAACGCCACCTGCCCGCCCGTCCCCTATACGATGGCCTCCTACATGGCCGAACTGGCCGAGCTGTTCCGCGGCCACGAGGTGCTGCGCGACTATGCCGCCTCGCTCGGCGCACGGATCGTCAACCATACGCGCACGTCGATGATCGACGCCTACGAACGGGCTGCGGACGACCGGCCCTCAACATGACGCACGGCCGCGAATTTTCGGCCCGCGATTTCTATTCTTAACGAAAAGTTCTTACCTTTGTACGGTTATGGAGAACTTTATCGTCAGCGCCCGCAAATATCGTCCCGCGACCTTCGCATCGGTCGTCGGACAGAAGCACATCACCTCGACGCTCAAAAACGCCATCGAGCGCGGGCAGCTGGCGCACGCCTACCTCTTCTGCGGCCCGCGCGGCGTGGGCAAGACCACCTGCGCGCGCATCTTCGCCAAGGCGATCAACTGCCTGCATCCCGAAGGGGCCGAGGCGTGCAACGACTGCGAGTCGTGCCGCTCGTTCAACGAGAATCGTTCGCTCAACATCCACGAACTGGACGCCGCGTCGAACAACTCGGTGGACGACATCCGCAACCTGATCGAACAGGTGCGCATCCTGCCGCAGGGCGGCCGCTACTCGGTCTTCATCATCGACGAGGTGCACATGCTCTCGGCCGCGGCGTTCAACGCCTTTCTCAAAACGCTCGAAGAGCCGCCCGCACACGCCGTCTTCATTCTGGCCACCACCGAGAAACACAAGATCCTCCCCACGATCCTCTCGCGCTGCCAGATCTACGATTTCAACCGCATCAAGGTCGAGGACTCGGTCGAGTACCTCAAATATATCGCAGGGCAGGAGGGCGTCGGCTACGACGAGGAGTCGCTGAACCTCATCGCGCAGAAAGCCGACGGCGGTATGCGCGACGCACTGTCGATGTTCGACAAGGCCGTGTCGTTCTGCGGCGCGCGACTCGAATACAAGTCCGTCGCGCAGACGCTCAACGTGCTGGACTACGACACCTATTTCAACGTCACCGACATGCTGCTCGGCGGCGACTACCTCTCGGCGCTGCGGCTGTTCGACGAGGTGCTCGCCAAGGGATTCTCCGGCCAGACCTTCATGGCCGGTCTGGCGCAGCACATGCGCGACCTGCTCGTGGCGCGCGACGCCGCTTCGGTGTCGCTCATCGAACTGACGGGCACCCTGCTGGAGCGATACCGCGCCCAGGCAGGGCGTTGTACAATCGAATTTCTTTTCGGGGCGATCTCGCTGCTGACCGAAGCCGACGGACGAATCCGGCAATCGTCGAACCAACGGCTGCTGGTCGAACTGGGACTGATGAAAATAGCCGGTCTCGGTCAAAAAAAAAATGACGGCGTAGCACTCGGCACGAGCTATCCCCTACCGCCGCTCACGGGGCAGAACGCCCCGGCGGCAAATCCCCGACATACGACTTCCGGACCGAGTGCGGCTCCGACATCCGCCACGATCGCCGCGACTGCGACAGGAACTCCTTCGACGGCAACTCCGGCACCCGCGGCCGGAAACGCAGGGGCGGCGTCCGCCGCGGCTGCCATCACGCCCGAGGCGGCTCCCGTCCCGCAGGGAACGGCCGCCGTCGCACCGGCCGCCGAACCGCCCGCAACAGCACCCATGCCGGCAAGGGCCCCGGCTCCGCAGGCGTCCCGACCTGCCGCGGCGACAAACGCCGCATCGCTCATCGGCGGCGCATCGCTGTCGTCGCTGCTGAGCCAGGCACGGCGGGGAGCCGCACCGGAGACGGCGCCGGAGGCTGCCGAGCAACCGCAGCCTGCCGTCACGATCGACCCGGCGAGCGGACAGAAGCTGGAAAGCGGCCGCACGGCGATCCTCGACTACATCCGGCAGGAACGTCCCCGTCTCTACGCCTTCTTCGAGCAGCTGCGCATCGAAGGACACACGCTGCGGCTGGCCGTACCGACCGAGGCGCTGCGCGAGGAGATCCTGCGCAGCAAGCTGGAGATGCTCACCCGCATCGCCGCGATCGCCGGCGTGGAGGGGGCGCTCGAATTGGAGGTGACGATCAACGAGCAGATCAGGGCCGTGCGCCCCATCAAACTCGAAGACCGGCTCCGCCACATGAACGAGAAGAATCCGCTGCTGGCCGAACTGCGCAGGGAGCTCGATCTGGAAGTGGAATAACCGAAAACACGAAAAAATAAGAACAAAAACAATATGGCAATCAAAAACTTCATCGAGGAACTGGAATGGCGCGGCATGATCCACACGATCATGCCGGGCGCAAAGGAACAACTTGAAAAAGAGATGACGACGGCCTATCTGGGTATCGATCCCACGGCCGACTCGCTGCATATCGGACATCTGGTGGGAGTGATGATTCTCAAACATTTCCAGATGTGCGGCCACCGTCCCATCGCACTGGTCGGCGGCGCAACGGGCATGATCGGCGATCCGTCGGGCAAGTCGCAGGAGCGCAACCTGCTCGACGAGGAGACGCTGCGCCGCAATCAGGAGGCGATCAAGCGGCAGCTGGCCAAACTCATCGACTTCGACTCCGACGCCCCCAACGCCGCGCTGATGGTCAACAACTACGACTGGATGAAGGGGATCGGCTTCCTCGACTTCATCCGCGACATCGGCAAGCTGATCACGGTCAACTACATGATGGCCAAGGATTCGGTCAAGAAGCGTTTCAACGGCGAGGGCGACGGCATGTCGTTCACCGAATTCTCCTACCAGCTGGTGCAGGGTTTCGATTTCATGCACCTCTACGAGAAATACGGCTGCAAGGTGCAGTTGGGCGGATCCGACCAGTGGGGTAACATCACCACCGGCACCGAGCTGATCCGCCGCAAGCTGGGCGCCGAAGCCTATGCGATCACCTGCCCGCTCATCACGAAGGCCGACGGCACCAAGTTCGGCAAGACCGAGAGCGGCAACGTATGGCTCGATCCGCGCTATACGTCGCCCTACAAGTTCTACCAGTTCTGGCTCAACGTGAGCGACGACGACGCCAAACGCTACATCAAGATCTTCACCCTGCTCGACCGTGCGACGATCGACGCACTCGTCGCCGAACACGACGCAGCGCCCCACCTGCGCACGTTGCAGAAGCGGCTGGCCGAGGAGATCACCGTGATGATCCACTCGCGCGAGGAGTACGAGAAGGCGGTCGAAGCGTCGCAGATCCTCTTCGGCGGCGCGACCTCCGAGGCGTTGCGCCGGCTCGACGAACAGACGTTGTTGCAGGTCTTCGAAGGGGTGCCGCAGTTCACCGTGGCACGCGCCGAACTGGGGTTGCCGTTCGTCGACCTCTGCGCTGCGGCGACGCAGATCTTCCCCTCGAAGGGCGAATGCCGCAAGATGGTGCAGGGCGGCGGCGTGGCACTCAACAAGGAGAAGGTCGCCGATGCGATGCGCCCCGTCACCGAAGCCGATCTGATCGCCGGCAAATACCTGCTCGTGCAGCGCGGCAAGAAGAACTACTATCTCGTGACCGTCGAATAAGTTTCATCGCAATCGGGAAGGCTCCGTAAAGGAATCTTCCCGATTGCGCATACTGCATACGCCTATGCTCTACACGATCGATCTTCAAGGCATGGAGTTCCACGCCTTCCACGGCTGTTACGACCTCGAACAGCGCGTCGGGAACCGTTTCGAGGTGACGCTCTCGATTACGACCGAACTGGGCGGCATCGCCGCGCACGACGCCGTGGAGGAGGCCGTCAACTACCTGACCGTCTACGAAATCGTCCGCGAACGCATGGCCGTCACGCAGCGCACGATCGAGCGCGTGGCGACGAATATCATCGAAGCGTTGCACGCGCGCTTTCCCGCAGTGCGGCACGTGCGTTGCACGGTAGCCAAACTCGCCCCCCCGCTGGGCGGCAAGATCGCCCGCGTCTCGGTGACGCTGGAAGGATAGCCCCGAAACGACGCGGGCGATCGCCGTCGCGGCGTTGCCGGCCCACATGCACGGGACACGCCCGCCCGAAGCAGGGCGCATACTGCAAACAGACGGGAGACCGGCCCGAACGCCGCCCTCTCCCGACGAAGATAGATAGGTGCACCTTTTCCCGCTGCGGCATAGACGGAACAAGTTCTGCGCTGTGCGCGGCTTAACGAAAACGTCAAGCTATGAAGACAACTCATCGGGCCACATTCGGCGGCCGGCTGAGCGCCGTGCTCGTCACGGCGGGCAGCGCCGTCGGATTGGGCAACATCTGGCGTTTCCCCTATGTCGCAGGGGAGAACGGCGGCGGCGCGTTCCTGCTGATCTACATCCTCAGCGTCCTGCTGCTCGGCGTGCCGATCATGCTTTCGGAATTCGCCATCGGACGCAATACCCACCGCAACGCCGTGGGCGCCTACCGCACCCTTTCGAGCCGCTGGTCGATCCTGGGCTACAACAGTATTCTGGCTCCGCTGCTCATCATGGGCTTCTATCTGGTGGTCTCGGGCTGGACGCTGGAATACATGATCCACTCGCTCACGGGCGAATTCACACGCATCAGTACCCCCGAAGCCTACGAATCGCTCTTCAACGCCTTCACGCAGAACCCGTGGAAACCGTTGCTCTACACCGTCGTCTTCACCCTGCTGACGCACGGCGTCATCGCGCTGGGCGTCCAGAAAGGGATCGAACGCTCGGCTCGCATCATGATGCCGCTGCTGCTGTTGATCCTCGTGGTGCTGGCCGTCCACTCCATCCTGCTGCCTGGCGGCACCGAAGGCGTGAAATTCCTCTTCGCTCCCGACTTCTCGAAGGTGACGCCCTCGACGGTGCTCACCGCGCTCGGACAGGCCTTCTTCTCGCTGTCGATCGGTCTGGGCTGCCTGGTGACCTACGCCTCCTATTTCAAGAACGACACCAACATCACGCACACCGCCCTGCAAGTCGCCTTCATCGATACGCTCGTGGCGGTGTTGGCGGGGCTGGTGATCTTTCCGGCCGTTTTCAGCGTCGGCATCGAACCCACGGCCGGCCCCTCGCTGGTCTTCGTCACCCTGCCCGCGATCTTCAACACGCTTCCGCTGAGCATGGTATGGTCGACGATCTTCTTCCTGCTGCTGGTCATCGCAGCCCTCACCTCCACGATCTCGCTGCACGAGGTGCTGACCGTCTACGTGCAGGAGGAGTGGCATCTGAGCCGCCGTGCGGCGGCATGGATCGTCACCGGCGCCTGCATCGTACTGGGTGCAGCCGCTTCGTTGTCGCTCGGCGCATGGCAGTGGTTGCAGCTCGGCGGGAAATCGTTCTTCGACCTGCTGGACTTCGTGACGGCCAACATCATGCTGCCCGCAGGCGGTTTCTTCATCTGCATCTTCACGGGTTGGGTACTCGACCGGCGGTTCATGCCGGCGGAACTGACCAACCACGGCGCACTGCGCCTGCACCTCTGGCCGCTGCTCGGCATGCTGCTGCGCTGGGTTTGTCCGGTGGTGATCCTGCTGATCTTCCTGGATAACCTGGGAGTGCTCTGATTCGCGACAGCGGTCATACACTTTAAATTTGTCCCTCGGAAAGTCGACTTTTTATTCAGAAAAGTCGACCTTTTCGTATTTTTTCCTATATTTGCAACCGGAGCGGGTTTTCCCATGCGTCCGCATATCAACGGTTTGCGTTCGGGAAGCGGTTCCGCCCCCCCCCGAAACGGCGACGAATGCCGAAACACGTCTCCGCGCGAAACGGCTATCGCCCGATGAAGACGAAAAGCGGGCAGGGAAAACGGAAGTTGAAAATGAAAAAAGACATTTACTGCTTTACATAATTCCAATTTCTAATCTAAATCGATTTTATGAAGAAACTCGTACTGCTCATTTTCACCGTCTGCATGGGGGGGGGAATCGCCGCATCGGCGCAGGAAGTCTCGCAGCAGAAACTGGACTCGCTGAATCAGGCGCTCAGTGACATTTCGGCCCGCGTAAAGGAGACCGAAGCAGCGGAAAGCAACCGCGCGATCTGGAAAGACCGTTCCAAGTATTTCAACCTGAATTACGTCAACCAGAAACTCTCTCCCGACATCGACGGGTGGGACAAACTCGGCGGCGGCGAATTGAAAAGCGACTTCGGTGCGGCGATCGTCTGGGGTAAAACCTACTACCTGCACAAGAAGCCGCTGGCCGGCATGATCAAGTTCGGCATCGACTGGTCGTGGATGGACCTCAACTACGCACAATACAAACTCGAAACCTACGACTACGACACGGACGAGCTTTACTCCGAAAAGGCCCACCAACTCGAATACGGTATGCAGATCGGCCCGTCGGTGACGATCAATCCGGTGCACCACCTCAAAGTGAGCGCCTACTTCCGCGTAACGCCCTCCTACTCGATGATGTACCTCAACGACGAGTTCTACCATCACTATGCGACCTTCTGCAACACGGGTTTCGCCGTAGCCTGGAAGGTACTCTCGGTCGGCTGCGAATGGCGTTGGGGCAAAGCGTCGTACGACGGCCTGGGTCTCAACCTCGACGATCTGGAAGGCGATTACTCCGACGGCGATTTCAGCGGCGACATCCCCTCGGCGGACGACGTACTGACCGACTTGCAGGATTTGAAGCTCAAAACCAAATCGTTCCGCGTCTATTTCAGTTTCCGTTTCTAAACGGACACAGGCAACCGGAGACGAGCCGAAAAATCTCCGGAAATGAAATTCACCCCTGCCGCGTGCTGCGGCAGGGGTGAATGCGTTGAAAACGGAACGGCAGGCGCTCTTTTCGACCGGCATGTACGCTACTCCACGGCACGCCGGTTCAGCAACGCATGGGTCAGCGTCAGTTCGTCGACGTATTCCAGCTCGTCGCCGAACCCGATGCCGCGTGCGATGGAGGTGATTTTCAGGTCGGGGAACTCCCGCAAACGGTTCATCAGGTAGAAGAGCGTCGTCTCGCCCTCGACCGAGGTGGAGATCGCCAAAATCACCTCGCCCACGCCGCCCCGGCGAATGCGCTCGACCAGCAGGTCGATTTTCAGGTCGGAAGGCGCGATTCCCTGCATGGGCGAGATGACGCCGCCCAGCACATGATAGAGCCCCCGGTACTGCTGCGTATGTTCGATCGAGAGGACGTCGGCCACCTGCTCCACGACGCAGATCGTCGAACGGTCGCGTTTCGGGTCTTCGCAGATCGGGCAGACATCGGTGTCCGACAGATTGTTGCACTCCCTGCAATAACGGATTTCGCGGCGGAACCGGTCGATGCTCCGCGTCATGCCCGCCACGATCGACGGCTCCATGCGCAACAAGTGCATGGCCAGCCGCAACGCCGTGCGGCGGCCGATTCCGGGGAGTTTGGACAACTCCTCCACCACGTCGGTCAGTAATTGAGACATTCGAGAATGAATATCCGCGGCGGCGACCTGACCCGGTCGCCGCCGCGATGCGTTTTCGTTCGGGCCTCGACCCACCCCTTCTTGCCGTCGGCGATGACGATCTCGCGCCAGTCGCCCAGCTCGCTCACCGTGCGGACCTTCGTCCCCTCGTGCAACACGAACAGATCGGTCGACGCCTTGTCGGGCGAACTCTTGACCGAGACCGACGAACTCATCACGACGGCCTCCGTACTGTCGAGCAGCTCGCGCCGCTCGGTCACGGCGAACGAAGTGGAGGCGACGAAGACCAGCAACATCGCCAGCGTACCGTAGAAACCCGCCTTGCGCCACGCCAGCCTTCCGGCCAGCAGGTAAAGCAGCACGAGCGCGAAGAGCAGCGCCAGCGCCGCCAGCGAGACGACGCTCCACGCGGTACACCCGAGCGACATGCGCACCGAGCGCACCCAGCCTTTGAGGAAAAACTCCGGCACGACGGCGATCTTGTCCTTGGTGAAGGTATTGGCCACGTCGAGATTGTAGCGGATGTCCGCATCGCCCGGAGCGAGCCGCAGCGCGCGGTTGTAGTAGAGAATCGCCTTGCCGTAACGCCCCACCTTGAAGTAGGCGTTGGCCAGATTGTAGTAGAGTTTATCGGACGCATAGCCCCGCAGGATCAACTGCCGGTAGGCATCGATCGCCCGATGATAGTCCGAATTGATATAGGCCGTATTGGCAGCGTCCCACACCTGCTCGACGGCAGCCAGCGAGTTGCCGCCGGCCGTCTGCACAGTCAGCGGATCCGTCGTCGCGGCAGCGAGCGAATCGCGGTCGCCCTGCGCCCGCGCAGCAGCGGTAAGACTCAGGAACAGGAGCAGCAGGCTCCAAAATATCCGGCTGGTTCTCATAGCCTCCTATTTTTTAATCACCGATTCGAGTTTCGAAATAAAATCCACCCCTGCGTTGTAGACGTCGCTCATGCGCGCCCCGGCCAACGGCGAGTACTGCGCCTCGTCGCACTGCGAGATGATCTCCGAGAAGCTCTGCGACAACTCCTGCGAAACGCCCCGTTTATTGAGCTCCTCGCGCACGTTCTCCTTCGTCAGATTGGCCACCGGAATGTTGAACTTGTCGCTCATGTAGCCCCACAACGCCCGCAGCATCTCCTCGTAAAAGGCATGGCGGTTCTCCTCCTGCATGAATTTCGCCGCAGCACGGAACCGCTGTACGGCCACCTTGTTGGCTCGCTTGCCGCGCATGAGCACCGCATTCTGACGGTCGCGGATCCGTTTGCGCAGCGCGACGTATGCCGCCGCGAAGAGTCCCACGATCGCCGCCAGCAGCACGAAATAGAGCGTCCCGCCCATGAACGGCCGCCCCTGCAAATGCAGGTTTCCGCGTCCGAGTTTGATGAAACGGATGTCCTGCCCCAGCAGCTTCACATCCTCCTTCGAAAGACCCGTGACCACCTGCGCCGCTGCGCCGCCGCCCGCATCGGGCGCGACGTTGATCGGCAGACGCGCCGTCGAAAGCGTGATATACTGCTTCTTCGCGGGATCGAAATAGGTGAACTCCACCGGTGCGATCTCGTACTCGCCTTCGGCACGGGCGATGAACGGGTATTCGAACTGACGGTAGCCGGTCGTACCGGCCGCCGTGGTCTTCATCGACTCGGTCGTCTTGACGTTGTACTGCTCGAACGAACTGGGGAGCGTCAGTTTGGGCGCCTGTACGAACGACAGGTTGCCCGTACCCGAAATCTTGATCGTATAGGTCGCCGCCGAGTTGGCCGCCAGCTCCGTCGAAGGAACGTCGGAGGCCATCGTGAACTTGCCGACGGCACCGCTGAAACTTGCCGGAGCGCCCGCGGGCAGGTCGCGCACCGTCACCTTGACCGGTGCCGTGCGCAGCGAACGGCGCACGTCGTAGACCTCGTGGCCGCCGCCGAAGAAGGGATCGGGATTGGCGCTCTGCACCAACACCTGCGCAACGACGTTCAGCTCGGCGGGTTCGACGGTCAGTTCGCCCGACTGCTGCGGGTAGAGCAGATACTCCTTGATGACCTGCGTCTCGTAGACCTTGCCGTTGTAGCGTTCGCGCTGGGGCTGTGCGTCCTGCTCGATCTCCTGTGCCCAGAAGCCGTTGAACGACGGGAACTTGCTGCCGTTGTCGCCCCGCAGGTTGACGCGGTAGTAGAGTTTGAGCGTCGCACGGATCGGCTCGCCCTTGAAAGCGGTCGTGCGCGACAGAATCATGCGCAGCAGGATGTCGTCCTTCGAGACCTGCTGCACGTCGTCGGCCGACTGGCCGCCCTGCACCGCCTGCTGGCCGCCGCTGCTCTCCGGCGTCTCCTCCACCACCTCGATCGGCAGCGCCTTGGTCTTGTACTGGCTCTTGCCGACCCGCACGGAGGCCGCACCGATGGTGAAGTTGCCCTCCTGCTGCGGCAAAAGCACGTAGGTGATCGTGTAGTTGCTGCTGCGGGTCATCTGCCCGTTAACGATCTGAATCGAACTGCCCTGCGAAAAGGCCGGTCCTGCGATCACGTCGAACCCCTCGAACGACGGGGCCGTGAAGGAACCTTCGTCGGGAGAGGCGTTGAGCGAGAATTCGACGCGCACGGCTTCGCCTTTGGCCACCACCATCGGCGCCTTCACCTCGAAGGAGACCTTTTCGTCGGCCGACGCGACCGTTGCGCCGAATACCGTCAGCAAGGTCAGCATCCACGTATAAACGGTTCGTTTCATTCCGTAATATCGATTGACTGTTGTACTATCTTGGACGTAACGAAAAACAGGCCGTTTTATTGCCTGCGGCACAAAACACACCACAGCCGGCTCCGAAGAGCCGATTGTGGTGCGTATCAGACCTTTTCAGGCATCAGTGCTTGAAGTCGGCGAAGAAGTCGTTGCCCTTGTCGTCCACGATGACGAAGGCGGGGAAATCCTCGACGTAGATCTTGCGGACAGCCTCCATGCCCAGCTCGGGGAAGTCGACCACCTCGACCGACTTGATCGAGTTCTTGGCCAGAATCGCCGCCGGCCCGCCGATCGACCCCAGATAGAACCCGCCGTGCTTCCGGCAGGCGTCGGTGACGGCCTGCGAGCGGTTGCCCTTGGCCACCATCACCATCGAACCGCCGTGCGACTGGAACAAGTCGACGTAGGGATCCATACGGCCGGCCGTCGTGGGGCCGAACGAACCCGAAGCCATCCCCTCGGGAGTCTTCGCGGGACCGGCGTAGTAGACCGGATGCTTCTTGAAATAGTCGGGCATCGGCT
>ERZ836877.815-NODE-815-length-51169-cov-10.049262_pt1 | contig 51169 bp, 43 predicted proteins | sample MGYA00519469_ERZ836877 | MGnify/ENA primary metagenome ERZ836877 (study PRJEB31850, sample SAMEA3708809) | human gut metagenome | biome: human gut; feature: human-associated habitat; material: faeces | place: China | collected 2014 ...
GATTATTCATAGTCAGGCATAGCCTTTGGTTAAAGCCGGTTAAAGTCCGGTGCAAACAGTTTGGCTCTCTGCACCGCTCCGGCACACACTGGCGCACCGTTGGTTCCAATACTAATTTTGCGGCATAATTTAAAATTTCAATATAATGACGCAAATTTCATTCGAGATGCTCCCTGAAATGATTGGAGCTCTCACAGAAGAGATAAAATCTCTCAGAAATGATTTTGATGAGTGGCGACGCAACTCATTCAAAGCATCTCCTCAAGATGAAAAACTTATTGGCATAGAAGAGGCCGCAGCTCTCTTAAACCGACCTACTGACACTGTATATAAGTGGGTCCGTGCAGGGAGAATCCCGTATTATAAACCGGGGAAGATGCTGGAATTCCGGGCGTCAGAACTCATGGAATATCAGAAACGAAGTCGTAATGACCGCTCGAAGACTACAACTGACCTTTTGAAAGAGTTGTCGGCAGATGTTCGCCGAAAGCCTAAATCGTTTGGTAATCTGGGGATATAATATGGCTGAAAATATAATCTCCACTCTTGCATCGGCAATGCGCTTGCGCGGACATCACAGGGAATAACCCGGGATAGTTTTCCGCTGGAAGTGTTCCCTCAGAAGGTGCAGAAACTGATTCTACATCTGGTGAAACATCGTAGCTTCAAACTGGAGTTCGTTGCGAGCTGTATGATAACGGCTGCAGCAGCCGCTATCGGCAATTCACGCAGAATCCGGTCCCGTGAAGGTTGGGAAGTCGCACCTATGTTTTACATGATACTCGTTGGAAGACCCGGCATAGGCAAAACACCTCCGCTGGAGTTCGCCTTCCGTCCTCTCTGTGCTATGGTCGCTCTTCTAAATTACATGCGTTTGGGAGCACTGTTTGAAATATTGAATATTGGCACCTTTGTATCTCAAGGAGGAGAAGATCCCAAAATATTCATTCGTATAAATGACCCTCGGCGCATTAAGAAAGACGCGGACGACTCGTCATATACCAATTACATTCTTGAATCCGTGAAGCTTCGTCATAAATCCAGTTGTCACATCTTTGAACACTTTTTCACGAGATACTTGGAGAATGAGACTCGGTGGAATATGATTGAAGATTTTTTCCTTGGCGCATCAACGGATGATCTACTTAATAAATATGAAGGTGGAACACGGAATCGAGTGGATATTCTGAAATATATTTCAGAGAATCTGGATTTATGTCCTGAAAACGACCAAGACGCCAAAGATTTCGAATTCCTTCAGGAGTTCAAAGTACGCCCGGACAGTTACTATAATGCGGACAATCTCCTGACAATAGGCAACCATACCAAGAAAATCAGTAAATGGGTTACAGAAGATCCAGTATTGCTACACCGTACTATCGTAGCGCATAATATTCATATTGATAAGGACTATTATAAAGTCCTTATGTCCAAGCTCATGGTTAATCATAGAGAATACTATCGCGACTACATGGGTTTGAGACTTTATGTGAATTTCCCGGGATATGACGATGTTGTAATGGCCAGTGTTCCATATTCAATTGATCCAGTCGCCTTCTACAAATGGTGGCGCAAGAATCCGGGGTTAGTCACAATGTCAAAAGATGAATTATTGAGCTTATTTTACAACGTTGAAAGAGCAAACCCTAAAGCCCTACTAAAAAAGCACCGAGATCTTCTTAAAAAATGAAAGATTGTGAGCAAAAGGAGTAATAAAATAGAGTTGGCAGCAGTTAACCGTATTACAGATGCTTTCTATCATAGTCAGCGTCTGGATCCTTATATTCCTACTCATGATAAGGAACCTGTATGGGATGGAAACATCTATATACTACACGGTAACAAAGGTTATTCAAAAATTCCCTCACAGATTAAGGGTAAATGTGTGAAGAAGTTGCCAATAAATCCTAAATTCCCTATTACTGTCGTAAATCTTGAAAACTATAAGCGTGATGGAGGAGTCGCATACTTTGTCGTTTTTATCATAGACAACGAAAAACATCCTTATTATCATTTGCTAACGCCCATCGACCTCAAGAGATATATAAAGCAAGCCAATAGCCAAAAAGAGGTTGGCATACCCTTAAGTCCATTACCCGAGGTGACTGGCGATGTTGAAAATGAATTTATACAATTTTTCTACGACTGTAAGAAACAGACTTCTTTTTCCTCTAATGAAGTTCTCCCATTAGAGGAAGTTATAAAAAAGGGATATCCTATAAATTATCAAATCCACGGAGTAACTAATTCAGAAGATGCTGCTTAATATGCGGCTTCACATTACACCTATCTCTATGCCAATATTGGAGACAAAGATAATAAGGTCTTATTCCCGATAGGTGATCAGCCCTATAAAATCATGATGCTTTCTCGTGTAAAACAAGACGTTAGATGCGGAGATAAAACGTTCTTCGGAGAATATAGTGCTGGTCAGGACGATAAACATTGGGAGATTTGTATAGATGAATGTTTCCGTTTAACACACAATTTTGGTGATTCTGAGAGTCGCATCTCAATAAATCTAGACAACCGTAATCTTGAAAGATTCTATGGTCAGCTTTCATTCATTTACGCTATATACAATAATAAAGAATTATTTCTTGGGGACTATCGGATGGACATGGCTTCAATTAAAGAATCCGATTTAAAGGAAGTAGCTGGACAGTACAAATATTGGTCCAATATAATTGAAACCCTCCAAATGCTTCATTGTGACCTAAGTAAAATTGATGTTTCCCAATTAGAAGACCAAGACTTTGACAACCTCAGCTTACTGAAAAAAGCCATATTAGATAAGGATTTAATAATCCAAAAACATGAACTGTCTGATATAACGACAATCTATTTTGGACCATATAAGGTAATTCTATGGACAAAGAAAGTAGCAGAACAGACTTACTCTATCTCTGATTTCTTTAGCCTACGCAGTCAGCACGTTTTTGCTGTAGATGGACCTTCCGGTGAAAAATTTGCCATCTCTATATTTTCGGCGGTTTTCATGAGAGAAGATTTCGCATCTTTTGTAAATCTTGACTATGAAAACTTGATCACCTCGTATGAAGAAGCAGCCAAGTATAATCGTAATATCTCATCCATAGCTAATAATGATGTCTTAACGATGATTAATGGCTACGATAATGCTCCTATTAAGGATGAACGCCTCCTCAAATATGCATTGAAGTTAACTGATTGGATTGCAAATCTTCCAGGAAAGGAGGATATCGCATTTGTATATAAACTAAACCGTCTTCAGATACAGCGCAGACTAAATGGATCATTCTCTGATGAAGAGAATAATGAACTGCTTGATTTAAGTGAATCTGATATCCCCGCTTTCGGGAAGTGGGCAGCAAACATTTTATTAGGTGAGAACATCCGGGCACAAAGATATTGGGTTAAGATGACCCACGATGAACAAGAATCATATAAAAAATACCCTATATTCTATTTTGTTAGGACGTCTGTATAAAAAGGGGAAATTGCTAACGGCAACATCTCCTATTTTTTGTATTTATGAAATTTATTTCTAAATTTAGACAAAAAAATCTGCTTGGAGGATTAAAATATCGAATAATCGAATTTTATTTTGTTTCGTACGGAGAATTTCACTAAATCTATACATCGGCGGATATTTGAAGGCATATTCAAATTTGCCGGACAATTACGAAATGTCGAATTGAGTAAAAAAGAATGGGGTCTTGGCGGTAACGCCTCGGTAAGTCACCAACCGGCTGTTGACCTCCGCGAAGCCATTGAATATGATCTCGCTCGCGAAAAGGATTTTGATTACTCATCACGTCCTGTTTCAGAAATTATCAATCACTTGGCGCGGTTTATTGCTGACCTTTGGCAAATACATCCCTTCAGGGAGGGGAATACACGAACTACCGCTGTATTCCTGATTAAGTATCTGCGTTCGATGGGTATTCCGGCAACTAACGATATGTTCAAAGTTCATTTCTGGTATTTCCGCAATGCCCTTGTCAGAGCTTCTTATAAAGATCTGAATATTACGCCTACGACCGAGTTTGTGGAGCGTTTCTTGCGCAATGTAATTCTTGGCGAAAATAATGAGCTCCGCAACCGAGATATGCTTGTTGGCGCTTCGTTGCCTAAGCCCACGTCCCAAGGTATCATTGCTTCCGCTCCGAAGTCTCAATTTGATACTTTGAACTGTACTTTAGAAGAATTGGCAGTACTCAGAGTTATAGAGAATAACCCCAAAAGCACCCAGACTGAGATAGCGAAATCCATAAAGAAATCGGCATCCACAGTCAAACGTATTACCGCTTCTCTTGTCGAGAAAGGTATCTTAATCCGTCGCAACGGTCGTCGCAACGGCTGGTGGGAGATTCTAAAATAAAGGATATATTTGTGGCAAATTGAGTTGTAATTACTCATCGTTCAATATACCATATAATAAATATTTTTACTATCTTTGCAACATTAAAAGATAGATTGAGCATGGTGAAGTTATCGGCTTAACCGCTTTGCGCCTTAAAACACAAACAATGGCAAAGAACACTATGGGGACTAAGTTGCCTCGGAAATTGGAGCAGAAAATGACTCTTATGGGTGAGCAGATTAAGCTCGCCCGGTTGCGTCGTGACCTCTCGATAGCTCAGGTTGCGGAGCGTGCGACCTGTTCGCCTCTCACTGTGAACCGCATCGAGAAAGGCTCACCCACGGTCTCAATCGGAATCTATGCCCGTGTTCTTTATGCTCTGCAACTTGATGATGATCTTCTTTTGATAGCCAAAGAAGATACCCTCGGACGCAACTTGCAGGATTTAAGTCTAAAACACCGCCAACGAGCATCTAAAAAGGAATAACCCATGAAGAAACTTTTTGTTTATGCCGATTTTGATTGGCTCGATACGCCTCAGTTGATCGGCGAACTTTCCTATAACTCGGTGCGCGGTAGCGAGACTTACGGCTTTTCGTATGATAAAGAATGGCTTGCCAAATATGGCGATGTTTTTCTCAGCGAGGATTTGCAGAACTATACCGGCATCCAATACACCCGTTCGGAGCGCGATATATTTGCATGTTTCTCCGATGCTCTCCCCGACCGCTGGGGACGCACATTGCTGAACCGTCGAGAGCAAATTTCAGCTACTGATGAGAAGAGACCCGTGCGCCGATTGACATCTTTCGATTATCTGATTGGAATTGATGACGCTTCGCGCATGGGCGGTTTCCGGTTTGCCGAAACACTCGGAGGGAAGTTCATCAACTATGAGGAAAACCTTCGTGTGCCACCGTTAGCTTATGTCAGAGAACTGATGCAAGCAGCACATGAGATTGAACTCAGCGAAGAAAAGCACCTTCTGCCGTCGAAGAAATGGCTCGCACAACTGTTACATCCGGGAACGTCCCTTGGTGGCGCCAGACCGAAGGCATCTGTTATTGATGAGGATGGTAGCCTAACGGTAGCCAAATTCCCTTCGCGTAAAGATGATTATGATGTCGCCCAATGGGAGCATTTCTGTCACGTTATGGGTCGAAAGGCCGGAATGAATGTTGCCGAGACACGAACTATCGACGGCGAAGACTATCACATTCTTCTCTCTAAACGCTTCGACAGGAACAACGAAGGCAGACGAATACATTTCGCCTCCGCACTAACACTGCTTGGACTTACCGATGGCGATAACGCCTCAACCGGTTATGGCTACACCGATATTGTAGATTTCATAATTCAGCATGGCAGCAATGTCGAACAAAACTTGGAGGAACTCTATCGCCGCGTGGCATTCTACATCATTGTTGGCAACTCCGATGACCATTTCCGCAATCATGGATTTCTGTTGACACGCAAAGGCTGGGAACTCTCCCCGGCGTACGACATCAACCCTACTCATGCCGATAATCAAAGCCTATTGATAAACCGGTCCACAAGCGAATCCGACCTCAATACCCTATTGGCATCAGCTGGAGATTATATGCTTTCATCTGACAAAGCCAAGAGAATAATCGACGAGGTAAAAACAGCCATGAAATCATGGCGCACAGAAGCCCGCAGGCTCGGACTGCCTCAGCGCGATATCGACATGTTTACACCCCGATTCGATAAATGGATTGAATAAGCAATGTTGTAGTAATCGGCTCAAATCAAAAAAATTGAACGCTGACTTTCATCGCTTTTTACCCTAAAATTTGTTTTGGTGAATCGAAGATTTTCTCTATTTTTGCATTAGGAAATCAGTTGATTTACAATAGAAAGTGTAAAGGATTGCATATCAGCCTGTTGATTGGTTTTTGCATTCCATATATAGAAGATAGCTGAATGCAGCGGCGTTTTATCCGTTAGTTCTTGATATCAAATTACTGGCTATCAATTAGTTCACGGCTATGCATCGGCAAGTAGCCATTTTACCGGTCGGTATAACGAAATTAGGCTTTATCCATTTTCTTTCAGGGAATATTATAATGCGCGGCATGTGGCGACCGACAAATTAACCACAAAAAAACTTGCGGCGCAACAGACTGCTCTGCATGAATATCTTCTGAAAGATAGTTTCCCGGAGTTGGACCGCATATCTAATCGTCATGTGTATATCGAAGGGAATGGCTCATTGCCGACTCTTCTTTCTGACGATACTCGATTTTGTGATATCTAAAATTGCTGATGCCGCAAGTTTATTATTTATGAGGTGTAATTCCCTATCCATAATTACTACCAGATGGACAAATTGTTCAAGCACTTTCAGTGGCATGTCAACATCAACTTGGACATGCTTGACGGAGCCTGATATAGCGCAATCCCGACATTTTAGCGGATAACGATGGCGTAATCGCTGGCGTTATCCGTTTTTTATTACAAATCAATCCGATAGAGCACATGTTTAAGCAAGGGCGAATTGTCAGGCAATTTCGGATGGTCAAACTCCCTGGCTTTAATCATGCCGATCTTCTGCATTACGCGTTCAGACGGTGCATTGATTTTAGCGGTGAAAGAATACAGTCGGGTGATTCCGGATTTCTTTGCGAGCGTCATAACTGCTTTCGCAGCCTCGGTCGCATAACCCTGATTGTGATAATCGGCGGCGAGACGCCAGCCTATCTCAACACCCGGGGAGAAGTCTGCTTCAAAACCAATCTCATGTAGCCCTACATATCCTATGAATTGACCTGTGGATTTTAGTTCCACGGCAAAGAGGCCCCATCCGTTCCGATGGAATTCATCCTGTATTCTGCTGTAAAATGCCTCGGTCTCCGTTTCGCTCAAGGTGTCAGGGAAGAAACGCATTACCTTTTCATCCTTGTTCATGGTGATGAACAAGGGTAAATCCGTCGGCTTCCAGGATCTCAAAATCATTCGTGGTGTTTCGGTGTATATCATTTCCTTCGCAATTCTACTGCAAAAATAAACAAATCCTGCAATACCACGGTATGTCATTCGGATTGATAAGATTATATTTGTATTGTTTTTATGCTCACTGAAGACATCGTAAAAAGCTCAATTTCGACTCTCCTAAGAATCTTTTCTTCCGGCGAATCGCTAATTTTGCACTTGCCGGTTGAGAGTAGGGAATACCCCGTGAGAAACTTAATTTTTCTACCCCTACGATCGAATTTTTCAAACATTTTTGCTAATATTGTACTTGCCTTGGACTCTGCATGCAAAAATCGCGCCAACATATAATTTTTATTTTAATAACTACTTGACAACTAAATGGATTCTGTACAATTATCAAATATCAGACATATTCAGTCTGCGTCTGAGTCGGGTAAACTGGTTATATTTGTAGGTGCCGGAGTGTCATCTAACTCCGGTGTCCCTGCTTGGCGTGGATTAATTGATGCCATGAAAAGGGAACTTCCAACATCGTTAAAGGGAGAAGTTGACGACTTGAAGATTGCTCAAATGTACAAGGACTCAAGAGGGTGTAAGGAGTATATGGATAAGGTTAAGGAAACGTTAAGGTATAACCAAACTATACCGAATCCTATTCATAAGGTAATTCTCGATTTACTCCCAGTGCATATTATCACAACAAATTATGATGATCTCCTTGAACAGGAGATTAATAAAGAATATCGTCAATACTCCATAATCCGGCAAGACTCAGATTTGCCTAATATGTCATATCCTAATGCATTAATTAAAATGCATGGGGATTTTGTTGCTAATAATATAGTCCTAGCTGAAGATGACTACTATGCGTATCGTCGCAAATTTGCATTGATAAGGGCGTATGTCCAATCATTGTTTGCAAGCAAACCAGTCGTTTTTGTTGGTTTCTCTTTTGCTGATCTCAATCTTAAAATTATTCTTGATGAAGTTCGTGAGATACTACACGAACAAATGCAACCAGTGTATCTCATTTCTGTAGACAAACCAGATGACGCTACGTTCAAATATTTTGACAACAAAAAAGTACGCATCGTATATCTTGAAAATGGGATGATTAAGAGGTTGCTTACCAAGAGTAATATTAAGCATCCCTTGGTTGTTGACAAACTGCATCCTAAAGGGCAGTATATCTGGGATATATTGACTCTCATAAAATCTTATGACTTTGCGGGAGAACATGACCTGATTACCTATATCTACAATAAACTTAATCATCACAAGGACGAGATGCGTGTATATGGAAGAGGTCTTAGGTATTTCTTCCCGAATGGTTTAGAAAGATTTATATGGAATGAACATTCAGATGGATTACAAACATACTTGCCATATTTTGATGACTTAGCAAAAAAAATGAGTACCCGAGAGGGTAAAGTACGAGTTATCCGGAAGTACGGCAAAGATACGTGTCGCGACTTCTTTCGATTGGCTTATTATAATTATTTGTACACAATTGATGGTCTGAGGGTAATATCGGATTACTCGTACCACGGATTGCGCAACTTAATAGCACCAAATGTATCGGACTATATTGCGACGTTTGATTTTGAAGCTTTGTCGGAAAGGCTTAACGAATTATCAGGTAGAGATATCTCATGTACAATAGACGATTTAGAATATGGGTATGCCTTCTATAAATTGGGGGACTATTATCGTGCTTACATAGAATTTGATAAGATTTTACCTCTTGCATGGGAGAAAGGGAAATACATTCTCTATTTTATATGCCTCTATAATATCCATTCGCTTCGTTACTTAATACGTAACCAGTTTATCCGAGAAGAAAATCCAGATGTTGACATTGATACATTAGTAAAAAAACTTAACGATATAGACCTACAAAGGACCTTGGATAAACTTCCCTTACCATTAGAAATTCGTAGAATTTTTCAAGATGTACTTGGACATAAATACACTGGTGAGCATGCGGCTGAGACTGAGGAACTCAAGGAAAAATTACATCAACAAAAGAAATCCTCTCAAAGAGGAGGGATTTCTATGAATAGTAATATCCTATCGCTGGAAGGGAAATATGAACGAGAAATTCGATTCGGTAAGTATAATTTTATGTTGAATGATGTAAGCAAACTTTTTTATTCCGTTACTCGTAACACGGTATTCGGAATACTCAATAGTTATGCTACAAAAGATAGAGAACGAAACGATCAGAATTATTACATACAAAATTCAAGAATTGAATCATTAGGCATCTCCGAACTTGAAGTCTTGATTTTTGGTTTGGGGAATAAAGAGCTTCGAGAAGCATGTAGTCAATATGAGGTTGATGATTTTAAAATTGATGAATCTGGAAAAGATTACTTACTAAACTGCATAGAATACCTAAAAAGCAAGCGTTTCAAAAGATATAGCACATATCAGATACGTAATTCATTACTGAATTTGCTATATGTACTTTCTCGTAGTGAAGTCATCAAAGGTTTGAATCATGATGGGATCTATGCTGTAATAAACGAATTGCTTACTTATCAGTATGTTTCTGATTTAGGACAATTTTTAGAAGTAATTATTTATAAATATCCGCCGAGGAAAGAAATAGCCCTCTCTCTGCTCACTAAGATATTATCAAATTTAATAAGTAGCGACATATTGGATGATGCTATTGAAGAATTATGTTTACTCCTAAATAATAATGGATTTAAGTTTGATACATATCCTCAATGTCTTGAAGAGAAAGGGTCTGTTCATGTTCTGCTTCCAATATATGACATATTAAATGAAAGTGACCAGAACCGATTTGTAATGGAATTCCTTCCCAAAATAAAACATTTTGGACATTATATGAACTTCCTTTTTACAAAAGGAATTGTTCCATCTTCAACAGAAGATTTCAAAGAAAGATTATTCGGTTATTCTGATAGTTTTGAAATAAACATTTCAGCTGTCTGTAGCTATCTTTCAGAATGGCGAAAAAACGATTTATATAAGAAACTTTGGCCTATAATAGATGAATATGCTTTAAAATCAGAGTGCATGAAGTTCTTCCTTGCTCCAGATCAGTATCTTGACACGCAGAAAGTCAAACCTGAATGGATTAGGAACCTTAGAACCAATATCAGTAAAGAATTGGTGAAAAGGCAGCCATATGCACATATGATGTTGGAGTACATAACAAACATGTATATGTCCCCTGCCAAAAGGTTATCAATGCTTCGCATATTTGAGCCAAATGACGATTGCCCCAATGAATAACAGTTCTCCAAGACATATTTAGCCATTTAGTGTAGAGTTCAGCGATAGAGATTCGGTATCTGGTTCTGATTTCAACATGACATCCTAATCCAATAGAAATACTATGGCTCAATTATGATTGTATATTATTAACAATATTTAAGTAGTATCAGATGACAAACGAAGACAAATATAAGGGATTTGAGCAGTATCTTGCTTCCGGGGATCCGGGAGTAGAGGAACGTGCGCGTAACTGGTCGATGGCTATCGGGTTGCAGGATGTTGACCGGTTGAAACCATCGGAGTTTCTGCTTGAACAGGCTAAAGCGAATATCGAGTGCCAGATTTCGAGCGAGGAGGTCGGCAAGCATATTGAGGAATATTATAGCCAGAAGTCAGTCCGGGAGAAAGCGGAAGCCCACGGAACCTTTGAAGCGGACCTAGTAGCATACCGAATCAATCTTCTTTTGGCGGAAAAGGCTTTTACTTTTTCCCCTATGGAGCTGTCGCGTATTCATGGATTTCTTTTCAAAGACGTGCTGTCCCATGCCGGACAGTTTCGCACATATAACATCACCAAAAATCAATGGATTCTTGACGGCGATACGATCAGCTATGGCAGCTCAGGTTCTCTGTCTGAGCTTTTGAATTATGATTTTGTGGAGGAGAAGAAGTTCGATTATAGTACCGTCTCTTCTGCTGAAGCTGTCAAGAATATCGTGCGGTTCACTTCAAGCATCTGGCAGATTCACGCTTTTGGCGAAGGCAATACACGCACGACTGCGGTATTTCTTATAAAGTATCTCAGAAGTTTCGGCTTCGAGGTGAACAATGAGAGTTTTGAGAAGCACTCATGGTTCTTCCGCAATGCTCTCGTCCGTTCACAATATGAGAATATCCCCAAAGGCATTCACCGGACATTCGAGCCATTGGAGCGATTCATGAATTTCGCCGTGTTCGGTATTCTCGGCGACTTCCGCAACCGCACATTGCATATTCGTTGGAATGGGGGATCGCGACAGAATGACGTTTCGAGAGTGCCAAAACGTCAAAATGACGTTTTGGAAACGCCATTGTCGTTTAGCGAATGCCTCTCCTTGAAAGAGGTGGCTGTGATACGTCTTATTGCGTCTGACTCCAAAATATCAATCGCTTCCATAACCGCCAAAACCGGACTATCGAGGCGCACCATTGACAGAGTTATCGCCTCTTTAAAAGATAAGGGGATACTTACCAGAGAAGGCGCTAAGAATAATGCGAACTGGGTAATAAATCCTTATAAACTATAGTTTAACAAATCAAAGTAAAGATGATGAATAATATCACTGACAAAATAATCTTTGTCAACATTAAGAATTCATACGAAGCTCTGCTGAGCAACGACCGCAGTAATCCGCTGTTTCGTGTAAACCTCTATGAGTGTACTCGAAAATATTGGCAGATTGCCGTAGAAAAAGCAAATATTGCAACACATATACTTGGATGTTATCATGGAAAAGTCATCGAAGTTATACGTATTCGAGAATTCCATGTAGAACCTTCAGGAGAGTTTGCCGGAAGAAAAGTATTTGAAGGAATCGAGCAACCGGATTCTCCATACATGGGAATGGATTTACATGAGATATTCGATACATTGGCGAATTTCCGAGTGAAATACTATAACCTTCCATAGCTTTCGATTTAGTCGATAATAGGTTGTCATTTGTCGCAACGGTAGGTGAAAAAATATTAGTATTCACTAATTTCGCGCAAAATAACAACGAAGAAATTTGAGATGAAAGCATTGACATATACTGCACCGGGGCGGTTTGAGGTGATTGAGAAACAGAAGCCGGAAATTATAGACCCGAAGGATGCCGTGGTGAGGGTTACCCTTTCGAGCATCTGCTCGTCGGACCTTCATATTCTGCATGGGGCTGTCCCTCAGGCGGAGGTCGGCATTACCGTTGGACATGAGTTGGTTGGTGTCGTTGAGGCTGTCGGTTCAGCGGTCACCAAGGTCAGGCCGGGCGACAGAGTAGCCGTGAATGTCGAGACGTTCTGCAGCGAGTGCTTCTATTGTAAACGAGGTTATGTGAACAATTGCACTTCCGGGGGTTGGATGTTGGGATGTCGCATTGACGGTGGTCAGGCTGAATATGTCCGTGTGCCATACGCCGATAAGGGTCTGACCCTGATTCCGGATAACGTCAGCGACGAGCAGGCTCTGTTTGTCGGCGACATCCTCGCCACAGGCTATTGGGCGGCCAAGATTTCGGAAATCTCGGAGGAAGATACGGTAGTGATTATCGGGGCCGGACCGACCGGGTTGTGTACTCTTGAATGTATTCGGTTGTATAATCCTCAGCGGATTGTCGTTTGCGAGGCTGACGAAAATCGCCGTGAATTTGTGCGCAATCATTATCCTGATGTCGATGTAGTTGAGCCGACTGAATGCCTTGAAGTCCTTAAGTCATTAACAGAAGGTCGTGGTGCAGACTGTGTAATTGAGGTTGCCGGCGGTGAGGATACGTTTGAACTCGCATGGCGATGTGCCCGCCCCAATGCTATCGTCTCGATAGTCGCACTCTATGAGAAGGAACAGATATTGCCGTTGCCGTGGATGTATGGCAAGAATCTGACGTTCAAGACCGGCGGTGTCGATGCCTGCGACTGCGACAAAATCATGCAGCTTATTTCCGAAGGCAAGATTGACACGACCCGTCTTATAACACACCGTTTCCCTCTCAGCCGCATTCGGGACGCATACGACCTCTTCGCCAGCCGCGCCGATGGGGTCATCAAAACCGCCCTCTATCCGGATTGAAGGACTTAATCAGGAACTTTATAAACAGAAAGACAACGGCATCTCGTTTGTTAACAAGACACCGTTGATAAGTTTGATGCTTATTCCGATTCAAGCTGCTCAAGAATCTCTTTCTTGGTCTCTCGCTTGAAATCAACGCGGTTATATCGTTCGCCGGAACACATCTCACAGCTACAAGGTTGTCCTGTAGTGCGATACGCTTGACACCATTTTACCTTTTGGAGATCTTTCCACGTTTCGGCTTCACGTCTTACACCGGTTGATGGATCTTCAAGGTATGCGGGTGAAAATGCTCTGAAGATAATGCGTAACCGATTACGCCACACGCGTTTTTTCTGAATGCGTCGCCACGCACGAGTTGATGTTCTGTCCATCGTCACGTTCAATTATTGGTTTCGGGAACGTGATGCTAATAAACAGATACTCTTTATTGATATTCATAAGTGTAGCTTTTGTAATGATAGAACAGCAATAAATATGCCAAAATCTATTGTGTCAGACTTTCAATACTGCGGAATCTTTTAAGTTGGGGTGTTCGTTGCAGAAGACATAGCCGAGTGGATTGCTGGCGAGATGGGTGTTACCAATCATCATGTCGGTGGAATGGTGTGAGTGACCGTAAATCCATGCGGAGATTCGACTGTCAGCTATGTAGTTGTCGAGTTCAGTAGCGTATGCAGCGTTTAGTACATTACCTGCGTGTCTTTGTTCGAGTGCTGAGAACGTGGGGAGATGATGGGTTACGACAACTATAGTATTACACTTTTTCGACCGATTAGACCAACCTCCGTTACACTTTTTCAAGCGAATAACCTGAGGATTGCTACACTTTTTCAAACGAATCAGCTTAAATCCGGTGTCATTACATATCCTCCAAAGTCAGCAGTTTTGTCTCAATGTCATATTTCATGAGAAGGCATGACTTGATGCGCTCTACTTTCTCCATGAATAACTTATGATCGTAGTTGCGGCGTTGACGTTTTACTTCGGCGACAACAGCAGACTTGTCATCGACTTTGATGGCGACTATATCTATTTCGTTGGCTTCTTTCCCTTTTTTGCGCTCCCACCACGAGCCGATATTCATATACTCGTGACTTTCCGTCATTCTGAGACGGAAGTATTTTTCAAGGATATGGCCGGAATATGTCGGATAGTCTGACATAACGATTTCACGAAGGCGGTCATAATTGCCCATTTCGACCAATGTCTGATTGCGGTCGAAATAATTGAACCAGAATTTTAGGAAATTGTCGGTTATCTCATATTGCACATTCTGCGAACGTGGCTTCGACATGATAGGACGTACTCGCTTGATTAGTGAATAATCCTCAATCAACCGCTTAAGATGACCCGCCACAGTCACACCACCCAATGCGCTTTCAATCGCGCCCTGAGTGTTCGTACCGGATGCGATACAGCTGAGCACTGAGAAATATAACCCATAATCCTTGCCGAATTCTTCTATCAGCAGATTGCGTCCTTCATCTATAAACGGAGAGTTCTCCCTGACTACATAGTTGAACATCCCGTCAATCGACAAATCGGTATCCTCACACAAAAGTTCTATGTACTTCGGTACACCACCTGTAATGCAGTAGAAAGCGAGCAGTTCGTCATTGGTATAGTCAGGGCGGAAATCATGCATAATCTCCTTCATGGTCTCCGTTCCGAAACCTGACAGACGTATGGTAGCGTCCGCTCTGCCAAACAACGGCTCATGGTAACTTTCAAAAATCTTGTGCATCATCGAATAAACCGAACCCATCAGCAGAAGATTCACATGTGTATCGTTGCGGTATGTATCCCAAATATTCTGCATATCGCTGAATACCGAAGGATTGACATTGAAAAATTCCTGAAACTCATCAATAATCAGATTAAACTTACGGGTTTTCGCAAGTTCCATCATCATCTGGAACAGCGACTTAAAAGTCTTTATCTCCGATGGCACATAGCAGTTGAGAACATTTGAGATAAGACCGGCAAACTCTTCGCATAACGCAGCCTCGTTTTTACGACTGACAAAAAGATATACCGTAGGATACTCTCCCTGCGTTGCACGCAGAGCAAGCGAAGTCTTGCCGATGCGACGCCGACCGGTTATCACTGTCATTCTTGACCGGGATTCAAAGGCTCTCCCTTGTATCCGCTTTAATTCCTCTATTTCCTTAGTGCGATTATAGAACTTCATATTTTATTACCGCAGTAATTATTACCACGGTGATAAAGTTATAAATAATCTTTGAGATGACCAAATCAAATTAGGATTTATCCCTGAAAATCGCTACCTTTGCTGTGGGTCTTGATGGCTTTGCCACCGCGCACTGACCTTCGGCCGACATGCGCTTCAAGCCAACACGCGAATGCCCTAAAGGCATTTGTAGGGTACAAAACACAGGTCCGGGAGGGGAGGGGAGGGCAATGGATGGCGATTTTTCAGAAGGTGAAAGAACGGCGTGAATTTGTTTGTGGCAAACGGTATGACCAAATAATTAATCGATCATGAAAGCAAAAGCGAATATAGGTATCGCGTTGGCTATCGCCTTCGTCGTTACCCTGATTACCGGTATTATGTTGCATCTGAAGAGTCATGGAATACTTATTCAGCCACGCAATGTATTGAAAATCGCACATTGGGTATTTGGTTATGCAATGACGGTACTTCTTTTCATGCACTGGAGCCAGTTCCAGAAAATGTTGACTGCCATGAAAAGGAAATTCAGATGGTTTTACATCGACACCTGGGTGTTGATAATACTCTTTATAGCTGTATTGCTTACAGGCACAGTCAAGTTATTTTCCCCGGTGAAGATTCCTCATCTCGGACTTTGGCATTATGGCCTTGGGATAGCGATGAGTGTTGCCGCATTCATTCATCTCATTCGGGGACTTCCGTCATGGAACAGAATAAGGAAGTGTCATAAGTAGTGGCAGATACATGGCGAACAAGATGGGTGGGAGATGTGTTGTAGTCTTGTTATATAGTTATGGCAGATGTTATGACCCCTGAGCAGCGTAGCCGCTGTATGGCGGCTGTAAAGGGAAAGGATACTAAGCCGGAAATGATTGTGCGCAAGTATCTTTTCTCTCGTGGACTGCGTTATAGGGTCAACAATCGAAGTCTGCCCGGTTCCCCCGATATCGTATTGAAGAAATATAAGACAGTTGTCTTCATTGACGGATGTTTCTGGCACGGTCATGAGGGATGCAGATATTTCCGGATACCTAAGTCAAATGTTGACTTCTGGCGTCATAAGATAGCGATGAACATCGCTCGTGATTATTCCAATACGGTAGATCTTCAACTTGCAGGCTGGAGAGTGATACGTATCTGGGAATGTGAAATCAAAACAAAAGTTAAACGGGAAATCTCCCTTTCAATTCTTTACGCGCAGATAACAGGCATACAGCCTGATAAGAATTCATATGCAGGCGTAGGTCATGCCGGATCCATAGCCGCCGAGCCCGAGACTCCGTACGGGGTCTCGTGAACACTTCACAGGAACATCGCTGGCTATTTCGAGTGGTAATCTTTTATGAATCAAATATTGCCATATTGTCGATGCCGTACATTGTTTTTACGAGCAATAGTTCGTAAATGAGTAAGGCCTGATTCTCTTTGAGGCTTCTTATGGTAAATGTGGAGCCCGTAGTGGATAGGGATAAGGAAACACGTCCCGTGAATCGCGACAACGGACTCCGGGTTATTCTTACAACCTCGACATTGTTGTATTTCAGGTAATTGTTTATTTCGGCGAAATGTCCTTTGCCGATGATTATATATGATTCTTTAAGGGTGATGTGGCTGTGGATCATTGTAAGTATGCCTTTAGGTATGCTTGCCAGCATATAGATGACCGGCAGAGTAATCCATACATAAAGATTGAAATGCCATAATACGGTAATGGATATGGCCGAGATAAGCAGGTCTGGCAATAGAGAGCGTGTTATCACTCCTTTGCCCGATTTCGCAGTGGCGATGTCTTTTTCAGCTCGATAGTCTTTGCCAAGCCACCATTCAAGGAAAAAGTTAGAGCGGTTACGCCCGTAAATCTTCAGATTATCCTCATCTTTATCTGCGCTTGAATTAAGGGCCTGCTTAAGGGCAATCGTGCTAAGAACGAACCGTTTTTCGAAGTAATTGCGTTTTATCCACAGCGTGCATATCTTGTCGTGAGAGAAGCGGCTGCTCAAGCGTGATATCAATCCATAACTGAAAGAAAGTGTCTTGTTGTCGTAGATGAGAGAAAGATCGTAATAACGCAGGAACACCTTCCCAAGCCACAGCAGGAGTGACACTATGTATGTGCAAGCCATGATGACGGCTATGCCTGCTATCGAAAGTGTAAAATAGCCCAGATGCGACTCAAGATAATCTGCGATAATGTCGATGGAATTATCAGAAAGATCTGACAGGGATTTGAGTATCGCCATGCCAAATCCTCCCAAAATAAGCATTCCTTTCAGGTGGTTCTGACACAGAGCGTCAATAAATAGATCGCGGTTGCTGAACTTTATGTTTGAAGATGGATTGTAGGCAGGAGGTACGTCTGGGGCGGTCTGTGGCTGTTCCTGACGTTCCACAAGGTTCAGAAGACTCTGCCAGTCCGATTCGCTTAATATCAGTTCCACTTCCTCCTCTTTGGAAGCGAGGGTGTCGAAATAAACACCTCGTAGTCCGAACAACCGGTATAGAAGACCTTGGCGGGTACGCAGTGTGTGGATGCGGTCAAGAGGTATGGTTGTGGTCGCACGGCTTATGAGGTTGCGGCGGTAGACGAGATTACCATCTTCTATATGGAATCTTATCTGGAAAAACGCCAATGATGCCATAACCAGTGCCAGAGCAGCCGTACTCCCGATCATTGCCGAGATTCTCAGGATGCTGTCGGCTAAATCTCCGTTTGATTTGAAGAGGTCATATATAAAGAAGATTACAGCTGCGTTGAAGATGATCCGCCAGTATTTCAGGAAATAGATAAAGAACGCCCCCAGACTCATCTTCTGCGGTACGGAGAAATCAGTCATTGTCGTCAATTCTTTGGGTGATGATACCTTTAATCTCATCGGCCTTAACCTTCGGAATACCCCGGATTTCAAGCGACGATAGACCTTGCGCTCCGTTCACTATCTCTAACGTGCATAGTCCGAAATATCGTGAAATAGGGTTTTGACTTATGCTTATCTGTTGTATTCTTGAGAAGGGAACAGTGGTTACCTTGGGGAATACCACTCCGCTGCGGTAGGTGATGTCGTGTTCGCGAAGTGCGTAGCCTTTGAAGCGATAAGCTTTTCTGAGTATCGTAAGATCAATGGCGAATGTGAGAGACACCACGACTTCGGCGGCAATGCACCACCAGGGATTGCCGACAAGAAGCAGCAATAATGCGAGAGATGCTGTGATTGCGTAGATAATGACCGCGTAAGCATATTGAACCGACCGGTATTGAGGACTTACCGGATGGAAGCGAAGATTCTCGATCATGTCGGTCGTATCTGTTTCAATCTGATGATTGCTCAGCATAATAGTATAAGAGTATATTTACGTGTAAAAATCATACGTGCAACTACATGCAAAATTAAGAAAATTTTGTACGACTGAAAAAAAGAATAGTCAGATTATAAACAAATTGGCTGACCATTTCAGGAATGAACAAAGGAATGTTATAATTCGTTTTATCAACGGTGGTGATATTGCCACTGATGTTTAAAAATATAAAAACGATGCTGAATACTGATTATAAGTTTGGAGAGGTGCATGGTCTCGCCGAACAGATTGAGGCAGGAAACGATAAAGTTCACTTCAAACATATCTTTAATAATGAAAACGGCGGTGTTGTGCTTGTTGCATTCAAAGCCGGTCAGAAACTTGATACGCATACTGCCCCTGCTGAGGTTATGGTAAATGTTCTTGAAGGTGAGATTGAATTTACCATGCTTGATAAGGTCAACACCATCAAAGCCGGTGAATTCCTTCTGATGGGTGCCGAGGTGCCTCATAGCGTGGTCGCCAAGGTGGACTCCAAGATAATGTTGATAAAGGTTAAACCATAAATCCGCAATTTCATAAAACTATCGTTATGGAAAACTAAATGACCTGCCGAGAAGTCATGGTAAGTATCCACGCTCCCGGCATTCTTCACTCCCGATATCTTGAAGGTGCTTGTGGAAAAATTCGGTATCGGGACAATATCTACGTTGGAAAAAGATATAGAAACTCTTATAAACCTAAACGGCCGTTGACAGCGTGTTTGCCTTACCGGGATAAAATAGGAGCGTAGGGATGTAATTTTTACATCCCTACGCTCCTATTTTAATTCTGAAATCAAGTGGCGTATGGCGGTTATTGGGTGAATGAAAATCATTTTTGGACCGACGTAGCGCATCACCTCCCGGATTCTCTTCTTCTGAACCGGGGCATAGCAGTGTATGTCGCACTTTCTGCAACTTGTTTTCGCCGGACCTTTAGGACAGCGTTCCAGACGGTCGAGCGCGTACTTCAGTAAATCTTCGCATTCATCGCAAAGATTACAGGTCGCATGATGCCTGTGGCAAAATATTTCAATCATTTGCCTGACGACTTTCTTTTCTCTGTCGATTCGATTCATAAAGAAGGCTGAAAGCTGAGATGTGGATTATGAGTATTTCTGCAAATATACGAAAAGTAGGAGGAATAATGAAACCAATAGGTCTGCGGGATGTTTTATTAGAAAAGCATATGGTTATGACACAGTTGATTCAAATTAAAAGGGCATATGATCCGGAAGAAAATACCGATGGCTTCCGTGTATATATTGACAGACTTTGGCCACGCGGACTTTCGCATGAAACATTCCACTATGACTTATGGGATAAAGATATAGCCCCGTCGACAGAACTTCGCGAATGGTTCCATACCGCTCCCGATGATTTATGGCCTCAATTTGTGGAGAAATATAAGGCCGAGTTGAAATCCAATCCTGCATTCGGCGCTTTAAAGACGACTATAGAAAGCAAACCGGTCGTAACGCTGCTATATTCCTCTCACGACTGGGAACACAATAATGCGGTAGTAGTGTTGGAAATGTTAAAGGAAAGGTAGCCGGTGGCATGCGCACGCGTGAATACGGGATCTTGGAAACGATACCTATAGTTGACTTCAGGCAGCGTAAAAGAGAAATAACACAAGAGGCGACAATTATATTTTCTGTCGGGAATTGCATGTGGTTATCATTAATTTGATGTGTGATATTAAAAATCGCGCATGCTGTCGCATATTGGCATACAATGATTTATCTCTTGTATGCATGTAAAATTTCGTGATTTAATTTTGCAGACGTAACGCCGGGGCGAATGTCTATAGGCAGGTGCGCCGGAGGGTATTTACGAAATAAAACTTTTAACTGAATCTATATTATTATGAAAAAAATCTTCTCCATTGCCGTAGCTGCGATATGCACCGGCTTCTCGGCCCACGCCGACGTAACGACAGTCAAGAACCTCTATACCGGCGAGGCTGTGAACGTAACTTGGGAAAACACCCTTACGATAGATCCCGAAAACTTTGCCGAAGGAGTTAACGTAGGCGATTACATAAGCATCAATCTTGAAAATGCCACCGATGTTCTTGAAATAAAGGCAGACGGAACATGGCTTCCCGGCAGTATCAAGAGTGAAATCGCGAACAAGGAAGAGTATAAGGCATACATAACCGCAGACATGTTGGCGGCTCTTAAGGAGTTTGGTATGGAGATATGTGGCGCGTCCTTTACTGTTACAGGTGTCAATGTTATGAACGACGGGTTCCAGATGCCCGAAGGTGCAATCTGGGGCGGCTACTTCTGGGTAGACAACTGGAACACGATGGAACTGTTCAAGATAGCTTTCAACGGTCACAATGACGCCCAGTATCTTGATGTGAATCTTGAAGCTGGCTACGATACCTATTTCTTCAAGGCCCTTACAAAGTGGGACGATGAAAGTGCAGTGCTTTCAAATGATACCAATGTAACCAAGACCGCGAATACCGTTACTCTCGATCTCACCGGTCTGAATCTGGAGCAGAGATTGGCGGATGTGAACGCGCTTATGATGCAGTTCAATCCCGAAGGAGGAAATCCGTTTAATGTAACTTCGGTGGTTCTGCGTGGCAGCAATTCCTCGACCGGCGGCGGTGGTCTGGAATTTGGCGAAGTCGATAAGAATGTAACTGTCTATAACATGCAAGGTATGGCTGTACGCAGCGGTGTGAAAGCATCGGAAGCCTTGCGGAATCTACCCGCAGGTATCTACATCGTGGAGGGCCGCAAGTATATTGTGCGTTAAGCGATAATACCAATATGATAATCCGGGCATGAAGGAACAATCTCCTCCATGCCCGTTGTCGTGCTTATGTCCGTTTTGTAAATGACAATCTCCGGGAAGGATTTTTACAGAGATTGGATAAAATTATTTTCATCAAAATCTGTTAAAATAACAGAATCATACCATTGTAATTATGTTGATGAATATTGTCTGGCTCCTGCTGGGTCTTGTGCTTATATTGGTAGGTGCCAACGCCCTTACCGACGGAGCCTTTTCCATAGCCCGCAGAATGGGTATAAGCGAACTTGTTGTAGGGCTCACTGTCGTGGCTTTCGGCACGTCGGCTCCGGAATTGGCCATATCGGTAATATCCGCTGTCAATGATAATGCCGGTCTTGCAATCGGTAACGTCGTGGGCAGCAATATCTTCAATATACTTGTCATAATCGGCATCACCGCCATGGTAAAGCCCATAGGGGTAAAACGCAGCGTTATGTCGCTTGAGATTCCTATGGTCATCCTGTCATCGTTGATATTGCTTGTTCTTGGGAACAGCGCTTTTCTAAACGGTAGTGGAGTCAACGAAGTGTCGCGAGTGTCCGGTATTTTCCTGTTGATATTTTTCCTGTTGTTTATGCGTTATACCTTCGCGAGTGCCAGGCAACCTGATCTTGAATCTCCCTGTCAGCCTGAAGAAGAGCGTAAAGCGGAGCTGCCTGTATGGCGTGCCGTGGTTTATGTGCTGGCCGGTCTCGCCGCGCTTGTCTGGGGCGGAGACAGGTTTGTCGATGGAGCCTCGGGACTCGCTATGTCGTTCGGAGTGAGTGAAGCTGTAATCGGATTGACTATAGTTGCTGCCGGAACATCTCTGCCGGAACTCGCGACATCGGTGGTTGCCGCTGGAAAAGGGAAATCCGACCTGGCCATAGGCAACGTGATAGGAAGCAATATCTTCAATGTGCTGATGGTGCTTGGCCTATCGGCCACCATAACTCCCTTGCCGTTCGGATCGATAGGGAATCTCGATCTAGTGACGCTTATGGGAGCCTCGATACTCTTCCTGTTGTTTGGTTGGCTCTTTAAAGAGCGCACCATAACTCGCGTTGAAGGAGCGGTATTGACCGCCTGCTACATAGGATATGTGGCTGTGTTGCTTTCGCGCCTGTAAAATCCTTCCGCTTAAAGGAGCTTCCGCTATTTGCCTACTATACGCCGTCGTATCTTCGACAGTGTCTGTGGTGTTATGCCGAGATATTGGGCCAGATATTTCAAAGGCAGTGTGCGTGTCAGCGATTTGGTTGATACATGCTGCATGTTGGGCATGACATAGTTGAGAAAATTATCATATTTCTCGGTTGGAGAACATAGAGCATGGTTTTGGTAAAGAACCTCGAAACTGTAAAACTGTTCTATGAGCATTTTCTGCATCCACATGGCAAGCTCCGGATATTGTGTTTCAAGACTCTGAAAACGGGCAAACGGTATGCGCCATCCATTCACATTCTCAAGTGCCTGCAGAGTAAAGGTGGAAGGTTGATTGGCGAATAAAGAATGAAACGAAGTGAATATATCCCCTCCATGGCCGAAACATAATGTCGTTTCATATTCATCTTTGCGGTAAGATATACGCGCTATTCCTTCTTCTATGATAAACAGACTGTCATAAAGCTGTCCTTGGTCGACTATGATTTCACCTTTTGAATATTTTTCAAAATTGGCGATTCCAGACAGGTCTTCAAGTATATTTTTGGCCAGGGGATAGTAATAGTTTATTATCTCATGGAATTTCAAAAGGTTGTTCTTATCCATTGTCCGCATCCTTCATGATTGTGCAAATATAACAAAAAAAGGATGTGCGATTCCATGTAAACAATGCCAATTCTGAATTTGAATTAAAAAATGGGTGTTTTTTTTCATGTATGTATAAGTTACCTTTGCATCAGGCACATATGAACAGTGCTGGGTACTAAGAGTATGTTTGCTTTTAATATGGATTAAATTTTTAACATGCCTTTGCCATAATCGGATTCAACATAAACCTTTATAAGTATTTCTGTCATGAATAAATTTTTTACCATTATTCTGGCTGCCAGTATCGGCATTTCGGCTTATGCCTTGCATGACCGTCCGTTGAAACGGCAGGCCGACGGTGTCGCATCGTCAGTTATCCATGACGGCAGGCTCAATGGAAAGCGACTTAGCCTGAGTAAGCGCATGCAGTCAAGAAACCGCGTGCACGACAATAAATTCAAGCTGTCGCGTCCCAACATTTCAAGCCGTCCGTTGCTCTCTCAACGCAGTGTTGGTACATTCAGTCCCGATATCGATTTGCGCGGATGCGTTACCTATTCATCTACCTGGACCTCAGGTTCACCTTATGGTATCTACAAGATTCCACTGAAAGATGGAGATGATTTTGTAATGCTGCGTGATGAGATAGACCCTTCTTACGGTGGTTTTGAAGATGGGCAGGGCAACTATGTGGCAGTTTCGGCCCATTATAATTCCTGGGCAGGGGACTATGAGGTTGAAATACATGCGTACGATACGCGTACCTGGACTGAAGTCGAAGGATATAACACGTACTGCGATCAGAGCATAATGGCAACCGATGTGGCGTACGATCCGACCACAGGGAGGATTTATGGATGTTACAATGATGATGAGGGATACGATTATGTATGGGGATACGCTGATTATCATACAGGTGTCCGTACTATCGTGTCGCCTATCGATTATACCGATGAAGTAACCGGACTTGGTTGCGACGCGCAAGGAAATTTCTATGCCGTATTGTATTCCGGCGACTTCGTAAGCATTGACAAGAATACAGGCGTTTTCACTAAAATAGGTGAGACCGGGTTGAATATCGGCAGCCGGACTTCAGCCTGCATCGACCCCGTTTCAGGCGCATTCCTTTTCTCTTGTCTGGATTATGATGATATCGGCGCTCTTTATGAGATAGACAGGCTCACCGGTCAGGCATCCCTTATAACCGTTTATCCCGGAAGCGAGCAAGTACAGGGTATGTATGTGGCTAAGGCTGTTGCCGGGAAATCACCGGTCGCTCCGGCTCTTCAGGTAAATTCCGACGGCACATCGCTTGAAGTGGCTTATACTATCGGAGTTCCGGACAAGTGTATTGATGGTTCCGCGCTCGAAGGCCGGGTTATATGGCGTCTTATGATAGACGGAAACGAAGCTGATGCGCTTACGGGTGTAGCGTCTCCGGGAGAGAATGTTACCGGCAAGATTACGCTTACGGCCAAAGGTGAGCATAAATTCGAGGCGGAGGTTGAGAATTCCGTGGGAGTGTCGGAATTGGCGCAGCAGACACTTTTTGTTGGCGCTGGCTCGCCTCCGGCCCCGGAATATATCGACGTATGGTTCAATGGTTATGATTTCGAGGTGAGCTGGGAAAGACCTGAGGAATCGACCGATGGCGGATATATGGATCCGGATTTCGTTACTTTCGATGTCTATATGAACGGAAGTCTGATAGAGCGGGATTATGGCGATACCTACTATGTACTCTCTATTGATGACGTGGATAAGTTCGGAAAATATACGTTCGGGGTAGCTTCCCGTTATAACGGTGATGTTTCAGATGTTACTTATGCCGATCCTGTGGCTATAGGGTTCCGGACACCACCTTACGCTCCGGATTTGTCGCGGAAGGATGTATTCGGGGACTTCACGACGGTAGACGGTAACGACGATGACATAAGCTGGAAATGGGAAAACGGCGAGGTTTTTTATCAGAATAGCCGTTATGCCGATGCTGACGACTGGCTGATAACACCACCGGTTAAATTGGAAAGCGGTAAATTTTATGAACTTTCCTTTAATGTCGCCGGTACATCGGAAAGATATACCGAACGTATGGAAGTAGCGATGGGGGCAGCTCCCGATCCCGTGAAAGGGGAGGTGCTTGATGTATATGACATAGACCGTACGGTTGTGGATGAGTTAGATATCATATGCGATAGAAATTCGCCTATGACCGTAAGTCGAGTGGTAAGTGTTACCGAAAACGGTAATTATGTATTCGGATTTCACTGTATCAGTCCTAAAGACATGTTCCGTCTGTACTTGTCGGAAATCGGCATCAGTGAAGGTATGGCCGCTACTGCACCGGCTCAACCTTCTGATGTCCAGGCTATGCCTGATATAAGCGGCACGCTTAAAGCAACGGTTTCGTTCAATGCTCCTGTAAAGAGCGTGGATGGGTTGGAACTTGTCGGTAATCTTTCAAAGGTTGTGGTCTCCCGTAACGGTGTCGAGATCATGATTTTCGATAATGTGGTACCCGGGTCGCACCATAGCTTTGAAGATATGCCGGAATCAAAGGGTACATATAAATATACCGTAACCGGTTACGACAGCGAAGGAAATCGCGGATTGTCATCTGAAATAAGCGTATTTGTAGGTCCTACGGTTCCCAATCCGGTAACTACGGTAAACATGACCGAGACCTCAACTCCGGGAGAAGTCCTGTTGACGTGGGATGCTCCGGTTGAAGATATAAACGGAAATCCGCTTGACGAGAGTAACCTGTCATATATGGTATATACATCCACATCTGACGGTTTTGTCCCTCTGACGACTTCTCCTATTGTGGAACGCGAGCTGACCGTAAGGGCTTGCGAACCGGAAGAACAGGTGTTCGCGGCTTATTATGTACTCGCGATTAATTGTGGTGTGGAGCCGGCCAACGAACTTGGTGTAACTGAAATGATGCCTGTCGGGAGGCCTTACGATGTACCGTTCAGGTTCAGCTTCAACGATGCAGATTTCGAGAATTATCAGCTTGCAATGGATGTCAGCGGTGGAGGTACATGGGTGTTCATGAACGATGCGAGCGGCATTCCTTCGCAGGATGACGATGATGTGTTCGTAGCCATGCGCGCATACGCGCCTGATGAAAACTCGGCTGTCTCTACTGGGAAAATCTCGTTGAAGAATCTTGAGAAGCCTGTACTTACATTCTGGACCTATGCATTCGGGTTGATGCCCGCCGATGAACTTTATGGAGATGAGATAGAGTCTAACGGCATAGAGGTCTACATTATAGAGAATGGAAAAGAAAATTATGCGACGTATGCGGACCATTCGAAATATGATGAAAGAGGCTGGAAGAAAATAACCGTAGATCTGTCGCGCTATGTGGGCAAGGATATCCAGATAAAACTTCAGGCATATTGTTCGAACTATGTATATACTCCGGTAGATAATATTCAGGTAGGCGAAGCTCGCGAAGTCGATCTGGCTTTGGAACGTATCTCCGCTCCCGGCAAGGTTGAATCTGAAAAGATCTTCCCGGTTTGCATGACTCTTTCAAACGAAGGTTCGGAACGTGTGACCAACGCCATTGTCGAACTTTACAAGGAGAATGAGAAGGTGGGCGAACAGACGATAGCCCGCATAGAACCGGATGGCCGTCTGCGTGTTACATTCGATGTGCATCTTAATCCTCTCGATGATGAGTATGTCAGGTTCCACGGAAGCCTGAACTGTTCGGCCGACAGATTTGCTGATAATAATTCTACCGATGTCGTAAGCGTAGCGCGTGTTGTCAATGAGTTGCCGGTGGTTAACACCCTTAAGGCGGAATATGACGGCACAGGTGCTATAGCGCTGAGCTGGCAGGCCCCCGATATGAGCACGGCTCTCGCCGATGCCGTAACCGAAACGTTCGAGTCTGCTTTGGATTGGTCGGATGAAGTGGAGGGATGGACTATGGTCGATGTGGATAATGCGGGCATCGGTGGTATTCAGGGATATGAATTCCCCGCGCCGCTCGCTCCGGAAACTCTTCATTCATTCGTTGTTATCAACTCCTTTGCCGATGAAGTGCTCATAGATGGTCATCCTTACGGAGATCTTGCTCCTAATTCGGGTCAGAAATCGCTGGCTTGCTTCTTCACCTATTATGGTGTTGAACAGGATGACTGGGCTATAACACCGGAACTCAATGGCCAGGAACAGACTATATCGTTCTATGCCCATAGTTTCTCGGCCGATTATCTTGATCATCTCGATGTGCTCTATACGCTCGAGGATTCTGTCGATCCTGCCGATTATATGTCTCTGACCAGAGGAGAAGGCTTTGTTGTACCGTCTGATTTCGACTCTTTCGGTAAACCTGTTTATAACCGTTATGAATTCAGGGTGCCCGAAGGTACACGTCATGTGGCTTTCCGTTGCAATCAGTCTTCGCCCGACGGCTTTATACTTCTGATTGACGATGTTACATACATTCCGGCCAACGCACCATGTTCACTTGCCGTGGAGGGATATGACATATACCGGAACGGTATCAAGACGGCTCAGGTTCCGGATAACGTGACATCATATGTCGATATGGAAGGCGAACCGGGTTCTCGCTATAATCTTGTTGTTCGCTACAATCAGGGCCTCTCCGAGCGGTCTAATGAGGCTACAGCCGAGGCTTCAGGTGTGATTTCTACAGTAGACTCTTCCTGGACGGCGGAAAGCCATAGTGGCATGATTGTGGTCCGAGGAACTGCCGGATCTGAGGTAACGGTTACATCAGCCGACGGACGTATTGTGAGCATTTGTGATGGCGATTGCAATGTAAGAACCGGAGCAGGGGTATACGTTGTTTCAGCCTCTGGAAAAGCTGTCAAACTGATTGTACGCTGATTATACGGTAATACCGCTATCTTATTAAATAGGCCATAAAAGCCCCCTTCCTGCGAAATGTCGATATCGCATTTTACAGGAAGGGGGCTATCCATGTAATGACATCAGAATGCTATAATCTTGATTGTATGAACTTGTTCAGGTCAATGTCTTTGGATAGATTGAATCTGTTGCGCAGACGGTAACGCGATGTGGCTACGCTTTCGCGTGATATACCCAGCGCAAGTGCGATTTCCTCGTTCCGGCGATTCAGGGCTATAAGCATGCATAGCAGTTCGTTTCCCGAAGTTAGATCCGGATAGTCATGTCGCAGACGATTTATGAATCCCGGATGCAGATCGTTGAAATTTTTACGGAACCGCTGTTCATCCTCCTTATCGAGTAAAATAGTTTGAAATATTCCGCAGTGTTTCGTTTCAGGGCTTCTGTCGGCCAGCATGTGATTCAGTTCCTCTATACGGGAGTTCAGCGCTATACGTTCGGTGAGGAGGTTGCTGATATTCTGTTGCTTGAGTTCGAGTTGCCGTTTGTTGTTGCGATAGCGCATTATGATGAATGTAACCAAGCCTGCGACGATTAGAATAGAGATAAGGGATAAGAATATGATCCTTTGCCGCTTGGCCTGTAACTCATGTTGAAGGATAGTCTTTTCGCTCTCAAGCTGCGAGGTACGGTATCTGAAATCCATACCAAGCAGATTGTTGTCGCGTTTGCGCTGCATTATGGTGTCATGTAGAGAGGAAGCCTCGTCGTATATGTCGAGCAATCGGCGGTCTTTTGCCTGGGCGTAGGATTTCGCAAGCAATTGCAGTCCCCACTCAAGACTTTCTAAATCGCCGTTCTCTTTGAACGTTGCCAGTGCCTTTTGCATAATTGGTATGCCTTGTTGATAATTCCCGATAAGCACATGGGCACGTCCGATAAGGAACAGCGTCGTGTTTAACGAAGTATTGCTGATATATTGAGTTCTATCGACGTTATAGATACTCTCAAGGGCCGCCAAGGCCATTGGTATGGAGTCGGGCGCATAATCAGGATTCTCAATGAAGAACCAATACAGGTATTCTCTTGCCGGAATTCTGGCTCTTGATGAATTGGGATTTTTGACGGGAATCGAATTATCCAGTTCTATGTATTTGCGCAGGCATACCAATTCAGAATCAAGATCGTTGGATTCATGGTAGAGCATACTGCGCATTCTCCAGAGATCGGGAAGGAAGTAGGGGGCTTTTTTCTCGGCAATGGCAATCGCTTCGGAGTTGACAATGCGGGCTTCATCGTATAGTCCCATTCGTGTGTAGAGGTTCGCGATGTTGCCCCTAAGCTTCACTGCCCCTTCGGGATTGACGCTGTCGGGATGCATCGACGCCATAGAGTCTTTAGCTGCCAGTAGCAGAGCCATTCCTTCGATATAGTTGCCCTTGCGACATAATGAACGCCCTTGTTCAGAAAGCTTTTCAAACGAAGCCGGAGAGGGCTGATTGGTTTCTGTTCTGTGACATGCGCTTATTCCCAGTAGTATCAGGAAGGCAATGAATGCAAACTTAGATCTCATGATGCGAATTTAGCGCAAATGTCTTTCATAGGCAAGATTTAATAGATTATAGTGGAAAATAATGATTATGCGTCATGCAAGGTTTTAATTAAGTGGATATTTTGACAGATACGTTAAATCGTGCAAGTTTTAATGCTTTTTGTGAAACAATGTCATTCAAACAGCATTGTAATTTTGTATATGGGAAAGTGAGATATTAAACACTGAAAAATGTTTTTGTATGATGACAAGTATAAAACTCCGGAATGGCGTTGAAATGCCGCAGATTGGCTACGGAGTCTACCAGGTAGACCCCTCCGAGTGTGAAAGATGTGTAAGCGATGCGCTAAAAGTAGGATATCGCATGATAGATACTGCACAGGCGTATCATAACGAGGAAGGGGTAGGGGCGGCCATCGCCAAAAGTGGAATACCCCGCAACGATCTTTTTATAGTTACCAAAATCTGGATTTCAAATTACGGTTACGAAAAAGCTAAAGCGTCTATTGACGAAAGTATGCGCAAACTCGGTACGGATTATATAGACTTGATGCTCCTTCATCAGCCATTCTGCGACCGTTATGGAGCGTATCGCGCACTTGAAGAGGCTTATAAGGAAGGAAAACTTCGTGCTATAGGTGTGAGCAACTTTTATCCGGACCATCTCATCGATCTGGCAAGTAATGTTGAGATTCCTCCGATGGTAAATCAGGTAGAGACTCATGTGTTCGATCAGCAGATTCTGCCTCAGAAATATATGGAGGAGTTCGGTTGTCATATCATGTCGTGGGGACCGCTTGCTGAAGGACGCAACAATTTCTTTACTAATCCGGTGCTTGAAGAAATAGGGAAGCGGTATGGTAAATCGGTAGCCCAGGTGGCATTACGCTGGCTTATTCAGCGTGGTGTGATTATCATACCTAAATCCGTGCATGTTGACAGAATGGAACAGAATATCGATATTTTTGACTTCACGCTGTCAGATAAGGATATGGCTGAAATAGCGAAACTTGATACCGGAAAGAGTCTCTTCTTTGACCACCATGACCCGGAAGTGGTGAAGATGTTCATGGGCTGGCGTTAACTCTTGAAGCCTGCCAGGCGAAACCTCGCCGGCGACATACCTATATGCTTTGTGCAGTAACGACTGAAATAGCTGAAGGATGAGAAATTCATTTCGTCGGCTATCTGAGTTATTGGCAATCTGTTGTCATTCAAGTATCCGATGATGGAGGTAGTCGCGTTATTGATGTGCGATGATACGCTTTGGCCAGGTATCCGCTTTATTGTGTATGAAAGACATTTTGATGTTACGTTCAGTTCATTGATATAATAAAACACATCACGTTGTGTTTTTGGGTGCCTGGCTTCTATCATGGAGAAGAACCGTGTGTTGACAACCACCCTATATGTGAAAGTCAAATATGTAATTTTGTTATTTATTACGGTAAAATGGGTAAGAATTAAGCCGATGAGGAATATTTGTATTTTTGCATATGGAAAAGTTGAAAGAGGTTGTCATAACGGATTATATCACAAGCATCGCATCTGACCGGTGTAAGTCATATCTCACCCATGCTCTCTGTCTGGAGGGAGAGTGCTCTTTCGTTTTCAACGGAGAACCATTCGTATTGAAAAAAGGGGATCTTATGATAATTCGCAAAGGGTGTCTTGTAGAAAACATGGAGCCCTCTGCTGATTTCAAAGTGAAGAATATCTGTATTTCCGCCGCTTTTATCGAGCGATGCACTCCTTCAACCAATTATGGAATTAAGGGTCAGCTTTCTCTCTTTTTGAATCCCATAATGCATCTTACCCAGGAACAGCAGTTTGTATGTGAACGGGATTTCAGATGGATTGAATATAGGCTTAACCAGACCGACCACAAGTTTTACCATGAGTTGGTAATGAACGCAGTTCAGTCGGCCATACTTGATTTCTTCGATTTTCATTCCTCTCTCAATGGCGAATATTCCATATCTACCCAAAACGCTTCGATAATGAGCCGTTTTCTTGGCATGCTTGAAGAAGGAGTATATCGTCGTAATCGGGAAGTGTCGTATTATGCCGATGCCCTTTGCGTAACTCCAAAGTATTTATCAGAAGTTTCAAAACGGGTAAGCGGATTCGCAGCCAATTATTGGATTAACCGTTTCACATCGCTCGACATCGCCCGTATGCTGCGGGATAAGTCTCTCACATTCGTTCAGATTTCAGAGATATTCAATTTCTCATCGCCGGCTTATTTCAGCCGCTATGTGCAACGCACGCTCGGTATGAACCCGACTAAATATCGTGAATAGTCAATTCTGAAAACTCAACATAGGAATCCCGTAAAGGGCATCAATATAATCGGGAATGATAAAAATGGATAAGAAAATGTGATATATGGCGGTAATAATCATTATATAACAATCGGGACTCAAGGAATATATCTTATCCGGGTAGACGATATTACCAAAAAATCAGGATATGATTGGGATTGAATAAGTTCAATACCGGATAACGCCATTTGATTCTTTCTCATATTTTAGTACCTTTGTAAAAAAACAGATTAATATGAAGAATATAATATCATTTTGGGCGATTGCGGGCATTTGCTGTATAGCCATCGGTTCGTGCGGTAAAACACAGAAAATCGCAGATGAGACGGAGACTCCTGGAGTAGAACAGAATCTTCCGGTGTATAAAATAGCGCAATCTGACACCTCGACTGTAAACAAAGAGCACAAGTCTGTGCTTGTAATATCGGCAAGCCCGCGTCGCGGCGGCAATACGGATCTTCTATGCGATGAGTTCGTACGTGGAGCCAAAGATGCCGGCGGCGATGTGGAGAAAATCTTTCTTGATGATTACAAAATAGATTTCTTCCACGAGCAACATGAACATTCGGCCGATTCTGTATCAGCCGGAGATCAGGCTCCGATGATTATTGACAAGATGACCAAAGCCGATATAATTGTTTTGTCAAGTCCTGTATATTATATGAATATCGACGGCCAGTTAAAGACCCTCATGGACCGCTGTTTCCGAAACAAGGGCCTCGCCGGAAAAGAGTTTTACTATATCACGGCTTGTGCCGATGCGGAAGACTCCACTGCGGAGACTGCCATATTTGCTTTCCGTGGGTTTGTAGTGTGCCTGCCGGAACCGGTTGAGCGAGGTATGGTCAAGGCCGTCGGCATGGGTCGCAAGGGAGCCGTAGAACAATCCCAATATATGCAGGAAGCATATAATCTCGGCAAAACAATTTGATTTGACAAAGAGAACCGTATTGTAACATCTTAATTACAATGCGGTTCTTTTTATCCCGGAAAGTTTATGGATGTTTATAGGAAGGAACTGAACGACATTTATGAGGCGCAGCGGCTCGGCGAGGAGAGACTCGACGATGCCGATGTGTCCGCTACCAACACCATGGCGGAGGCGATGGCGCGACTGAATGGCGGCTGCGTAGTCATTACCGACGCAGCCTCAGACAGTTGCTTCATCTTTGCCGGATCCCTGGGTCGTCTTCTTGGTCTTTCGTATTCCGATTGGCTATCTGTCAGTGCCGATTCAAGCGACGAGGATGTTATCTATAATCTTCTTCACCCTGAAGATTTCGTCTATAAGCGGATGCTTGAATATGAGTTCTTCAAGATGGCGGATAACCTTTCTCCTGAACATAAACGGGATATCAGGGCAACTTGCCGTATAAGGATGCGGGCTTCCGATGGCAGGTACATCCTCATAGACAATTCCACTCAAGTCTCCCGGCTCTCACCTGGCGGTAAAATATGGCTTATACTTTGCACATACCAGCTGTCGCCGGTACAGGAATATGATTCTGGCATCGGTATCGTCCCGCACATAGTAAACCAACGAACCGGAGAGATTGTCTCCCTGAGTTTCGAGGAGCGTAGAGACCGGATACTTACTTCGCGCGAGAAAGAAGTTCTTCGGCTCATTCGGCAAGGCTTACCCAGCAAGCAGATTGCCGACAGTCTCGGAATAAGCGTCAATACCGTGAACCGCCATCGTCAGAATATAATCGGGAAGTTGAGCGTAGGTAATTCAATCGAAGCCGTTACCGCGGCCATTCAGATGAAACTTCTCTGACAACATGCTCCGAGTGTAAGCATTCTCGGGCTCTTATGTGGTTATTTTTCAGTATTGACGTATGCCAATGGCTTAAGTAATTTTGCAGAAAAAACTTCATGTATAAATTACTGACAGTTCTTCTGATGTCTGTGGCCGGGGTATGCCTCATACCCCGCTCGCAGGCGGAATCCTTTAGTTGGGGAAACGCTACCGTATATTTTCTTATCACCGACAGATTCTGTAACGGCGATACCACCAATGACCTCAACTATGGCCGTATAACCGATTACGGTTCCGAACGTATGAACGCCGCCACCTTCCACGGTGGCGATTTTGCAGGAATCCTCGCCAAGGCACGCGAGGGTTATTTCCGTAAACTCGGTGTCGACGTTGTCTGGATGACGGATGTCTACGAGCAAATTCACGGTTGGATGACAGGATCGGGCCCCGTAAACGATTTTCCACATTACGGTTATCACGGATATTATCCACTGGACTACACTCAGACCGACAAGAATTTCGGTACTATTGATGAATTCCGTCAGCTTGTTGACACTTTCCATTCCCAAGGCATACGGGTTATGCTCGGAGCCAACCTTAACGATCCCGGCTATCCGACCCTTCTTGATGCCGTGCAATATGGATTCGCTGATACGGGGCTAACTCCTGAAGAAGCTGTCTGTCATGACCGCTCCTGGAGTTATGACAAGTTTTATGCGGGGCGCCTCGATTGGCACGGTTGGTATGATCGCGATTGGGTCCGTATGCCGGACGAGGGCTGGAACGAGGCCGACCCATTGCAGGCCACACTCTACGGTATGCCTGATTTCAAGGATGAGAGCGATGTGCCTGTGAAAATTCCTGACTTCCTGCATCGCAAATGGAAGAGAGAGGGAAAGAAGAACAATCCGTGGGTAAACCCTTCTGCTCTGTCACTGCGCAAAGATCGCCGGTGGAGCCCTTCGCAATATCTCATAGCCTGGATTGCTTCATGGGTGGAGGAATTCGGCATAGACGGTTTCAGATGCGACATTGTGGAAAATGTACATCTGAATCGCTGGAAGGAACTTAAAGAGGCGTGCGACGCGGCTTTCTCGAAGTGGCGTGCCAATCATCCTGACGACCGGGCCTCCAAATGGACCGACCCTTTCTACATGACAGGAGACTTCGACAATGCATATATTGACTATAAGCCAGACTATGCCGATGCCGGCTTCTCAAGCATGGTCAATTTTTACTTTCCTAAACATGGAGACCTCGATGCCATTGTCTACACCTGGCAGGCATACGCCGACAGCGTGGCCATCCGTCCCGACTGGCATCCATTCAGCTATCTCAATAATTCATATCACAGGGATGCCGACATGAGTAACATGACCGATTGTGCCACTACCTTGTTGCTTGCACCCGGTGTGGCCCAGATATTTTATGGTGACGAGACCGGACGTAAACTTAACGATGCGTGTCTCAACGTTGACAGCGATCAGGCTTTCCGTACCGATATGGATTGGAACGACATCGACACCGGACTGCTTGAACATTTCCGTCGCCTTGGCACTATCCGCCGCGCACATCCAGTAATCGGCACCGGGCGTCAACGGACTATAGATGCCCATACCTGTTTACGTTTCGATGATACAGACACAATTTTTATCCGTCTTCGTCCTCAGGATGGAGTTCCTATCACAGTGAAGGGAATTTTCCCGGATGGGACTGAACTTACCGAACTCTATACAGGCCGAAAAGCCAAAGTATCCGATGGCCATGTCCTGTTGTCCGGTTACCGGAACCGTCTGGCAATCTTTTCAATGTAAAGGAAATTAAGGTAAATAGATTAAGATATATCCGTAACATTACCGTTATTTAGGGCGTATTTGCTTATGACAGGAGTTAAAGCAAATACGCCCTTTGATTATTTTTTTGCTTGCGTGTAGTTTTTTGTATTATGTTTGCGTCTAATGAGCAAACAACTGATAAATGATACTTATGACCGATCATGACAACTAATTCCACAGAAAAGACCGACTTCGAGAGTCTTGTAGAGAAGTATAAAAGTACAATCTACTCGATATGCTTCATGTTTGTCGACAGCAAGATGCAGGCCGACGACCTCTTTCAGGAGGTGCTGATAAATCTATGGAAGGGCTTCGATAGCTTCAGAGGCGAGGCGAGTTTGCGATCCTGGGTATATCGTGTCAGTATGAACACCTGCATATCCTATCGCAGGAAGAAAAAGGTGCCGACTGTGGCACTCGACATCGCCCCAGATATCATAGACGGGATTTCTTCAGAGTCCAGCCAGACACAGCAGTTGCACCAGCGTATTCAGAAACTTGAACCGCTTGACCGGGCGATTGTTCTGTTGTGGCTTGAGAATATGCCGTATGAGGAAATCGGAGAAATCATAGGGACTTCCGCTCGCAACATCGGGGTGCGTCTTGTAAGAATCAAAGAAAAACTTAAATCTCTCTGAAATTACTTAAATCTCTCTGAAATTATGGATGAATTAGAGGAAATGCGCCAGCAGATGGCATTGATAAAGTCGCAGCTTGACACACAGCAGATAGTAAACCAGCAGTTGATGTGTAAGGTCATGCGAAACAACGCTTCATGGATGAATATTCTTGTAAACACGGAACTAATCGCTATGCCGTTCATATACCTGCTTATAGCCGGAATATGTTATGGTTACGGCATTTCGCAGTGGTATTCATTTTTATTCCTGATTTTTGGAGGTCTTGATGCCGTATTCGACATAAGAACCGTTCGTATACCGGACAATCTTTTCAGTTCGTCGTCTATTCTCAGTCTCAAGAAATTCCTGATACGTCAAAAGAAAGAACGGTTGATACAGACATGCGTTTCCGGCGTTTTATGCGTCATTTGGCTTGTGCTGTTCCTTTGTGCCATAGTTAATTCGCGTAATCCTTTCTTCCTTGAGAATGGATTATGGAATCCAATTATGGCCGGTGGATTTATCGGTGGCATTATAGGAGTTGTTATTGCTCTGATCGTTATAGTGATACTTTTCAGGAAAATGCAGCGTACCAATGACCGTATATTGGCCGACATAGAAGAACTTGAAAAAGGAAAGTAAAACATATCCTTGACTGCACCCCATAAGTTAGACACGGAACTTTTGGGGTGCATATGATAGCCCCAAAAGAACAGCGAATATAGATTGAGCTGTTGAGAAAATATATTTGAGCCTTAGGGAAATCACTTCTATGCTTTTTTATTGCTAAATTTGTAATCTAAGAGAATGTTTGGATTTAACTTCCATTCACCCGAAGAGGATTTTTTGAGATGTTTTCGCAAGTTGAGGAGGGCGCGGTGCGGGCACCGTAACCGACGAAATCTTGGCGGAAAACCATTAAGAGAGAGCAGAACCAAGCTTGCTTGGATTATGCCGAACGTGTGGGTTTACCTGAAAGGAAACAGCCAAAAAAGACCTTCGGGGGATGGAAAGAATTTTCCATTCATCTCTCAATTATAAATTCGTGTTAAATTCAAACATTCTCTAAATAGAAAAGACTATGGCAATAAATACCGACGAGAATCTCGGCCCCATGAAATTGATTTTCAATTACAACAATATATTTTACAGCTTTTTCTATGACGACCTCAGCGGTTGCGTTCACCGCTCACGGGAATATGCGCTGAATTATGTGTATTCAGGCGAGATGATTCTTGACAATGGCACGGAGAAAATTCATGTGCGCAAAGGGGAATGTGTGTTTATCCCAAGAGACCATCATATCACTATGTATAAGAAGACTTATCAAGGCGAGCGGTACTGTGGTATTTTCCTGATGTTTACACGCAGTTTCCTCAGGGAGATGTATAGTAAACTGGCAATTAATAAAATCAAGCCGAAGACCGACAAACTACCTGACGGAGTAATCAAATTACCGCAGACTGTGGAACTGGCCAGTCTTTTCGCATCCATGACACCGTACTTTGATCCGGATGTGAAGCCAAAGGATAATTTTATGGAATTGAAATTGCAGGAGGGTCTGATGGCTCTTTTGGCTATCGACGAAAGATTTGTGCCGACGATGTTCGATTTCAATGAACCGTGGAAGATAGATATCCTTGATTTTATGGAAGATAATTTCATGTGCGACTTGAGTATGGAGGAGATAGCCCACTATACAGGGCGCAGTCTCGCCACGTTCAAGCGCGACTTCAAAAAGATCAGCAGCCTGACCCCGGAGAAATGGCTTATCAAGAAACGCCTTGCAAAAGCGTATGAACTCATGAAAACCGGGAAAAAGAAAGTCGTTGAGGTATATGCCGAGGTCGGATTCCGCAATCCATCCCATTTTTCAACTGCGTTCAAAAAAGAATTCGGTATCGCCCCAACAGCCGTTATGAGATAAGAAAATTTATCTGAACTTTTCAGGAACTATGATTGAGCCTCACAGCAACTTTGCCGTGGGGCTTTCTGCATAATTTTGCAACGTGAAAATATAGAGCAACAAAACGATGAGGCAAAGTAAAATATATGTCGGATTGATTGTCTTGCTATCTACAACGGACAGGCAACAGGATAGCAGCCCCATATACGATTTGACAGGACACCGTCTCATTTCAAAACCCCAAAAAGGATTTTACATTCAAAATGGCAAGGAATATCTAATCATATAAGTAAGTGCTCAAATTTAACCGATAGTAACTTATTTAAGAAAAAAAGAAACTGATATGAAGAATGTATTGATAATATCGTCGAGCCTCCGTAGAGGCAGTAATTCGGAGGCTCTTGCTAAAGAATTTGCACGAGGTGCTTCCGATGCCGGAAACAAAGTGGAACTGATTTCTCTTCGTGACAAGGATATACGCTTTTGTCGCGGATGCCTCGCCTGCCAGAAGACACAGAAATGTGTGATTGCAGATGACGCGCAAGCCATCGTCGCCAAAATGCACGATGCCGATGTGATAGTTTTTGCTACACCTATTTACTATTACGAGATGAGCGGACAGCTGAAGACTCTTCTTGACCGCGCCAATCCGCTCTATCCTTCGGATTACCGTTTCCGCGACATCCATATGCTCACGAGTGCCGCCGAGGATGAAGAATCTACGCCCGAACGCGCCGTCATGGGACTGACAGGGTGGATTGACTGCTTTGGAAAAGCCAGTCTTGCAGGAACGATTTTCGCCGGAGGTGTCAATGACCCAAATGAAATCGATGGACATGCGGCACTTGCCGAAGCTTATTCCGTCGGCAATAAAATCCAATAACAATCAAATCGAATGAAATGAATGTAAAGCAATTGCTGGCTGTAGGTCTGCTGATTTTCTCGACAGGGATTACTGACCTCTACGCCTCCAATCCAAAAGAAAACAGAAACAATATGGAAAAACTGACACTGACAAAAGAATGGGACAAGACATTTCCTAAGAGTGACAAAGTTGATCACAGCAAGATAACATTTGTCAACCGTTACGGAATAACACTTGCCGCCGACATGTATAAGCCCAAAGGAGCCACAGGCAAGCTCCCCGCCATTGCCGTCAGCGGACCATTCGGTGCCGTCAAAGAACAGGCAGCCGGGCTGTATGCGCAGGAGATGGCCGAGCGCGGTTTTCTGACAATCGCCTTCGACCCCTCGTTTACAGGTGAAAGTGGAGGTACACCGCGTTACATGACCTCTCCCGACATCAACACCGAAGATTTCAGCGCGGCCGTAGATTATCTTGTTACCAATCCCCAAGTTGATCCTCAGAGGGTCGGCATCATCGGAATCTGCGGCTGGGGAGGTATTGCCATTAACGCGGCAGCAGCGGATCCGCGCATCAAGGCTACGCTCGCATCCACGATGTACGATATGAGCCGCGTCAACGCCAACGGTTATTTCGATGCCGACGATAGTGCCGAAGCCCGCAATGTTCTCCGCGATAAATTAGCCACACAGCGCACCGAGGATTATATCAACGGTACACCGAAACTCGGTGGCGGTGTACCCGATGTTTTGCCCGACGACGCTCCCAGGTTCCTCCGCCACTATCATGATTATTATAAGACGAAACGCGGCTATCATTCCCGCTCGCTCAACTCCAACGGCGGACGAAACGCGACATCCCCGATTCCGTGGATTAATTTCCCGCTTATGAGCCGTGCCGGAGAAATAGAGAACGCCGTCATGATTCTGCACGGAGAGAAAGCCCACTCGTTCTATTTCGGCAGCGATGCCTACAAGAAACTTACAGTAACCCCCGGCAAGGAGAACAACAAGCTGTTTATGGTCATTCCCGGTGCAAACCATACCGACCTCTACGATCAGAAAGACATCATCCCCTTTGCTTCGATTGAGAAATTCTTCAACGAATATCTCGACCAATGAATCATGTTTTATTTATTCTTCGCAGCTACTTAATGATAACAGATAAGCAAGTAATGACATAGGTAAGAAAGATTGTTCAAACCGACGGGGTGTGTGAATGAAAGTCACACACCCCGTCTTTCGATTATGATATGATATTCGCTATTTGGATTGGTCGTCAGCTTTCATTCAGGTATTCTATTCCTAATCTTCGGTTGTGTATTTCATCGGTATCGCCGTGGTTAGCTAAACTCAAATTTTACCGAATCATACTTATTATTTTCTTGCAAATATTTGTCATATGACAAATATTTGCAAGAAAATAATAATGGAGTGAAAAATATCAACACATTATTACATATTTGCATTCAGGATTTCCTTTAAATCGGGAAAATACAACATATACTTACCTCTAAATAACAGGAATTCTATGCGAAAATTTACTGTTTTTCTATTTCTGTCAATATTTATACTGACAGCTTACAGCGAACAAACCCCGCGAAAGATTGCCGTCGGAGGACGTTCGCTGTCTACCATGGGGAAGACCCACTATGGGGGCGATCCTCACCCCAATCTTATTTACAGTGCGGCTTCCTCACAGTTGACCTACGACAACCTGGAGGATGTCGCTACAACAACGCGACCCGGTACTCCGTCGAAAATCATAAGTGCATCAGGAACTGATTTGCAGGGATTTCTGAAAGCAAGTTCATCGCCCGACTATCCCAAGGGATGGTATGACATAAATACCAATGGCGAGGTCCGTATGATGTTTACCAACAGCTCTCTGATGGGATCATGCGGATATGTACGCGATGACAGAATCTGTCAGTTTACCACAATCAGTAACTACGGCTATTATTGGTTCTACTATTCCGAATATAGCCTTGAGACCGGAGAGCAACTCTATGAGATAGAGCTTCCCGACAATGACATGCGCAACTATGTGGTAAACTGCACATACGACGAAAAGGATGATTTGGTGTACATGCAGACATATTCGAAGAATTTCAATGCGATGGCATGGTCTACATTCAATCCCTCAACCTGCGAGCGCGTGTATCTCAATAACACCCTGTCATGGGACGACAACCACGTTGTCGCTATCGGATCCAATCCTCGCGACGGCAGGATATATGGCGTAAAAGAGAACGGGGACTATGTCGAGATAGACCGTTCCACCGGTGAGACCGTCAAGATCTCCACCATTGGCGTGCAGCCGGCGGAATACTCTCAATCGATGGTTTACGCACCGATAGAGAGAGGGTTCGTATGGGCCGCGATGCTTTCTGACAACACTTCCGGTTTCTACCGCATAGTCCCCTCCACCGGTGAGACTACCCTGCTTGGGAAGATGCCGGCGCAGAACCAGTTTCTTATGCTGTGGTGCCCTGACAAGGATGCATCTGACAATGCCCCTGGAATGCCTGAGATGTCCATATCTTTCAATGGACCTTCATTGGAAGGTACGGTGTCGGTTTCTCTTCCGACAAATGATTTCTCAGGTGCCGCGCTTCCCGGCGGGACGACCGTAACGGCGGAAGTGGAAGTTGACGGCAATACCGTGGCTTCGCTTAAAGGCAAACCCGGGGAAAAATTGACAGCGATATTCAATACTACCCAGGGAGAACATACCTCGGCGACCAAATGTCGCATCGAGGGCGACAGCCAATGGGGTCCTGAACGTAGATACACGTTCTATGCCGGTCATGATACGCCGCTGCCTCCCCGCAATGTCAGGATCAAGGGAAATACCATAAGCTGGGATCTGCCGGAGGGATCGGTTCATGGTGGATATGTAAATCCCGACAACCTGCGATTCTCCGTCAGTCTCAACGATATACCTGTTGCCGAAAGCGGGATCTCGGAGACTTCCGTCACTTTCTCGGAACCATCCTCGCTTGCTATATACTATGCACGTGTAACGGCACAGGCCGACGGCATGTGTTCGGAACCGGGCATAAGCCAGGGAGTGAAGTACGGATCTGTAATGGAGGCCCCGTTCAGCTTCGTACCGACTCCGGAGGAATTCAAACTCTTCACTATAGTGGATGGTAATCACGATGGCAATAAATGGAGATATTTCGACGGCAAGGATTGTGTATACTATAACAAAGGCAACAGCGGAGCCTCCGACGAATACCTCATATTCCCACCTGCGGATTTTTACGACACAGAACATCTTTACAGACTATCTTTCGAGGCAAGATCCCTGTTGTCCACGCGTCCTGAGGATTTCGAGATACTTCTTCTTGATGACTTGGACCCGACGATAGGGACAGTCGGGACAATCGCCTCCTTCCAGGCTTACGGGAAGGATGACTGGACTCCCGAGACTCTGAAATTCAATGTGGAGGAACCGGGAAATTACCGGATCGCGTTCCACTGCACCACTCAGGAGGGATTTCAGCTGATGCTGCGTTCATTCCGATGCGAGAAGACTCCCGATACTATGGGTGCTCCGGCCGAATGTAAGGGCGTGAAGATCGAAGGTGCTCAAAACGGCCGTCTCGAGGCTACCGCATCGTTCATAGCCCCCACAAAGACGCTTGAAGGGAAACCTCTTGACTCCGACGTGGAAATTACAGTGTTCGCCCGCACTCAGGCTGGCGAAGGCTCGGTGAAGGTGCTTCCGGGGCAGAAAGGGGCGGTTACATTCCCTTGTCTGCAGGGAAACAACAATGTCACCCTCGTTACCGCAAACGACAAAGGAGAGGGCATCGAACGGTATTACAATGTATTCACTGGCCAGGAGAAACCGGGCAAGGTGCAGAACCTGAAAGTTTCGGTATCGGACGATAATCTCTCTATGACGATCACATGGGACCCGCCTACGGAGGGAGAGAACGGTGGCTATATCAATCCTGATGATGTAGGATATTACATATACAATGTTGCGGGCGATGAGCTCTCTTTCCTTGAAGACATAGGCAAATCCCGTAGCTACACCCTCTCGGTGGCTCCCGGACAGCAGAGCCTCCAGCAGCTCGCAGTAGCTCCTTACAACATTGCCGGCGCCTCCTCGTCCGACACATTCCGAGGTACTTCAGCTATATTGGGAACCCCGTTGCAGGTTCCTTTCACCGAGACATTCGGATATGGTATCCCCCGTTATCTTCCCAACGTGGTCAAACGCCTCAATGCCAGTTATACCGCCCAGTGGGGCCATGGCGATCCGACGGCGATAGTGTATGACGCGATTACTCCGGACTACGGTTGCATGTATGCCCAGCCATCGGCTCCGGGCGTTTCGCTCGGACGTGTGGAGATACCCCGTGTCTCTACAGCCGGCTATCGCAACATCTGTTTCAGGATGAATGCTTTCCGCTTCCCGCAGGGTGGACTGATCAGGATTCTCGGACGCGCCTGTGATTCCGATGCTTTTGTTGAGATCGGGGAATTCAATTCCTCTAAAGGAGCGAAGGGATACGTGGAATCCGTATTCAAACTTCCCGAAACGCTTCAGAACCGCCCTTGGATAGCCTTGGCTATCGAGGCTGAGTTTGACTGCGAATCTACGAATAGCTTCATAATCATAGATGAATATTCACTTCTGGACCTCCCGGACAACGATCTCGCCATATTAAATCTTGAAGGTAACGACCGTCTCAAAGCAGGAGAAACCGGAAAATACACCTGCTCTGTGATAAACAGAGGCCGCGATACGCAAACCGCATCTGTACTTTGGGAAGTCCTTGACCCTGACGGCAATGTCGTAGCCACAGAATCCGCTGTGGTTTCACCGCTCGAACCGGAAGAATCGGAGACCTCCGAGTTCTCATTCACGGTCACCGGCATGCAGATGGGTAAATGTCTCACCGTACGTGCTACCGTAATCGCGGATCAGGATGACTCCGAGGCCAACAACACCCGAACTATGGGAGTGGCTCTGATCTCCGCCGGGTCAGGCACCGTCGACGACCTGCGTGCCTCCGTCTTGGACAACGTGGTAACTCTTGAATGGACGGCCCCGCAAATGAAGACCTCCTCTAACGAGGACTTCTCCGGTCTGGAAAATGGAGCGTATTCAGCGGAACTCGGTATGTGGAAAAACATCGACCGCGATGGGAAATCGGTGTGCTCGATCAATGGAGTCGAGCTTCCCGATGCTGGAGTCGCAAAAGGCTGGCAGGTGATAGATGAATCTCTCCACTCTCTCTTCACTGCCCACAGAGGATCGAAAATGTTGCTCGCTATGACCCCGGCCGATGAGTCGGCCGCCAACGACTGGCTGATATCGCCTGCAGTGGCCGGTGGGTCGGAAGTCATATTCTCCGCCAATATCATTTCCGGTGATTTCAAGGAAGAATTTGAGCTGCTTGTATCTGATACCGATGATTCGCCGGCCTCGTTCCGCAATCTCGCGTCATTCTCAAAAGGTGAAACAGGATGGGAAACGTATATGGTGAAACTTCCGTCTGACACGAGGTTCTTCGCGATAAGATACTGTAGCGTGGATCAATTCGGTATGATGATCGATGATATCGACTTCGTGCCGCAGGACGCACCTGAGCGCACTGTGATAGGATATAACATATACCGCAACGGATCTCAGGTGGGTACATCTCCTGTCGATATATATGAGGACACCTGGATGGGTGCCGACACCGATTACTATATCATACCCTTGGTAACGGAGAACGGCAAACAGACCGAGACTGTCAAATCAAACGTTGCGCATGTAGCCACTTCTGGTGTAGACCAGATCGCATCTCGCAAGGGTGTATATGGTGGAAAAGGATGCATTGTGGTGTCCGGCTTCGAGGGTGAATCTCTGTCGGTATTCTCCGTTGACGGCACATGCGTCGCATCGGTATCTGTTGCTTTCCCGATTTTCACAGTGCCTGCGGAGTGCGGCATATATGTCGTGAAATGCGGTGGCGCAACAACCAAAATCACAGTAAGATAATATCGGAATAAATGGAAGGGACTTCCTTCGGGAGGTTCCTTCCCCTAAAAGAACTATACTATGACAAAGAAATTTTTACCGATTGCCATTATGGCGGCAGTCATGGCGATGTTCCCTGCGGCTCAGGCTGCTACTGTATTCTGCAATCAGGTAGGCGGATACAATCCCGGCATTTACTCCTTCCCGACAGAGGGAGGCGCGCTACAGGAGGTATATGCCTACTCGGGGCTGGATTCCAAGTACGGCGGCGTATTCACAGACAATGCATATTACTGCGTACAATATCTACCCGGATCGTTCTATACACAGATATACGCCATTAAGTCGGTCCACAATGCCGATCTGTCAGAGTGGACGGCTCCGACCCGTCTGAACGAGAAACTTAGTGTCACGGATGTACCGACAGCCCTTGTCTGGAACGACATAACGGGGAATATATACGGCTCGTTCATGAACGAAGACAAGGAAACGTTTTCATTCGGTCTTTTTTCCGTAACAGACGGTACCTCGTCGGTTATTGCCCCGCTTTCTCAACAGCTTGTTACATTGGCCGCTGATGAGACCGGCCAGATGTTCGCCATAGGTGCCGACGGAATACTTTACAGCGTGACTACCGCTGGTGTCCTTACCGAAATCGGAGCAACCGGTGTCTCTCCCTCTCCGAAGTATGCATCGGGTTCAGCGTTCGATGATGCGACTGGTACGCTGTATTGGGCCGTTACAAACAAGAGTCTTGATACATTCCTCTATACCGTCGATACAGCCACAGGTGCTGCCACGCAAGTGTATGCTTTCCCTGATAACACCATACTGACTTCTTTGTTTATCCCTGATGCACCGGCTTCTGCCGCCGCTCCGGCAGATATAGAGGACTTCACCGCTGTCTCCGACGGTTTCCTTGACAAAGTGGACGTTTCCTTTACCCTTCCGTCGAAAACTATTGCAGGGGAGGATATGCTGGGAGCTGTCAAATATAAACTTATGGTCGACGGCTCAGTCTTGGTTGACTCGCAGGGTGGTCCTGGACAAAAAGTAGAGGTAACGGCTACGCCCGGTGAGGGTGAGCACGTTGTTACGCTATTCATCTCCAACGCGGCTGGAAAGGGAAATCGCTGTGTGGCACGTGTGTATGTCGGGGAAGATAGCCCGGGAACCGTTACCGGCCTCACGATATCTGTCGACGGCAATGACATCACTGTAGCATGGCAACCTCCTGTCGTCGGTATGCATGGCGGCAACTTCAATGCGGATGCATTGGCTTACAATGTCATACGCGATAATGACGGCACAACCGTGTCTGAAGGACAGATTGCTCTCTCTTATTCAGAAACTGTTGAATCAACCGGGCTTGCCAAAGTCTCCTACACGGTTGTACCCGTATGTGGGAATCTTGTCGGCCCGGCGTCGCAGACCGAAAGCGTCATGGTGGGGGCAGGTATGACTCCTCCGTATGAGCAGACATTTGACTCCGCCGACTCATTCGATGATATATATTTCTCAACTTACGATGCGAACAATGACGGAAAAGGATGGACTCTCTATAAGAATTATTACGGTACGGCCGGCAACGCGAGGTATGAATACAGTTCAGACAATGATGCCGATGACTGGCTCTTCACCTGTCCGCTCGATCTCCAGAAAGACTACAGATATACGGTCCAGTTCACTCTTGACTGCAATCGTTGGGGTAACGGCGAACGTCTCGAGGTAAAATATGGTCCGAAACCAGATGTGGCGTCCATGACATATCAGGCTCTCCCTGAAACGGATTTTGAAAAGGGAACGAAACATGATGTCGAGGCCATAGTCGATCCGCAGCAGTCAGGTACATTCTATCTCGGGTTCCACATTACCAGTGGTGCCGACAGCTATAATGTGGACCTTGACAACCTCAGGATTCTATCTGGGATTCCATCCTCGTTGGAAATGGCCCGGGCATTGCCGGCGGGATATTCCGTGCGCGGATACAAGGGTGGTCTTGAAATCACGGCAGAGGATAATGCGGAAATACGGATATCGGATCTTTCGGGCCGCGTAATACGTAATACCGAAATCAAGTCCGGACGTACTGGCATAAGTCTGGAACCGGGTATATATGTGGTTATGGTAAACAGCAGAGTTATAAAGGTTTCAGTTCGTTAACCAACCGGTATAAAGAAGGGTGCGCGTTAGCAAATGATCGCGCACCCTTGCATTGTTTACACAGCCCGGCACCGTTTGCACCGAATTATTTCCCGGCAATTCTCGCCCTGATTCTGCTCAAGGTAGACTGGGTCACTCCTAAATAGGAAGCGATATACTTCAATGGAACCTGTTTCACAAGATTGGGCCGCAACTTGATAAGTCTCAGGTATCTTGAATACACATCCGACTGTCCTAACCATACATATCGGTTCTCAAGTGCATGCACCTGACGTAGCAACACCCTGTTGAGCCACATGACAAGTTCCGTCGAGTTGATCAGCTTCTTGAAATCATCGTTGGCTACGGATATGATCTCCCCGTCTGTTACCGGATTATAGGAAAACAGCGACGGTTCGCCGTAAAGATACGTGGATGTGCTCAGAAAAGGATCTCCCTCCACTCCGAAAGCGATGGTCTGGTCCTCATCGCTCATAACCCGGGAGAGCCGGAAAATGCCATCCGATATCCATACAACCTTATTGAAAGGTTCATTTTCCAGACAAATGCGATCTTTTTTTGAAACCGGCTCACATACAGCCACCTCTGCGAGTGCATCTATAACACTGGAATCCATAGGCCATACGGGAGTCATAAACCTGTCGAGAGTCTTTGCTATATATGCCTTGGATTTCATATTTAATCTGGATTCATTCAATCAACAATTGATATCTCTCTCTTCCCGCACTTCCGGATATTTCAATTTCCCCCTTCGCCTACAACTACAAAGATACTATTATTCCCCGGTTTTCAACGATTAGGAGCGTTAAATTTCAACGTTCACAGCCATACAAAAAATCACGATTAAAGAGCCCCATAGATACAAATTTTTGCGATTATAAACGCGATTTTTACAAAAAACTGAGTTTTGGAATGTCTTTTGAGGGCGATTGTAACACAATCAAAGATGATGACTGCCTTTCTTGTTTCAAGGGTCACACCGTATTCAAGTTGCAGTTTAAGAAATATTCTGTTTAAGTCAGAGACATCATCGAATAAACTACGTATTTCTGCAGAGCATTTTGTAAAGTCAATCGGTATATATGACTATATTCGTTCCTGGCGAATTCCTCGGCAATGGTTGATTTTCCGACACGACGCGCCCCTTTAATCAATATAGCCGTTGAGCCGTTGTCCTTATTCTTCCAGTCAAGCAACTAGTTATATATTTTACGCTTGAATATCATGTAAATGTAATGCTTTGTATCTCAGGGATAAAGTTACAAATAATAGAGTGATTCTCAAAATGTTTTTACGCTAAATATGGGGCTATTCTCAAAATGTTAGACTACTGAATTTGTATATTGCAGTTACCCAGAAGAAAAGCTATTATTAATTGGGGAACCCTTATATACTTATATATAAGAATAGGAATATAAGTAAGAATTCAATTGCCTAAAAAATGCCCCTCTACCGAAAAAATCCGCTGACCCGAAATATCCGCTGACCCCGGAAACCGTGCCGATTTTGGCGTGAACAGAAAAGAAATAAGCAGCCATCTTTGTTAGATAACTTCTTGTTTGTCAGTGTTTTATTAATGATTCGCCTGGGGCCGGATAATATCGTCGTAACTAAGTCGTTTTCAGAATATTGTAATGCCGCACTATCCATTGTTCACGAATAGCACACGGCACCATTTCAATGTTCTTCCCCATTGTTTCCGTTGGGTAGTACAAAGAAAATAAATTTTTTCAATATTTCAGCTTTACTAGTTTCTAATACTCATCACCTGTTATGTAATTATAGGTTATGAAATTTTTGTATCTCATTTCGACTTTGCATTAAATTTAATAATATGTCATCCTTGCTTAATTTAGATTTATGACCGCACATGTCCTGTCTTATCTCAAGTATTAGTTTAAGCCATACCTCCATCATCAATTTAATATCTCCAGGATGGTTAGTAGAGATGTCAAAGAAACTATTAAATGCATAAAATACACTATCAGAGCCATAAAGTAATATATCCCTTTTCAAATCAACCATCTTTTCAGCCCAATCATCATCTGAGGTCTTCCCTGCTTTTGCTGTTTTTAAGATATTAAAGAATACCGTTACTATTCCAGCATAAGCAAGATATTTCTTTTCAGATAATTGATTTTCCATAATTTTAATTCGTTCCGTTTTTCGGTGTATAATATAACCCATAAAGGCTACTACCGCTGGAACTAAAACGGCTAAAATTGCTAATATTAAATCCTTATTATCATTCATATATTCTTAAGTGCTTAAATAGATGATTTCAGAACTGGTTGATACTAGTAATCACAATATTGGTATCCTTCCACTCGATTTTTTCTTCTTGCGAGTTGGTAATAACTAGTAGGTTGTCGCAATGGAGTTCTTTGGCTGCTTCGACGAGGGCGTCGAGTTCGCGTTTGCGGGTTTTCTCGGAGGTCATGTCGTAGCATACCTGTATTAGTTGCTCTACTTTTGCGCCTTTACGGGTGACAAAATCTATCTCTTTATCGTTGCGGGTGCGATAATAGAACAGCGTTTGACCGGGGATATAGCCACGGCGTAGGAGTTCTACGAAGACTTGGTTTTCCAATAGGCGACCGAGGTTTTCACTGATATTGAACGCTGTGCTTTGCACAAAACCGTTATCGACGACATATACCTTTTTCGGAGCCTTGTTCATCAGTTTCAGCTTATTGTTGAAACGCGGCAAATAGAAGAACAGGTAAGGCTCGTTGAGATAGTCGCAGAATTTCTTTGTCGTCGCCACACTTGACAGACCCAATTCTCCGGCAAGTTCGTTGGCAGAAATCGGATTGCAGAAGTTTGACAACAGATATGTAGCAAGGTTGTATAGGTCGGTCGTATTCCTTACATTGTGGCGTTGGGCGATATCTTTCAGCAAGATTGAATCAAACAGAGTGGAAAGATAATTTTTGGTTATGCCGCGAGCCGGGATTGTTTCAGGATACCCGCCGTTTCGCATATAGTCATCTGCCAGCACTATTGCCTGTGCCGCTTGTTCCTCGCGGTCCGGACTGATATTTTTCCACCTCATGGTTTCATCAAGGCTGAAAGGCAACATCTCAATCTGAAGATAACGACCTGTCAGCACTGTCGCCATTTCACTGCTCAACATATTGGCATTGCTTCCTGTGATTATCAGGTTCTTTCCCCGGCGATATAGTTTGCTTACCCACAAATCCCAATTCGGCAGATTCTGAATTTCATCAAGCAGCATAAAATCATAATCGGGATAGACATCATCAAGAGCTGACATCGCCAGATCCTCGTCCCATTTTTCAAGCAACTGATTATCGTCAAAATTGAGATAGGCAAAATTCTTGCCTTGCAACATCAGCAGGGCAAAAACGGATTTACCTACGCGGCGAGGGCCGGTTATAAGTTTGATAAGCGGGTTCTGCAAAAGTTCGTCAGCGTCATACTTGGTATGGCGTTGCTGATAAGGGCGCGACAACAATTCGTCGCGCTCCGCCCGCTGATTAAATATCGTTGTTTTCATTGCAGTCTGTTTTAGACTGCAAATATAGCGAATTTTTTCAATTCAATTTCCGTATTGAATAAAATAGGACTTTTTTATTCAATGGGAAGATAAACAGTGCATATTCTTATTCAGTTAACACAGGTTTTCTATGATCAGGGAATTTCTCCGCCCACCGGAAAAATCGGCAGGTTGGACATTTGGGGTGATGGATTGCGCGTAATGCATTGATTTAATTATCTTTGCGGAGATAATTATTGATATGCTTAAAAAAATGCTTTTTCTGCGGGTCTAAAAATGTGGTCCGGAACGGTCTGAGAGGACGCACCCAACGTTATAAATGCAAGGACTGTGGCCGTCGTTTTGATGGTG
>ERZ836877.817-NODE-817-length-51107-cov-6.512282_pt1 | contig 51107 bp, 38 predicted proteins | sample MGYA00519469_ERZ836877 | MGnify/ENA primary metagenome ERZ836877 (study PRJEB31850, sample SAMEA3708809) | human gut metagenome | biome: human gut; feature: human-associated habitat; material: faeces | place: China | collected 2014 ...
ACCGGGGACACAAGGATTTTCAGTCCTTTGCTCTACCAACTGAGCTATGGCACCTCTTTTGCCTTTTTGCGCTGCAAAGTTAGGGACTTTTTTGCGACTGTGCAAATTTTTGAAGAAGTTTTTTTGCACTTTTTTTGATGTTTTTGCGCAAATGGCTAATGGATAGGAATATATGGATTAAATTATTTTACCGGGCCTTTCGATGATTGCAGAGGCGAGAGTGTCGGCTACATGGATAATGGCAGGGAGGGGAGTGTTGCGGTGTGACTGGCGGTAGAATTTTTCGTCATCTCGCGAGAGATTCCAGGGGCCCATATGCCAGCGGATGGCACACATTTCATCTTCGGTCAGATCAAGGCCGGAGCGAAGCAACATTATCACGGATTTTTCGCCATGACCGATTGGGAAGTTTTCATCGTGGATTTCGTACATCTCCACTTCTTCGAAAATACCGATTTCATTGCGTTTCTTGCGTTTTATGCGTTTATAGAAGTCGGTCTTGCATACGTCGTGCAGGAGCGCTGCTATAGCTATGGAATCGGGTGAGAGCTGCTCTTCGATATCAGGACGTATTTTCAGCATTGATTCGCGTGTAACCATGGCGGCGTCATATACATTGAGCGAATGTTCGAGAAGACCACCGGGGTATGCACCGTGGCCCTGCGCCGAAGCCGGGGATTCGAAGAAGCCGTCTTCTTCGAGGTCCTGGATTACATAATCAATATTTTCACGTTCTGTATCCATCAGGATTTTGCAGAAACGTTCTTTGTTTTTTATAGTTTTGTTTTCCATATTTTTTATTGTCATAGTACCGGACTCAGAAGCCGCAGTATAGATTCTGCTATTTTGTCGACGAGGGAACGGCGGCGCCAACGTGCCGGTTGTATTCTTGTACTGTCGGCAAGATCAGTCTTGAATATTGTCAGCATTCGTGCTGTCATTTCTTTGCTGAAGAAGAACAGATTTGATTCGAAATTATAGTCAAAGCTTCGGAAGTCAAAATTCGTAGAGCCGATAGTAACGATCTCATCGTCGACTATCATCATCTTTGAATGCAGCATTCCTTTGTCATATAAATATATCTTGATGCCGGCCCTCAGGCATTCGGCTATGTACGAGGCTGAGGCATGTGTGAGCATCCAGGAGTCGCCTCGTCTTGGAATTATTATACGCACGTCTACATGGGCAAGAGCGGCTGTCTGGAGTGCTTTCAGAAGAGCCTCATCGGGCAGAAAGTAGGGTGTCTGTATGAACACACGTCTGCGGGCATTGGCTATGGCTTTCAGAAATGCGAGCGCTATGTTTGACCATTGTGACATTGGCCCGGATGAGAGCAGTTGCATTCCTACGCCGTGTATCATGCCATGAGCTTCTTTTTGTATATGGGGCATGTCGCGTGGTTCGTCAAGATCAATGAGGCCACGTCCCATGAAATTCCAGTCGACAGCGAATGAATACTGAAGAGCTTTGACGATGGGGCCTGTCACGCGTACATGCGTGTCGCGCCAGTGGTGGAATTTTCCGCCATCTATATATCTGTCGGCAATATTCATGCCGCCGATATATCCTATGGCTCCGTCGATCACACATATTTTCCGGTGATTGCGCCAGTTGACACGAGTGCCGAGCCAGGGAACAGATACCTTGAAGAACGGATATGCCTCCACGCCGTTACGCGTCAGTTCTTTGAAGAAGCCTGAGCGGGCGCTGAAAGATCCGACATGGTCATAGATCACCCTTACCGCAACGCCCTGACGTGCTTTACCGATAAGGGCCGTTGCTATCTTACGCCCGGTCTCATCGTCGCTGAATATGTAATATTCGAGGTTTATGGAGTGTCGGGCCGAGCTTATGTCGGCAAGCAGTGAGTCGAATTTGCTTTTTCCGTCGGTAAATATCTCGACGTTATTTCCGGCATACAGCTGGGCGCCGGAAAGTGTACGGCCAAGATTTATCTGAGTTGTAGCCTCGGGCGATAGGCCGATGTCACGCGGATCTACATGCGTGTTTTTTTCACCCCTTCTGAGTTTGCGCCTGTTGCGGCGCGAAATCATGCGTTTGTTCTTTATGTTTCGTCCGAAAAATATATAGAGTATAAGTCCTACAACGGGCAAAAGCAATAAAACCGTAACCCAGGCGAGCGATTTCACCGGGTTGCGGTTTTCGGAAAGTATTACAGCTATTATGATAAGAGTAGAGCCCAAGGCAATCGCAGCAAAGCTTTTGGCAAGCCAGCCGGAATCGAGGAATGCCTGTAGGACCTCTCCCATCAAATATATCGTTTATCAGTTGTCGAAGGTCATTTCGTCGAAGCCTTCGGTATCGAATTCGTCCGCGTTGTAATCCTGATCGCCGTAGAAGTCTTCGTCAAGATCGGCTGTTACAGCGGCTTGCTTTGCGTCGACTTTTGCATCGAATTCATCAAGATCGACGATTTCCTGCGGTGCTTGACCCAGCGACAGTGAGCATACAGGATCCTTGAGAGAGCGTCCGGTCACAATTTCGGTCATTTCTATAAAGAAGGCACGGTCGGTCATATAGTCGAATACATATAGAAGCTTCTGGCCTTCATCGTCGATGAAGTCGCTGAGCACACTTTCATCCATGAGCCATACATCCTGATCGGCATCGCTGCCCATATCTTCGAAAGTTATTTCTTTCTCTTTCTCCCAATTCCGGTCGCAGAGGAAGAAGGAACTCATCTGATTCTTGTCATAGCCCACACAGTCACAGATCGCATTCTTGAGATCGAGAAATGTTGCTGTGCCGTCGATTTTTATCTCACGTTTGAAGTTATCGACTTCGTCAGATACAATACGGAATGTAAATATCATATATGTAGTGTTTTCTTAGTTTGATTTATTATTAGGGTATGATAGATTTTATATCGCGAAGTTAGTAACAAAGGACTGAATAATGCAAGAAAAAAAGCGCTTTTTTTAAGCGCTTTTTTATGGCAACGGTTAATGTCGCCTAATTCACATATTTTTCACACGGTTTCAGTCCGCGGATCGTTATCCGTATTTAACCGAGGTTCGGTCGATATGCTGTCATTCGGCGCATATCGAGGCTTCGATAGCATCGAGATCGGCCGCGAGTTTTTTTTCAGTGGCCAGACGGTCTTCTATGCTTTTACATGCATATATCACTGTGGCATGTGTGCGGTCGATCTTATGACCGATGGTGGTCAGAGGCATTTTCCCGACTTTCTTGGCAAGGTACATCACAATCTGACGTGCGTCAGATACCTCGCGTTTACGACTTTTCGTAAATAGAAGATCGGGGCATATGTTATAGTGCGCCGCAACGGCCTCGGTAATCATCTCGAAATTGACCTGACGACGTTTGATCTTGACTGCATTTGCCATCACACGGCGGGCCAGATCAAGAGATATGTCGCGGTTGAGCACGGTAGCGTGAGCCATTAGTGATACGACTACACCTTCAAGCTCGCGCACACTCTGTGTGACATTAGATGCTATATAATCGGCTACGTCGGAGGGTAGTGCGAGTCCGTCCTGCTCGGCTTTGAGTTTGAGTACATCTCTGCGCAGGGATATATCTGGACGCTCAAGTTCAACCTGCATACCCCACTTGAATCGACTCAGCAGACGCGCTTCGAAGCCCTCCATCTCCGAGGGTGCGCAGTCGCTCGACATTATAATCTGTCGGTCGTGCTGGTGAAGGTGGTTGAATATATGGAAGAAAGTGTTCTGCGTACCTGGCAGATTCTGTAGATCCTGTATATCATCGATTATAAGACAATCGATGCTCTGATAGAAGTGGAAGAAGCTGTTGATATTCTTTGCCGCGGCTGCTGTATACTGGCTCTGGAAGAGTCGGGCTGTTACATACAGGACACGGGCATGAGGATTATGTTCCTTGATTCTAATGCCGATGGCCTGGATAAGATGAGTCTTTCCAACGCCGGAAGGCCCGAATACAAACAAAGGGTTAAATGTCTTAAGCGAGGGATTGTCGCCTATAGACATGCCTATGGTACGTGCTATTTTGTTGCTGTCGCTGGCGCAATAGTTCTCAAATGTATAGCGCGGGTTGAGCTGCGGATCGAAGTCGTTGTTGTCCGGCTGTTTGAAAGGGTTGGCCGGCTGCGCATTTCGCTGGGCCAGGATTGTTGGCGACGAACCGGCGCTTTTCTGGTCGATGGTAGTGCTCGGATCGTTCTGTATTGTCCTGAAACGGTAATATAGCTGTACATTCTCGCCGTATACTTTGCGTATACCTGCGCGTAGTACGCCGCGATACCGTTCCTCAAGCTGGTCGACAAAAAATGAAGACTGCACCGTGAGCACAAGACGACCGTCGGCATAACTTTCGGATGTTATGTCGCGGAACCAGTTCTTGTATTGTTCAGCCGAGATGTTGTCCTGTATGAAGCGACAGCATTTGGCCCAAAGTTCTTGGTGCGTCAGTTCCATTTAAAATAGGCGATTTTGCGAGTACAAAATTCCGACAAAAAAAAAGAAAAAACAAGAGCAAAATTATTTGCATAAATCGATTGTTGTGTAATATCTGAAAACTCAGCTATTTAACCTTTCGGGCAGAAATTCGATGCAGACCGGCGCACTTTGCTCTGATATTCGTTTGGATATTACACCTTTAGTTTTCTGACAGCAGCGGGATGCCTTGTCTTACAGGCACCCCGCTGCTGTATGTGGGAATAATGTCTTATGAAAAAAATCTTCTCTTATTTAGAATTATTCCAAATAAAGGTTAGAATATTTTTATGTTGATATACCGTTTGGGATTCTTTTTTATGTCTATGAATAGAGAGTCGAGAGATGTGATGGTCGCATTGATATTGTCGTAAAGAGCCGGATCGTTTGTAAGTTTTCCTATCGATGAATTCGGATTGTTCAGGCTCTCGGAGAGTTGCCGCAGATTCGCCATGGTCATCTGGATTTCCAACGCGATACTGTCGACAGGTACTTCGCGAAGACGTCCGCTCACCTGTGCGAGGTCTCCGGTAATTGTGTCGACATTATGCGTAATGCTCTGTATATTTCCTGCTATGGGTTTGAGGCTTGCTGTAACGGCATTGAGCGAATGCATTGTTGCCTGAAGATCGGTGGTAATATCGTCAAGACGCGTCACACTCTGATGTAGAGCCGGATTGGCTGTCAGCGCGTTAAGATTTGTAAGGAGTGAGTCTATCTTGGGCATGATGGAGTTCATGGCGGGCATCAGGTTTTCGGATATTCCGGCCATCATACCTGCTTTGACTTTGCCTGGAATAGTATCTCCCACAGCATAAAGGTATGTCGGGTCATTTCCGAGCGTAAGTGTGATAGAGGCGGTACCCAGCAGGTCAGAACCGAGTACAGCTTCTGTGCCTTTGGGTAGTTTGAGCGATTTGTCAAGACTCATTTCAACAATTACGTTTCCGGGTCGTGAGAAATCGTAGTTTATGCTGCGGACTATGCCGACTTTGTAGCCGTTCAGTGTTACGGGTGCGGACTGCGCGAGGCCTTCTACATTGTTATATACCGAGTAATAATAGTTGGCGGCTTTGAAGAGATTTACCCCTTTGAGGAAATTGATTCCGAAAAACAGAATGAGCATGGCTACTATCACGAGTAACCCGATAATCACTTCTTTGCGTAATATTGATTTCATTTCCGATGGAATTATTTGTTGCTGAATTTAGTACGGTAGGCCGTTATGGCGTCATATATTGCTTTGGCACATTTTTTGCGGCCGTCTTCAGAAGCGAGAAAACGTTCAGCCGCCGGATTGCATATAAAATCAAGTTCAACGAGCACCGACGGCATCTTTGTGGCCCACAATACGAGGAAGCCTGCCTGGAGCACTCCTTTGTCGGCCCGGCCGGCATCATCTACAAGACGTGCCTGTATCATCGAGGCTGCCTCTATGCTCTGGGCCATATGACGGTTTTGGTCCAGTTCGAATATTATGTATGATTCACTTGAGGAAGGGTCGAATCCCTGATAGGTCTGGGTGAAATCTTCTTCCAGTTCGATAACACCGTTTTCGCGCATGGCGACAGCCAGATTGGCGTCGCTTTTATGCAGTCCCACCGTATATACCGAAGCTCCGTGAACTTTTTCGCGTCCGCGACTTTTGGCGGCCACCGAGTTCACATGAATACTCACAAAAAGATCGGCATCTGCATCGTTTGCTATCGAGGCCCGTTCATCGAGAGGAATGAAAGTATCGTCTTTTCGTGTGAGAATCGATTTTACTGAATCTGATTTATTTTTTCGAATGAGAGCATCCACTTTTTTTGCTACATCCAGTACTATCGTTTTCTCATTGCTTATTTTTCCTCGGCAACCATAATCTTTGCCTCCGTGGCCTGCATCGAGAACTACTGTAAACGGTTTGACGGACATGGATTCAGCGGCCGGTATCTGGAATGGCAGAACCGACATCAGCAGTAAAATCGCTGCTACTGAAAGCTTGTATGGTTGCAAAATGGTCATTTGAGTGCAAAAGTACTACTTTTTTTCGCCACTTCGTTTGCCGAAAGGTCGAAAAAACATGTTTTTTCTTCATTTTTGAGCTATCTTTGCCGCGATTTAAGTGTTCTTGGTGTATGAGAATGAATCTATCTGTTTTGTGCGGCACCGCCCTGATATGCGCTTCGTGCGGAGAGAGAGCGGTGGAGCCGGTCGATGTGGCTGTTGTGCCGCTGTATAAAGAGATCTACAACTACCCCGGACTTGATTCGTTGCATCAGGCGTCCTTTCTGCATAGGGATTCTGTAGTGCTGAGGTCTTTTATGGCTGTTGTGAGTGGCGAACCTTTTGATGCCGGGGTGGTTGAGTCATGGGCATCGTCAAGAGCGGTGGAAGTCTTTACTCCTCTGGTCGACTCTGTATACAAAGATGAATCGCCATTACAGAAAGCACTGGGCAATATATTGGCCCGTGCCGAAGCCGAACATATTGGATTGCCGTCGCGTCAGTATGCAGAAGTAGTCTATGGACGCCCCGAATCGGTTTTGTTCGTGGATTCTGTGATGTTTGTGGCTTTAAATCATTATCTTGGTGCGGATTTCGAAGGGTATTCTCATTTGCCTTCATATATGCGTCTCGTCAAGACTCCCGATATGCTGCCTTTCGATGTTGCCGAGGCGATTGTGGCTACGTCTTATCCATATCAATATTCGGAAAGATCAACTGTGCTCGGGCGTTTGCTCTATGAAGGCGCACTGACATATGCCAAACGTAAACTTGTCGGTTCGTCTGATGTTCCAATGGCTCTTGGTTATACTGCAGAGCAATATGAATGGCTGGAGAGTAATGAAAAGGGCCTTTGGGAGGCTCTGGTTTCGAAGGGCCTTCTGTTTGATACGGCCGAACGCACGGCTTCGCGTCTTGTAGAGCCCGCTCCGTCAACACTGGAGCTTCTGCCGGGTTCGCCGGGGAGAGTCGGTCGCTATATCGGATATAAATTGGTCGAATCCTATCTTCGGCGCCATGGAAGGGTTGCATTGTCCGATCTTCTGTCGCCGGAATTTTACTCTGATCCCGCCGTATTGTCGAAAATTTCATACAACCCCTGATGTCTGCCGGTTGTTATATCTTCAAGAAAGGAAGATATAGATTATGAAACAGACTCTTCTCCTCGTTGGCATCTGTATTGGGCTCGTGCTCTGTGCAGTAGGATACAGCGATTCAAAATATCATACTGCACTCGGACGTAATGTGCCTGACTTCTATGCTGAAAACGCATGTGGAAACGTGTCGGCGGCTTCTTTGAAAGGAGGTTATTCACTTCTGAATTTCTGGGCATCTACAGACGCGCCTTCGCGGGAAGCCGCTAATATATATACTGCGTGGCAGCGGCGGAATCCCGACCGGAATCTACGTCTTGTATCTGTTAATTTCGACAAGAATGAAGCATTATTCCGCGAGATAGTGCGTCTCGACAGCCTGATTCCGTCAGAACAATATCATGTCTCCGGTGATACCGCCAGGGCTATCATTGATAATTACGGACTCAGGGATGGATTCGGTTCGCTTCTGATCGATGCAGGAGGAAAAATTGTAGCACATAATCCTGATTCCGAAACTCTCTCGGAGTTAGTGAAATAATCAGGAAATACCCAGAGCCTTTCTGAATATACGACGTATCTGTTCTCCTTCAGGTCGGGTGCCTGACAGAATGGAAATTACTCCATCTATATATCTGTCTTTGTTGGAATATCCGCAGAGCGCTGCTACATTGCAGTTGCTCAGGGTTGATTTCTGATTATATACTTTAAGTATTCCCGCATAATCGCCGCTATCGGCGTAGTTATGAAATTCGCGGCAGCGGTCTTCGTAGATTCCGCGCGGATTTAGCTCGTCGAGCAGGCCTCCTATATGTTTTTCGAGTGTGGCTATATCGGGGAAGCGACCGTCAACGCGGCGTTCGACCATCTTTTTCATATAGTGGCGAGTGTGCTGGAGAGCTTGTTGATGTAACTCTGCCTTGAAAAGGGCTGTCACGGCATGCTTCACTTTCTGTACGGCGCGTTCGGCATCTGTCCCGTTTACATTTGCCATAATGCGGATTACATCCTCGATCAGAAACATATTTTCGATTTCGGCTACCTCCGGCACGAGAATATTCTTGCCTCTGAGATATCCGACTTCCTGATCGTCGCGCCTGTCCCGGTCTACTATTCCCATAGAGTCAAGACGATGGAAAGATGCGAGGCCGTTGAAAGTGCGCGTTGCCTCGATCACCTTGTTGCAGCTTCCGAGAGATCGGACTGTGAAATCTGGAAATATGAGAGGATAAAGCTTGGCGTCTATTGAGCGGTGACTGTCGCCTTCTATGAAGAGCACCGGTTTGCGCGCTCCGACCAGACTGATATACAACTCTGACGCAATACCGTCCTGTGATGGCATGATATCATAGTCCCAGGCATGCTGCTCGATGTCGCAGTCGCGTACCCATATCACAGGAGCACCATTGCGCGATGACGCGAAATCCGGATCATGGGTTGTATAGCAGAAAGAGCAGTCTCGACGCAGAGTCTCGAGTCTGTTCCATAGCGACGAAGTCAGGGTAGGGTGGAGGAACATCTCCGGAGAATCCACGAATATCACCGAGTTATGTGGAGCATAAAGTACTGCTCCCGCATAGTAAAGCACGGCTCTTTCGCCGTCCGACAGCTTTATGGCGGAATAGTTTTCAGGGTCAAGACCTCGGGAAAACAGAATTTTTCCGCTGTCTATCAAAACCTTGTTGTCGGGAAATACGTCTTGCCATATTTCAATCACCCGATCGAGTTTGGTTCGCCTGAGCTTTGCCTGGGAACCATTTGCGACGGCGAGCTTATACCCTATCAGATTGAGCATCTCCTCATGCATTAATTGCGAAAGTAGAAGCTCAAGGCCGGTAGGAAAAGCTCCATTCTTTTCCAGCCCCGCCACAACTGTGGCGTCACAACGTCCTCGCAGACTCTGTGGTGAAGTCGATGTCTTCCGGCGTTCGTAAAGACCGTCAAGAGCCGATATGCGGAATGCCTTGTCGCCTATCTGCTCAACCATGTTTGCGGTAAAACGTGTCTTGCCGGCACCGTTTGCACCGATGATCACGAGGCTTGAGCCGGGTGCAACCTGAAGTACACCAGGTTTGTCGGAGTCTTTTCTGCGAGGGAGATTGATATTCATTGCCTATTGTTTGTTTCGAGGGCCGTACCAGCGGCGTTTCTTGCGTTTGGGTTTTGTCTCGGCGTCTGTTGATTCTGTCGCTTTTGGCTGTTTGTTTTCGCTTCCGGCTTTTTTTCGCGGGTTTTCTGATTTGTGATGCTTTCTCTTGAAGTTACGCTCTTTGTTTTCAGGACGATAGGTCGGCCCTTGCCCGATCTCGGCAGGCATTTCGGCTTTGCGTACTTCTTTACCGAGGAAACGTTCGATGAAGCCGAAACGGCTCTGATCGCGCTCGCTCACGAATGTCACTGCAATGCCGTCGGTATTGGCACGGGCCGTTCGTCCTACGCGATGTACATAGTCTTCGGCCTCGCGGGGTACGTCGTAGTTCACGACCATGGCGATATCATCGATGTCGATTCCGCGGGCTATAATGTCGGTTGCTATGACAATATCGATGCGCCCCGCACGGAATCCGAGCATTACTTCTTCGCGCGCTTTCTGGTCAAGATCGGAATGCATTTCGGCCGCTTTCCAATGAGCTTTGCGCATGGCCTGTGTCAGTTCCTTGACTTTCTGTTTGGACGATGAGAAGACGATTACGCGCTTGTTGTGCCCTTGACTAAAAAGATATTTGAGCAAGGCTTCCTTTTGACCTTCATGGCAGATGAAAGCCGACTGATCGATTCTTTCTGCCGGTTTCGATACCGCGATCTTGACTTCGGCCGGATCCGTCAGGATTGTGGCGGCGAGCTGCTGTATCTTTTTGGGCATGGTTGCCGAGAACATCAGTGTCTGGCGATCTTTGGGCAATTCGGCGACAATGCGCATTATATCTTCCGAAAAGCCCATGTCGAGCATTCGGTCTGCTTCGTCGAGGATAAAATATCTGACCTCCGAAAGATCCACATAGCCCATCTTCATATGGGCAAGCAGACGTCCGGGAGTCGCTATGACCATGTCGGCGCCCTGACGCAGCGCGTGTTGCTGTCGTGCGAATTCCTTGCCGTCGTTTCCGCCGTGGATTGCAAGACTGCTCACCGGTATATAGTAGGCGAAACCTTCCATCTGGCGGTCGATCTGCTGTGCCAGTTCGTGTGTGGGAACCATGATGACGCATTTCACCTTTGGAGTGGCTTCCGTGTCGGCGAGAAGGTCGATCACAGGCAGGAGATATGCGGCTGTCTTGCCAGTTCCGGTCTGAGCGCAGGCAATCAGATCGCGTCCTTCAAGAATCAGGTCTATGCTCTGTTCCTGAATCGGGGTACATTCCTCGAAATGCATTGCATCGAGGGCGTCAAGTATGTCGTCGCTGAGTGAAAGTTCGTCGAATCTCATAGTTTCAGTCTATTCGTCATCGTCATCATCGAAGTCAAAGTCGAAATCCCAGCCATCGCTTTCGCTTGCGTCAGTAAATTTGGCCAGTTCGCGTCCTTCACGTTTGGTCGGGCGTCCGAGACCTTTGCGACGGTCGATAAACCCCGATATTTTAACTACTTCAAGAAGATCGTATTGTTCTTTTGGAGTTAGATTCTCAAGATAGTCGGGCACGAATTTGGCGCCGAGGCGGTTCTGGGTCAGGGCTCTGACCTTGAATGTGTACGTTACCGGAGGTTTGCGGACTTTTACGATGTCGCCGACCTCAAGCATTCTCGAAGGTTTGACCGGGCTGTCCGAGTCGCCGACAGTCACACGTCCTTTCTTACACGCCTCCGTTGCGATGGTGCGCGTTTTGAAAACACGCACAGCCCAAAGCCATTTATCTACTCTGATAGCCATTTACTTGTTGTTGAAGTTGCACATGGCATGTCCGAGACCTGCCAGTATCACATCTTTTGCTGCCTCTACAGCCACAGGTATGCGCTCTTCGAGAATTTTGCGTTCTTCGGGCGAGAATGTGCCGAGCACATAGTCTATCTGGCAACCGCGCGGGAACTCGTTGCCTATGCCAAAGCGTAGTCGCGGATAAGCCTGTGTGCCGAGCATTTGGGCAATGTGCTTGAGGCCGTTGTGACCCGCGTCGCTGCCGTTGCCTTTTATCCGTATTGCGCCGAGAGGCAATGCGATATCGTCAACGAGAATCAGGATATTTTCGATATCGATACCTTCCTGTTCCTTCCAGTAGCGCACGGCGCTGCCGCTGAGGTTCATATAGGTCGACGGTTTGAGAAGAACCACTTGCTGGTTCTTGACGCGGCCATGACCCACATCGCCGTAGCGTCCGGTAGTAAAAGAAATATTGGACGCCTCGGCGAAGGCGTCCAATATCATAAATCCTATGTTGTGGCGGGTATTGCGATATTCGTCGCCTATATTGCCCAAACCCACAATGAGGTGTTTCATCTATGCACGCTTTGGGTTACTTACCGGCGGCGGCAGCAGCGGCAGCACCGCGGGCAGCACGTGTGAGCTGAACTGCGCAGACAACGGCATTCTTGGCGTTGACGAGTTCGAGGCCTTCGAAGTGGATGTCGCCTACCTGAAGCGATTTGCCGAGGCCGAGGTTGTCTACATTGATGACGAGGCGTTCGGGAATAGCGGTGTAGGGAGCGCGTACTTTCATCTTCTTCATCGAGAGGGTGAGCTTACCGCCGGCCTTTACACCTTCGGCGTGGCCTTCGAGCTTAACGGGAACCTCGATTACGACGGGCTTGTCTTCTTTCACTTCGAGAAGGTCGATGTGAAGGATGGTGTCTTTTACAGGGTGGAACTGGATGTCCTTGAGCACTGCGGTACGCTTTTCGCCGTCAATGTCGAGCTCTATAGCGAAGATGTCGGGAGTGTAGACCAGTTTGCGGACTGCATCGTTGGCTACTACGAGGTCAGTGGTGATCAGACCTTTGCCGCGGGCTTCGTCGATAGTAATGATTTTTTCACCTTCACGGAGAGTGCCGGTGTAGGGGAGATCGATGACTGCGCCACCATTGAGGACTACGGGGATAAGGCCTTCGTTGCGGAGAGCCTGGGTGGCTTTTTTGCCGAGAGCGGTGCGGGGTTTAGCCGACAGTTGGAATGTTTTCATTGCAATTAATTGTGTTTGTGTTACTCAAAATTAAGTTTTGCTCCTTAATTTCCCATCACACGGGATGCTAAAAAGCTCCGCAAAGTTACGCATTTTTTCTCCCATCTCCAAATATTTTTTACTATCTCCAAAAACGCAGATTAAACAGGCACGTGCAAAATCTTAGAAAATGGTAAAGGCGAAGGATCGGAAATCGGGAGTATGATGCATAAATGAGGGTATTGTCAGATGATGCCGAAGTGGGTCAGTGCTCTGGCGACACCGTCGTTATCGACGGTGTCGGTAACGTAGTCGGCTGCCATCTTTAACTCGTCGCCGGCGTTGCCCATTGCTACCCCGATGCCGGCTCGCCGGATTATCGACATATCATTACCGCCGTCGCCAAATGCCATCGTTTCGTCGATTCGGTATCCTTTAAAAGTAGCTATCTCTTCCAGTCCTTTGGCTTTGTTCACATTTTTTGCTGTAAAATCTGCGAATGCCGGATGCCATCGACTTGAATCAACGCTCTTAAGGCGGCTTATTATTGATTGTTCCTCTTCTTCTGTTATTACCGGAGTCATCTGGAGAATCGGCTGTTTTAATACGCTTTTGATAGGAGTATTAGTTTTATAATCCTCTATGTTCAGGATTCCCGCAAAGATTTGCCGGGCAGTCTTGTTGGGGTTGAACATGGCGATGTCCTTTTCTCCGACTACCATGGTTGCAAAGTTCAGCTCTTCGGCCTGATGGAGTACTTCCGCTACATCTGCCGGCGCGATGGGAGAGCATGAGATCACATGTCCGCCAATGAAACTGTATGCTCCGTTGGTGCATATATAGCCGTCGATGAGGTGTCTGATTTTATCGATATTGTTTATGAGCGAATACGGGCGGCCGGTGGATATGTAGATGTCTATACCTTTGGCCTTGGCTGCCGTGAGGGCCTCTACAGCCGACGGTATGATCGCATGTGTGGCAAAACTGACCAATGTGCCGTCGATGTCAAAAAACAATGCTTTTACCATATCGTGGAAAAACAAGAGACAGACTTGCCGCCTGTCTCTTGTCTGTGTTATAAATTATGCTAAACAAAGTATCAGTGCCTGGGCTGCAACTACTCGCAGGAACATCGTCAGAGGGTATACGGTTGAGTATGCTACTGCAGGAGCGTCGTTGCCGGTCGAATTGTTGGCGTAGGCGAGTGCCGGAGGATCGGTACAGCCGCCCGACATCAGACCCATTATTGTGAGGAAATTGATCTTGTCGTGGCCACGGGCAATGCAGCCTACTATGATCAGAGGAACTACCGTTATAACAAAGCCCCAGATTACCCACCACATACCGGTGGTGTTGAATACGGAAGCTGCGAAGTCTTTGCCGGCGGCAATTCCGACTGAGGCGAGGAAAAGGCAGATACCGAGTTCGCGCAATAGTAATGAGGCCGAGCTTGAGGTATAGGTGACCAGTTTGGCTTTGTAGCCGAAGCGGCTGATGAGGATAGCCACAACAAGAGGGCCGCCTGCGAGGCCGAGTTTCATGCCGAAGCCGATATCGATGGAGCCGAGAATGATACCGAGAATGATACCTACGAAGATTGTGATGAGGTTCGGCTGGTTGAGGCGTTTCATCGAGTTGCCGAGACGGTCAGCGAGTCGTTCGATGTCATCAAGATTGCCGACAACGGTAATGCGGTCGCCCATCTGGAGGCGGAGATTCGGCGATGCGAGAAGATCGACACCGGCACGGTTGACACGTGTGCAGTTGAGCTGATATCCGTTGTGGAGGCGAAGTGAACCGAGCGAGACACCGTTGTACTGGCTTTTTGTAACCACTATTCGACGCGAGAACACCGGTGTCGGTGTAGACTCCCAGTCCATCTCTACTTCGGAACCGATTACGGCTTTGAAGCGGTCGGCATCCTGTGCTGAACATACAATCAGAAGCAGGTCGCCGATATGTATTTCTGTTGTCGATTTGGGGATTGTCACGATACCGTCAGAACCCATTATGCGGGAAATCACGAAGTTGGTCTGAACTACATCGTGAAGCTTGACCAGCGTCATGCCGTCTACAAGCTGATTGGATACCTTGATTGTGAGCAGAAATGGCTTGAGGCGTGAGTCTTCCTGCTCTTCCTCGACTTTTCTGATTTCGTCTTCGGTCTTAATGCGGAAGATGCCTTTTATGACGAACATGGACAGGATAATGCCGACAACGCCGAGAGGATACGCTGCAGCGTAGCCGCTTGCCATAAGGTTGGCTTCTTCGGCCGATTGTGTCATCTGCGAGATCGTCTGCTGCGCTGCTGCAAGACCCGGGGTGTTGGTTACAGCGCCGCTCATCACGCCGACAAGGGCGGAGATGTCGTTGACGTTGCCGAAATAATAGATGCACAGAACGATTGCGACATTAAGTGCAATGCCTGTCACGGCAAGAGCATTCAGGCGCATGCCGCCTTTCTTGAACGAAGAGAAGAATCCCGGGCCTACCTGAAGACCGATAGAGAAAATGAAGAGAATCAGACCGAATTCTCTTACGAACTTCAGAATGGCGTCATCGACGACATAGCCGAAATGACCCATCAGGATTCCTACGAAAAGCACGAAAGTGACACCGAGCGAAACACCGAAAATTTTCATTTTCCCGATGTATATTCCCGCCGCTATCACAAAAGAGTAGAGCACCAGCGTCGCCGCTATCGAGGTGTTGCCGGGCATTAGCAAATTGGTGAAAATATCCATAAAAACCTAAAAACTACCGCATTAAAAACCGGGAGCAGACTCACTCCTTAAATTTTCTGCAAAGGTAGCGTTTTTTTTCGAATTAACAATTAACCATAGAGACAAAAGAGAGAAAGCACGCTGAAAAGAGTTTGAAAAACGCGTGCTTTCTCCTTGCTGAAGTCATATGGCTTCGCCGAATGATTTCAGCTTGCGCCATTGATCCTCGTAAACGAGGCCTTTGGCAATATAATTTGTCATCTTGAAACCGCTCGAGGGGCAGATCGACAGATCTTCGGGTTTTACGTAGATTTGAGCGGCGGCTACCGCTTCCATAATGGTTGTCGGGTTTTCTTCCTGCGGATTGTGGGCGGAAATCAACCCTAAAGCAACTTTCCGGCCTTTAGGTATTGCTTCGAGGATACGGATGGTATCGGTATTTTCGGCATGGAAGGGCAGGAAAAATTTGTCGGCATTTAAATTTCGGAGGATGGTGGCGAGCGGCTCGGCATTGTCGGCCGTTACCGGCCAGTCGGGCACGACCTGCTCTCCGGCCGACATATATATTGATATTTCCATATCGTCGGGAAGATCGTCCGACGAACTGTTGATTGTTTCGATTATGTCGCGGGCAAGAGTTTCGGGGTCGTAGCCGCCCATCATTATCTTCTTGATGAAGAAAGAATCGGCAAATGAGCCACAGGCTGTATCGTCGAACTGGATATGTCGGCATCCCAGGGCGTAGAAGTGTTTTACGGTCTGCCGGTATGCTGTTGAAATATCGGAAATCAGCATATGCCGGTCTGTATATATGCCTTTCGACAGGCCGTCGGACAGCGAGAGCACTTCGAGATACAGATCGGCTGGCGAAGGGATGGTCTGACGGCACTCGGCTCTGTTGCCTACGATATCGCGGAGGAATATGAAATCCTCGAAAAAAGGATGCTCCGGATTATACGATATCCTGCCAGTTATACGCGGTATGTCGGTGAATGCCTCGAGGTTCTGATAGAGATGGCCCCGGTCGACACGTTCTATGCCGATACCGTTGAGTCCGAAATAAAAATCCTTGTCCCATACCTTGCGGCGGATTTCGCCCGATGTGACTTCGTTCATTCCGGCTGCGAGCTGTCGTTCTACAATGTCGCGTATGGCAGTATTCTCAAGAGAGCGAAAATCCTCGTCGCTGATCTTGCCCGCGGTGTGTTTCTCTTTTGCCGCCATAAATTCCGCGGTCGGCAGAAAACTTCCTACAGTCTCGAATTTGTACTTTGGATAAGTCATAAATTCTTTTCGATGTGATTGTGCGGAAAAGAATTCGAGACAGAGAAACGACATCCGGTCTCCGTGTTCATGTAAACCGGTGTTGCAGTTTCTTTCCCTTCAAAATCCAATCCGCGAGATTATTGAAAGTTACTTCGGAATGAGGCAGGTCTCCTGGCTTGTTCCCGTTTTGGCGTGCCTTCCCGGCTTGCACCAGTGGCATCGCATGACAGCGAGGTCGCCAAAACGTTTGGCATATGGAACTTACAGTAGCGGGTCTGCTCCGGATTCTCACCGGATTCCCTTTTGATCGGTCGCGCCGCAGGGCGTTTCCGAACCTTATTCCGCTGCAAAAGTATATAGAATTTATGAACGGTCAAAGAGATTACAGAAAAATTTCCTTATTTATTTCGTGTAACAAATGGAATGCTTGTGTGTCTAATAGGCAGAACGGAATCAAAATGAACGCAAGAGACTTCGAAATCTTAGCCCGTAGCCTTCGTCCCGGTCTTGTCAGGACAGCACGCCGCATCGTGGATAACCCCGATGAGGCCGAAGATGTGGTGCAGGATGTGATGCTTAAACTTTGGAGTATGCACGATAGTCTCGACCGTTATGATTCAGTCGAATCTCTCGGAATGGTGATGGCTCGTCGTATGGCCCTGAATGTGCTCCGTGCCCGTCATCCGTCTGTTCCGGTAGAAGACTTCGGAGAATCGCCCGACGATCTTACACCTGAGGAGGTAATGGTGCGTCGCGAGACTTCAACGCACATAGATGCTGTGCTTGCCTCTTTGCCGGAAAGTCAGCAGACTCTTATCCGGCTCAGACATGTCGATGGCTTCGATAATGCGGCGATAGCCTCGATTCTCGGCAGTTCCGAAGGAGCTGTCCGAACGGCCCTCAGCCGTGCCCGGCGTCGTGTGGCCGAAATTTTTGCTTCCTCACCACAATAAAAACGATCTCTTCACTATAATTATTTAAGGAATATGAAACATCAAAAGCCTCTCACCGAAGAAAGCGCGGCCCGACTTGTCTCCGCTTTTCTCGACGGCATCACTACGCCGGCCGAGGAGGAGAGCCTTTATGCTTTCTTCAAAGCTTCTGCAACAGGTTCTCTCCCGCCTGATCTCGAAGCTTACCGATCCATGTTCTCATGGTACTCCGCTCTGAAAGTTGAGGAGAAAAAGCCTGCGGTATCATTCTGGAACCGCTTCAGATACATAGGCGTCGCGTGCGCTACTGCTGCGGTTGTGGCCGGCGCATCGTTTATCGCTAAAGACGCTCTCGCTTATGAGAATCCTCTCTATGCGCAGTACGACGGAAGTTATATAATCCGCGATGGTCAGCGTATTAGCGATATGGATGTTATTCTCGGCACGGTTCTTAGGGCAGAGCGTCTTGCCGACAGTCTTGAGACTGTGGCCGCCCGTGAGGAAGAGATGCTTGACTGCGAGTACGACCGCCTGCTTGTCGAGACGGCGTTGTCTAATGTCGCTGACCCGACCCTTGCTTCAGAACTGAAAAATGAACTTCTTGACGAATCTTTCGAAAATCAATAATATATGAAAAAATATATCGTATTTATACTTTGCTTCCTGATTTGCTGTGGTCAGCTGTCGGCCCAGGGACGCATAGACAAGGTTATCGATTCGATGGAAGGCAAGCCCGATGTGGAGACCACCTATACGGAACGTCGTTCGCCTAAAAAGAAAAAATTGATGATGACCTCGCGTATCTTCAATTTTGAAAATACATTTTATTTTGAAAAACTTCGGAAAGCTTTTGAGGAAGAACGATCCAATTCCATCAGTGCCGTCAAAACAAACAAACAGATGACTTATCGTTTCGATGACGACAAAGGGGTGAGTACCTATACTCTCAGCTGGAACAGTGATCGCGGGCCTTTCACAATGGTAATGACATGGCGCAGCAGCGATTCCAAGGACAGTTCATACCTTATGGGCGATGATATGCTTGATTTCGGCAACGGTGAATTTCCCATGGATGTCGAAGAGCTTCGCAAAAGGCTGGAAGGCAATTATAAGGATTGCAGTGATATCGGCGATATCGTTGTCCGGACTGTAGACAGTTTCGGTTGTCCCATAAGCATGACTTATAGCTCTTCCGACGGCAATTTCATTCTTGTTAAAAGTGATAAGAAACTGTCTGGAGACTGCTCAAAGGCGCAGCAGAATGCAGCTAAAGCCCGCAAACAGGCACAGATCGCCCGGCAGGAAGCCGCCAAGGCGCGTGCTGAAGCTCAGAAGCAGGCTGCAAAAGCCCGTCAGGAGGCCGCTAAGGCGCGTATTGAAGCTCAGAAACAGGCTGCGAAGGCTCGTCAGGAGGCGACTCAAGCTCGTGCCGAGGCACGACGTCAGGCTGCGGTGGCTCGGCAGAATGCGGCCAAGGCCCGTCAGCAGGCTGCGCAGGCTCAGGCCGAGATGCGGCGTCAGACGGCCAAGGCTCGCGCCGAGGCCCGTAGATCCGCTGCCAAGGCCCGTCGTGATGCGGCCCACGCCCGCAGAGTTGCCGGAGATGCTTGTTCCGGCCGTTCGGAAAAAATATATGATCTGGCATCTCGTTCCCGTTGTCGCATTGTTTCGTCGGCCGGTGTAGTCACCGAAATGAGCGCTCTCGATGCCCTTGATAATGATATCGTCTGGGCTGCTCTGGAAGATGCCGTAGACAGTGGGAATAATAAAATAACAACGACAACAATTTCGGGCTCGACCACCACAGTGATAATCGAACCCGAACCTGAAAAAATATGATATTTTTTACCAGTCGAACGAGAATCCGACTCTCGTCAGTTCGGCGCTGATCGGCGGCTGGAGTTTATATAGGCTTATCGAGCCGTGTATTACGGCCGGATAGTTGTCCGCGATGGATCTGCCGATACGGTAAGCCGCGTTTTCGAGCAGCAAAGATGGCTCGTTCATGCATTTTTTTACCAAATCTACAATTTCAGCATAATTCACGGTGTCGCCGAGGCTGTCGTTTTTCATCGCAGCTTCGGCGTCTATTTTTAAGGCTATGTTGACTTCGAACATATTGCCTGTGACGCGTTCCTGCGGATTCACGCCGTGTCGGGCGTGAATCCGCAGACCGTCGATGTGGATTGTTCCTTCGATTGCCATTATCTGCGGCCTTTACGGCGTTTTTTACCGACACTTTCCTGTTGGCGTCCTTTATTTTTAGCTTTGGCGGTGAGTTCGTTTACGCCTCGGGGAGGGTTCTTTTCGTCTACGATCACGAAATCGAGCTGTTTTTTCTGAAGGTCGGCGCGGGCAACCTGAACTTCAATCTGGTCGCCCAGACGGTAACGGTTGCCGTGCTTGCGCCCTATCAGACAATAGTTCTTCGGGTCAAAGTCATAGAAATCGTCGGCAAGATCGCGCATTGGTACCAGGCCTTCGCATTTGTTGTCATCGAGTTCCACGTACAGGCCCCATTCCGTCACTCCCGAAATCATGCCTTTGAATACTTCGCCGAGGTGGTCGCCCATGTATTCTACGGCCTTGTATTTTATGGAGGCTCGTTCGGCATTGGCAGCCAGCTGCTCCATATCCGAGGAATGTTTGCATTGTTCCTCGAGTTTCTCGAGGTTTACACTACGTCCGCCGGCGAGATAGCGTTCAAGCAGACGGTGTACCATCATGTCGGGGTAGCGGCGGATCGGCGATGTGAAGTGAGTGTAGTATTCGAAGCCAAGACCATAGTGGCCGATGTTGGTTGTCGTGTAGATGGCCTTGGCCATGGAGCGTATAGCAAGCGTGGACAGGAAATTTTCCTCACCTTTGCCTTTTATGTCCTTGAGCATCTTGTTGATCGAGCGGTTGATTTCGCGCGGAGTGCCGCTGGTCTTCAGCTTATAACCGAATGTGCGGCTCAGTTCGGCGAGATTGGCGAGGCGCTCGGGGTCGGGCTGGTCGTGTACCCGGTATACGAATGCCTTTGCTTTCTTCCGTTTCGGAACCAGTCCTATTGTCGTGGCTACAGTCTTGTTTGCGAGAAGCATGAATTCCTCGATGAGCTTGTTGGCATCTTTGGATTCTTTGAAGAATACCGATATCGGATGCCCGTGCTCATCTATGTCGAAGCGGACTTCCGCACGGTCGAAATCAACAGATCCGTTATCGTAGCGGTTCGCACGTAGTATTTTGGCGAGATGGTCAAGAAGCAGGATTTCTTCGGCGTAGTCGCCATTGCCGGTTTCGATGACGTCCTGTGCTTCCTCATATGTGAACCGACGGTTACTTCGTGTGACAGTACGGCATATGCGTGAATTGAGCACTTTGGCGTTTTTGTCCATTTCGAAAACGCATGAGAACGTGAGTTTGTCTTCGTCCGGACGCAGCGAGCATATGCCGTTGCTCAGATGCTCGGGAAGCATCGGCACTACGCGGTCGACGAGATATACGCTTGTTGCCCGGTCGCGCGCCTCTCGGTCGAGTGCCGTATCGGGTTTGACATAGTGAGTCACATCGGCTATGTGCACGCCGATCTCATAATTGCCGTTGGGAAGTACTCGCACGGAAAGAGCGTCGTCGAAGTCTTTAGCGTCGCGCGGGTCGATTGTGAATGTCGTCACGTCGCGCATATCCTCGCGGGCTGCCACTACCTCCGGCGTAATTCCGGCATCTATCTTTTCGGCGGCTTTTTCGACAGATTCGGGATAACGGTAGGGTAGCCCGAATTCTGCAAGAATCGCGTGCATTTCCGTGTCGTTCTTTCCGGTTTCGCCGAGAATGTCCACAACTTCGCCCTGCGGATTCTTGGCGTCATCGGGCCAGTGTGTGATACGGACTATGGCTTTGTCGCCGTTTTTGCCTCCTTTGAGTTTTGTGCGTGGAAGATAGATATCTGTCGCGAGATATTTCGAGTCTGTCAGCAGATATGCCAGCCGCTTGTCGACCTTTAGGGTTCCTATGAATACCTGGTCTTTTTTCTCTATTATTTCGGTTACTTCGGCTTCCGGTTCCTTGCCTTTCACGCGGGCCGCAATGGCGATCGCCACCCGGTCGCCGTTGAGCGCGTGCATCGAATTGCGCTCGGCGACGAATATCTCTTCACCGTCGGTATCGGTGATCACGCTGTTTTTGCCGTTCGACCGTCTGACGAATATGCCTTCGGCGCTTACAGTGCGCTGTGGCGACTTATATTTGCCTGGTGCTGTCTCGATAAGGTCGCCGTCGAAAGCAAGTTCGGCAAGATAAAGCGCCACCGTACGATAGGCCGCCGTGCTGTCGGCTCCTATCGCATGGCTGAGCTGCCTGTAGTTGAAAAGCTCGTTAGGATGTGCGGCTATGTAATTGTCTACGTCGGTCTTAAGCTGACGTCCTTTCTGTTTGGTGTTGTTCTTTTTTGCCATGTGTGATGAAGTATACAATGCCCGCGGGCGTTTCTTATATTAGAACACGTCCGCGGGTATTATCGTTCAATAGGAGAGTTTAAGATTAGGCATCAACATTCGCGTAGGTGGCGTTGGCTTCGATGAAGTCGCGGCGCGGGCCTACATCCTCGCCCATAAGCATAGAGAAGATTCTGTCGGCTTCTGCCGCATCGCTTATCTGTACCTGTTTGAGAATTCGGCCTTCAGGACTCATTGTGGTAGTGCGCAATTCTTCGTCGCTCATCTCGCCGAGACCTTTGTAGCGCTGAACGTTGGTGCGTTCACCGTATTTCGCTATGAATTGCTGTACCTGCATGTCGTTCCAGCAATATTCTTCGTTCTTGCCCATCTTACATTTATATAATGGAGGCGAGGCGAGGTAGAGATATCCTTGCTCGATGAGCGGACGCATGCGGCGGAAGAAGAATGTCATCAGCAGAGTGGCGATATGGGCACCGTCGACATCGGCATCGGTCATGATTATGACTTTGTGGTATGCCAGTTTCGACAGGTTCGGAGCCTTTGGATCCTCTTCTGTGCCGATGCTGACGCGGAGAGCTCGGAAAAGATTGGTGATTTCCTGACTGTCGAAAATTCGGTGATCCATGGCTTTCTCCACATTCAGAATCTTGCCTCGAAGCGGGAGAACGGCCTGGAAACGGCGGTCGCGGGCCTGTTTTGCTGTTCCGCCTGCCGAGTCACCCTCGACGAGGAAAATCTCGCAGTCCTCGGCCGTACGGCTTGAGCAGTCGGTGAGTTTGCCTGGAAGACCGGCGCCGAAGAGAGGTGATTTACGCAGCACTTTCTGACGTGCGGCAAGGGCCGCATGGCGTGCCTGGGCTGCAAGAACCACTTTTTCTACTATTACTTTGGCCTCCTTTGGATGCTCCTCCAGATAGTTGCGCAGAGCCTCGCTTACAGAAGTCTGGACTGCGCCTATCACTTCGTTGTTTCCGAGTTTGGTCTTGGTCTGTCCCTCGAACTGGGGCTCCATCACTTTCACGGAAATTACTGCCGTAAGACCGTCGCGGAAGTCATCGCTCGCAATCTCTACCTTGGCGTTCTTTAGAAGGTTGTTGTCTTCGGCGTATTTCTTCAGTGTCGAGGTGAGACCGCGACGGAAACCTGTCAGGTGAGTGCCGCCTTCAATGGTGTTGATGTTGTTGACGAAAGAATAGATGTTTTCGTTCGAAGTCGTGTTGTATGTCAGCGCCACTTCAACGGGAATACCCATTTTTTCGGTGTTGAGGTCGATCACATCGTTGATCAGCGACTCTTTGTTCGAGTCGATATACTCTACGAATTCGCGCAGACCCGACTGTGAGTAAAATGTCTCGGTGCGCGGATGGCCTTCGGCATCGAGTTCGCGCATATCGGTCAGGTGCAGCGTTATGCCCGAGTTAAGGAATGCCAGGTCGCGGAGACGATTGGCGAGCGTGGAGTAGTTGTAGACTGTGGTGGTGAAAATAGAGCCGTCGGGCTTGAATGTCACGCTTGTGCCGGTGGTGTCGCTTTCGCCGATTATATCGACACTGCTTGTCGGCTTACCGCAGGAATATTCCTGGGCATAGATTTTGCCGCCGCGCCGCACCTCGGCGCGCAGATAGGTCGACAGCGCGTTCACGCAGGATACGCCTACGCCGTGAAGACCACCCGACACCTTGTAGGAACCCTTGTCGAACTTGCCGCCGGCATGAAGCACTGTCAGCACCACTTCGAGAGCGCTTTTGTGCTCTTTCTCGTGCATATCCACAGGAATACCACGGCCATTGTCGACAACAGTTATTGAATTGTCGGCGTTTATGGTCACTTGTATGTCTGAAGCGAATCCGGCAAGAGCCTCGTCGATCGAATTGTCGACTACCTCGTATACCAGATGATGCAAGCCTTTTTCAGAGATGTCGCCGATATACATTGCGGGACGCTTGCGAACGGCCTCAAGGCCTTCGAGCACCTGAATGTTACTGGCGCTGTACTCCTCATTCTGTTCTGCCATATCTTATGTATGCTTTGGAAATTTGGATCATATTTTAGCATACAAAGGTAGTGAAAATTCCTCATTCAGGCAAATAAAAATCCCCGAGTCAATAGTCTGTTTCGAGAGAATAGCGTTCGCGGCTGTATGACTTTTTTTCTTTACCTTCGTTTTCGAAACGCACGCTGTTGCCGAAACGTGCCTTGGTAATCGCCTCGCGGTTGTTGGCATAATATTCCTGATCTTTCAATGCTTTTTTGCGCTCAACGCCAGCATATGATTCAGACGAATATATGGGCTGTATGGCTGTGTCGGAAGTTTCTATTCCGGTGGCTGTCATCGTCATGTCGTTGTCGCTTTCGGCGGCGAGTATTAGGCCCGGCAATCCGTGAAATTTCCAGGGTCCGTCCTGAACGGGTATTTCGGGTGTGAACCATGCACGCCATTCACGTCCATGATAATTTGTACGGGCCATGATGCACTCGTAGCCAAGAACGGTGCGTGTCGAATCACCTTCGATTTCCCATTCCATTTCTGCGAACGGCTCGGTATAGCGGCCCGGTTCATGTGCCCAGCTGTCGTATACCGCTATTTCTTTTTTGCCGAAATCCTTGAGAATATAGGTATCTACTCTTTTCATCGGGGCATTTCCTTTGGACATGTCGATAGAGGTGATCGAACCGTCGGCGCCTGTGGTCATCCATGCCGCCATCTGGATTTTTTGCAAGGCCTTTTTCCCTTCAGGAGTTGAAGTCATCGAGTCGCAGTATTGACTCATTTCGTTGAAATATTTGGAGCCGTCTTTTCCTGAAAGGAGTATCATCGTCGTCTTGCCGAGTTTGTCATCCTGTGCGTAAATATGTTTTGTTTCCTCATATGATACTTTTAAAGATGCTTTTTGGGCGATCGCGCCGGTCGCAATGAAAGCTGTAGCGCAGAGAAGCAGAAATTTTTTCATAATTTATTTTTTAAGGGATATTGAAATCAGAAATTCACGTCCGCGAAAGTAGCGCAGAGACTCGAAAGAACTGACCGTGCTGTACGATGTATAGCTATAAGTGCGCCGGTCAAATATATTGTTCAGACTGGCGCGAAGTTCGATTTTTTTGCTGACTCTGAAACGAATATTCGAGTCGAGCAGAAGAGTGTTCTTGTAATCGCCGGAGTTTATTTCATTTCGGTAATGATCGCTTCGTACGTTTAATTCCCATTTTTTATGAGGAATGATGTTGATTGATAGCGAGTTCTCCATGTCGCTTAGCCAATCGGCCTTGTGGCTGTTCATTGTCAGACGGCTGGCAGAGAATTCGAGGCTATAGTCAAGGCTTATCCAGCGGACAGGAGCTGAGTTGAGCGATATTCCTGCATGCCATGATGTCGCGGTCGACGAGACCGGCTCGCTTTCCGATATGATAGCCGACATATTGCGGCTGAAACCACCTTTGATATTGACGCTTCCCCGCAGGATATTGAGGGTCTTTCCGATGTCTGCGTTGGCCATCAGACGTTTGCCCGTGCTTTTTGCCGGAGAGTATGAGTATATTATATAGTCGCCGTATAACTGCTGTTCAAGTGTATAAGGTATGTGCGACCAAGATTGTAAGATAAGAGCGTTTGCGAAAAGGCCATGACGGGTGTGTTTGTAGGCTATGTTTGCCGATATATTCTGTGATGAGGTATTGTAGAAATTGTCGGTTCCCCGTCGGAAAGAACGGTAGTCGGTCATGATAAATCCGGGTTGCACAAGATCGAGGCTCATCGGAGCACGTCCTATGCCTCCGCGAAGATATATTGTGAATCGGTTGTTAGGTTTCCAGTTCATTGCCATCGAGGGCGAGAAATAACTCTCCGACCGGTTGGCCAAAGCCTTGTCGAAAGTATAGCGACTATAGCTGAGAGGCAGATTTAGAATAAAATTGACTCGATTCAGCCAGTATTCCGCCTTAGGGTTGGCATATATGGTGAAATAGTTGGTATTTAGTGCGTTGATGGCGTTGCTGTCACTTCCAGATATGTCGCTGTATTCCGAATCCATAGAGCGGAAATAGCCTTTGAATCCGGTTTCGAGTCCTACGGTCAGTCCGGACACAGTAAATGCATACGACGCTCTTTCATGTGTGAAAAAAGCATGCTCGCCGATATGCTGGAGCCGTTCTCTGCCGTCGTTTGTCACAGTCAGTGTCTGCGGAAGCGATTCCCATTCGTTAGTGCTTTTGAACGTTACGATATGTTTGTCCCGGAAACGTTTGATTAGACTGAAATCATTGTTGACATAGTAGTCGGGCAGTCTTGCATGCTGGATGTTGGCGATCGAACCGGTTGTCCGGATGTCTATGTCGTTCCAGTCAATGTCGGTACGAAGGGTATTGTTGATGAAGGCTGACTTTTTATTCAGCTCGTAGACGAAGCGGGCCGAAAGAGAGTTGGAGTGTTCGATGCCGTTACGGCTTTCGGTAATCACACGATTGCCGTCGGGAAGAAAATAGGTTGTTATATTGTCTGCGGAGGCTATTATGCGGTTATGCGAATAGCTCGTCTGTGCTTTAAATTCTCCGTTTTTTAGTTTCCATAGATTGTTTGTCGATATTAATGCCGAACGATTGAACAGTGTACGGGTTGAGCTGAGTGACGGCGTTCCGGGAAGCGACAGACTGATCTTTGAATTGAGATCGGTCGAGCGGCGGGAGCTGAAAAAATCGCGGTTATGAGGTCTTAGATCCTCTCCGGTATTGTTGAATCGCACGTTTGTCATGTTTTGGAATGATGGCATGATAGCCATGGCGAATATCTGCCCGTTCCAAAGGATGCCGTCGGGTTGTGCCGAATATCCCGTAGCTGCGTCACCATGCACGTTCCATGTGGCTTTTGCCTTGTCCTTGAGACGCAGGTTTATGGCGGCTTTATCGGAAAAGCTGATACCGGACAGAACCTGAAGCGGCTGATGATTTTCCATCACTTCCACGGCCTTGACGTCTTCGTGCTGAATACCTTGAGTCGCGATACCATATTTTCCGCCGAGCAGATCGGAACCTTCGATATAGAATTTATTGATCGATTCGCCCTGATATTTGATTTCACCTGATTTGCCGACATCGATTCCGGGCATACGTTTCAGCACGTCGCCTATACTGCGGTCCTGTGTCTGGGCGAATGAACCGACAGAGTAGGTGATGGTGTCGCCCTGTTCGCGTATCTTCTGGGATTTCACAGTCACTTCTTTCAGAAGTGTCGCTCCAGGATGCATGTACAGGGTCAAGGGAAACGAAACACTGTCGAGCGCTACCGTTTTTTTAGCGTATCCCATCATTGACACTTCAAGGCGGTATCCGGCTGTCGATGTCATGGGGATTGCGAAATCACCTTCGGTGTCTGAAGTAGTAAATTTCTTTATTTTGCCGTCGGCATCTTTTACTATGACCGAAGCCCCGGCAACGGGTTCGTCATTTTCTTTGTCGATAAGCTTTCCGTTCACATTGGTCTGGGCGGATACACAGAGTATAGCGCTCAGAAAACATATATATGTGATGAAGATTCTCATTTGCTCGCCGGGTTTTGCGACAGCAAAATTATTGCCGATTCATTGAACCGGCAATAGATAAAGACTTAAATAAACTTAAATGTTAGTTGTAGTCGAATGACATCTTCTCTGAATTATCTGCGGACTGCAATTTTGAATGTTGCTGTCGGACTGCTGACGATATATACACCGGGGTCGAGGCTCAGCCTCGTACCGGCGTGCATGTGCGCGGTTTCCCGACCTCCGAGATCATGAATTCTTATATCGCATAAGGCCGTTATTTCCTTTCCGGTCAATATGAAAGTTTCACATGCGGGATCTACTGCATTGTCTATGCCCGAGAAGTCTTTTTCTACTATGTTGGCGAAGTTCCGCCAGTTCTTGTCGGTCCGGTATGCTTCGAGACTTCCTGTCGGCACATATACCACAGCATTGTAGGAGCTGAAAGTGGCTATAGTGCCGTCTGTGTCGAACGCCGGAGGAATTGGGTTACGGCTTGTGATAAAGGTAAGCGGTGCTCCGTTGAATGCTCTTTTGCCGAGAGTCTTCATAGCAGCTCCGAGATCAATTTCGGTTAGTTTCGTGCAGTCTTCGAATGCCGAACGTCCTATTTCTGTCACATCTCCGCATATTTCGGCATGGGAAATGGGTGTGTAATCGGTAAAGGCATATTTCCCGACGGAGGAAAAACCGGCAGGTATTGCGATGTATTCTATCTGTGTTCCGGCGGCGTACAGGCGTGCACCATAACACAGCGGATTAGAGAGCGCTGTCTCGAAACCGTTTCCCAGCCACGCTTCGAGGGACGGACAATAAACCTCACCTAAAGATGTGCAGTCTTTGAATGCCCTGCCGCCGATAAACGGAACCGCTCCACCGAAAGTGACTGCCTTGAGTCCGGAACAGTACATAAATGCCTGATCACCGATAGAAGTCAGCGAAGAGGGCAGTGTAATGTCTGTCAGGCGTGAATATCCGGTAAAGTTGTTGCTGCCTATTCTGGTTATGTTGTCCGATAGGGTAATCGATGTGAGAAGAGTGCCGTCTATGTATAGATCGGCACCGTAGTTGAGTGGGTTGGCTGTATAGCTAAGGAAATCAATCTTTACCCAGTCGGCTATGCTGGCGCATTTTACCGTCTTGAGCAACGGGCATGAGGCAAATGCGTCTGAACCCACCTGAGATACGTTGGCTCCGAAGTCAACTTCTTCGAGCGCTGAAAGATAGCTGAAAAGCTCGGCTGGAACGCTCGTTACGCCATCACCGAGTGTAAGATGAGTCAGGTTCTTGTTGCTGGAGAAGACATTGTCGTTCTTGGTAGAGGTCTCAATATTTCGACCTACAAACATTTTGGCTATAGGGTCATTGGCAAACGGAGCATGGCCCAGAGTCAGGGTCTTCTCACCGTTTTCAAAGCGTAATGATTCTATTGAAAGACAATCATAGAAAGCATATTGCGCTATTTCGGTTACATTCGCAGGAATAACAATGTCTTTAAGGGCGGTGCACTCCGCGAACGCTGAGTAGGCTATCGAAAGGTCGCCCGAGCCAAAGTCTATTTCGGAAAGAGAGGCGCATTTTTCAAAGGCATTCCGGCCAATGGTGTTTACATGTTTTAAGTCTATGCTGCGCAGCGATGCACAGCCGTTGAACGCGCGCTGGCCTATGGTCTGCAAAGTCGCAGGAAATTCTATTGTTTCCAGAGCCTTACAGCGGGCGAAAGCACCGTCGCCGATGTCGGTCAGATTATCGCCAAGATCGATTTCGCGAAGTACGGAGCAGCCTGCGAAAGCATTGTCTCCTATTGATCTGACAGAGGAGGGGAGTTTGATTCTTTCGATGTCCGTTCCGGCGAATGCCGTAGAGGAAATCGTGGTAATATCACCGGTCAGTTCTATCTGTCGGAGCGATGTGCCGGAAAAAGCGCCAAGACCGATTTCACTGACCGAAGAAGGCATGGTGATGTTGTGGAATTTAATACATTCTGAGAAGGCATAATTGCCGATTCTTGTAATGCTCGGAGGCAGAACGGCGCCTTCGATACCTTCGCAGGTGTAGAAGGCAGAGTTCCCTATGGCGGTCACGGTATAGTCGGTATTGCCTACGGTGATGGTGGTGGGAATTGTGACGATTCCTGTCAGATCAGGATAGTTGAATCCGGCCCCGTTGAGGTGCGGTCTGACCTCGGCGGTAAGGTCGTCGGCATTGATGTCATAGTAAAGCTGTCCTATTTCTACTCTTTCCGCTCTCATGAGCAGAGAGACAGAGGCGGTGAGTGCGACGAGGAAGAACCGTTTCATAAGATAGATATGTCCAGTTGTCGGCCCGGTTGCTGGAGATGAGGATTATATAAAAATAAAAAGAAACGTGAGCCGACCTATGCTACGTCTCTGAATGGAGGCCCTGAGAAAGCCTTGTGTACCGATGTAGCAATAGCAGCCCACGCTGTATGCGTGAGAACCACTATGCCTATCTTGTACACGATTTGAAATTTCTCAGGTTTCCATCAGCAAGATAAGAGCATAACGCTTCCTGATATTTTTCGCAGTCTTTTCAGACTTATGCGGCAAATATACGAACTTTTATATAAATACTCAAATGTGCGGCTTATTATTTGTTTCAGTCCGAGCTTAAAGACGGACGCGCGAGCCTCTATCTGGAATTCTATCTCGGTCGTTCCGAAACGCCCGTACTTGACGATGAGGGAAATCAAGTGTTCTACATATCGGGAGCTATGGCAGGAAAGCCGAAATACCGGATAAGGCATATCCGCAAGCGGGAGAATCTCAACCTCTACATATGGCTGCACCCTCGCAACCAGCAGGAACGAATACAGAACAGAAACACACTCGCCCTCGCCGAGAAAATCAGATTTGAGCGAGAGCAGGAGTTTCTTGAAAACCGTGAGGGCTATCGGCTCAAAAAGGAGCGTCAGCGTGATTTCCTGCAATTCTACCGAGATTTCTTCGGCGAGGGAGTAAACCTCACTCCGGCTATGAAAAGTTCAATCCGGCTGTCGTATAACCGATTCGTCAACTTCCTGCGTGAATCTCCGAAATATAGCCTCTATGACACCGTTCTACGCATGGAACAGCTTACGCCCGATATGGTGCTTGCATATACGGAGTATCTCAAAAGCCACGGCAAGGGAATCGGACCACAGGGACTTTACGGGCGATTCAAGAAAGTGGTTACAGCCGCCTTTGATGACGGTCTTATCACGAAGAATCCATGCAAGGGCATAAGCATCAAATGGGATAAGAACTCATTTGAGAAAGACATCTTGAGTCTCGATGAAATAAAACAGCTTATCGCCACACGCTATGAAGGGGAAAACACCGAGGTGCAGCGGGCTTTCATCTTCTGTCTTTTCACAGGTATGCGCTGGTGCGATGTCTGGTCGTTGACCTATGCCAATGTCGACCCGATGACAAAGACACTCCGCTTTCAACAGCAGAAAGTCCGTGATGTCAGCAGCCGCAGTTGGGTTACAACACCACTCACTGACGATATGCTTGCGTTGGTGGGAGAACCCATGACTGAAAACCGTGCCAATGAACCAATATTCAAACTTGTCAATTATTCCAACTGCAATATTCATCTCAAACGGTGGGTTGCGGAGGCTGGAATAAAGAAAAAAATCACATGGCATTGCAGCCGACACTCGTTTGCTGTCAACCTCCTCTCCAATGGTGCCAATATAAAGACTGTTTCCGACCTTTTGGGTCATTCAAGCATTGTCATAACGGAGAAATATCTCCATGTCATCGACAGCCTCAAACAGGACGCAATACGTTCTCTCGGCTCAATCAACTATGCCATGCCGTAAAATTTACCCTCTGGCATTTTTGACATTTTGGCATTATGGTAACTCTCCGACCAGCATCGGAGGGTTCTTCTTTTTTCGGCGGTTAACATCTATGGATACCGGTTTGGTTCAGTATGGGGTGTATATATTAGGTTGAACGAACCAAGATTATGTATGCCTGTGAAAAGAAAAAACATCTGCATTTTCTGCATTATCCGCATTTTCAACACTCCAAAGTGCAGAAAATGCAGAAAGTGCAGTGGTGTCAGCTATATTTCAGTAATTACTCCCATGCACACCTTGCACTCTTGCACACTTTCAAAATGCCAAAGTGTCAATAATGCCAGGGGGAATATTTCGGAACAGCAGCAAAAGAAAAAATCAAACCGTGCAAGAGTGCAAGGAATGCATGGGTCAATAATGGGAAAATGATATTGTGGCAATGAGAAAAAACATCGTAAATCCAATATCGGGCAAGATACCTTTTCAGTATCCCGAAAAGGGTGATTCAATCCCGGTGGTCTGCTATAATTATTATAGTGAACGTTGCCGTTGTTATGACTATGGGCAGTGAGAGAAGAAGGAAGGCAAGGATATGTTTCGGGATTTCTTTCTCTCGGAAAAACAACGCCTCAACCGCAACCACCGCCGTGACTGCTCTTTGTTTTTCTCACTGCCATAAGAGTTGGATTAAGGGTGGAGCGAGTTTATGTTTAGGTATTACCCGTAATCCCAAAACTCGCTACCCATAACCAACTATAATCATTGCACCCGGTACAATGGTAAACCACTATATCGAGTGCAACAATATTCACCATTCCGAGGAGATACGGAAATTACACTGTCAGGAAATTCCTTAGCATATTAGGGAATTTTCCGAGCCGCATATCGTTCCGATACGCTGAAAATATCCCCAATATGCCAAAGGTCATCCTTTGGAATCCTCCGTATAATAACACGAAACAACCACGTATGATTGTGTCTTTAAGAGATATGTTATATCTTTGCAAGACATTACGGAGGCATCAAAAATATTTTTCAAGCAAGGATTTGTAGATGGACAAATATTTTGAACCTATAAACAGGCTCTATCTTTCACAACCTTTTGCCGAAAAGGGAGATGATGGTAAACTTGACAAATACCTGCATATAGCTGAAACGTATGCTTTGGCTGAGAACGCCATTGTATCTATGGGTGATTTCGTAAGGAACTGCAGCTATTGCTTTTTTGGTGGATTAGCGGATTTGCTCGGCCTTTCGGATGAAGAGCGTTGTCCTACTATTCCGTCACTTTATGAGGAGTTTATCTTCAACAGAGCCAATCAGGATGATCTTATGCTGCGCCATGCCCATGAGCTTGCATACATCCACCTTACCGAAAAGAAGACACCATATGAAAGGCGAAATTATATCCTGAGTGACAATCTCCGTATGCGTGACAAGGATAGCGATTGGCGGTCGGTACGGCACCGTATGTTCTCGCTGGAAGGGACGAGTGATGGATGTTATTGGCTGAATATGTGTATATACACATTATGCAATGACAATCAGGACACACCAAAAATCGTCAATACACGCACCGGTGAGTGCCGCATATTGACGACTGATGATTATGTGAACATTCTTTCTTCTCGTGAAATTGCGGTACTGAGACTGATTGACAACGGCCTGCAGAGCAAGGAAATTGCTGACAATCTGTGTATCAGTGTCAATACTGTTCACAGACACCGCCAGAACATTTTACAGAAACTGAAAGTCGGCAATGCCATAGAAGCCTGCAAGGTGGCAAAGGCAATGGGGTTAATTCCCTAAACGGAAATCACCTACATTGTCGGTTGACAACGACAGTTCGCTGAACTCGCTGACACATTCTCCCTTGACCGGAGCCTGTGAGCATATACCTATATATAATTCCTTGGGATAGTTGTTTTTATACAGGCGTACCATTTGCCACTCTTTGCCGTCAAGAGAGAAATAACTTGCGATGGTATGAGTGTCGGATGATATTTTGTAATATATGTTGTCCTGCTCGATAACCTCATGGTTATTATCGTCCGATGTACCGACAGTCCTAACGGTCACCACACGATGCTTGCCACGCTCGTCCTGTTCAAAACAAAATTTCTGCCAGAGGGTGTCGTTTGCCACGACCATCAGGTTGGCCGCATTGTATAGGCCGTCTTCCGTGAATCCCGGCTTGAGGCGTCCTGAGAATGTGAACGGCTTTGTGTTGTCAACTGCCGTCAAGAGGATCTTAGAGGTCGATTTGGTCAATTTACCATCATTGGGATCGATGAAGAGGTCAGTGCCTTCCGGCGCTATGAAGCGTATGACCGTGTCGGTCTGGCTCACCTGTTTGTCTGCACCGTTGACCATTTTTGTGAAATGGATACCACCCAGTTTCACATCACAGTCCTGAATCTGGAAGGCCGGCTCATATGTGTCTTCTTTTGCCTCCTCCGATGATGGCGAACAGGCCGTCAGACTAAAAATAGCCACGGCTGAAGCCAAGAGTGTCTTTGTATTCATATAAAACATTTTTATAGTTATTTTTATGCTGCAAAGTTATAGGCTTTAAGTCATGTCCGCAATAGTCAATTTTAACCAAAATACCAAGTCAAAATACATATAAGACTCTCGTCAGATTACTTAAGTTTGGTTTAGTAATAGATATATACATCTATACTGAACCAAACCAATAAATCTATCCTTGGCAAAAGAGAACTGCCCATATTGTTTTTTCTTTTCACCAGTTCTTACCTCTATTTTCATACCGACCACCGAAAGAAGAAAAACAAGGCAAAAGAATAGAATTAAAAATAACTAACGCCTGCGAATTAAACTTAAATGGCTATTTGTGATTGTACTTAAACTGCTCATTCAGTACATTATTAGTATAATGCAAAAGATATATATCGCTGATATATTTAGTGCTACGCTCTGACAGTTTAAATGAATAAAATCTGTTCAATATTGTCTGTTCTCTGTCTTGCTTTTGCATCGTGCTCCGAAAGACAGAACGTCGCTGTCGTTTCAGAGGAAGAAACCATAGAATCGGATCACATTGCAGAAGGCTCGAAATCGGTGCTTATCCTGTCGTCAAGTCCCCGTCGCGGCGGAAACTCCGAAACTCTTTGCCGGGAATTCGCCAAAGGTGCCGAAGAGGCCGGTCACAGCGTGGAAATGATAAACCTAAACGATTATGACATCCATTTCTTCGATAAAACCGAATATGTGCGCGGAGAGGAGGAGGCGATAGATGATGATGCATTGCTTGTTATAGACAAAATGAAAAAAGCCGATGTCATTGTGCTCGCATCGCCTGTATATTTCTATTCCATGACAGCGCAGATGAAGGCTCTGATAGACCGCACGTATAATCATGAGAAAGACCTTGGAGAAAAAGAATTTTACTATATAGTAACTTCTACCGATCGTGATCCGGAGGCTCTCGAAGGAACTATTGCCGGTTTCAGAGGCTTTGCCCGGTGTCTCTATAAGTCGGTAGAGCGGGGTATAGTGCATGGCAACGGAGCGCGAGCGCGGAGCGATTCTCGGTCATCCGGCCATGCAGAGGCATATGAGCTTGGCAAAGGCGTGTGAACCGCTGTCTTTCCTCCCGTAGAGGTGATCCGACGGCGGCGGTCGTGCGGATTTGTGCGAAATCAATATGACCATAGCGGTGCGGATTTGCGGAATATTCGCTAATTTTGCACCCTATGGCTGATATATCGCAGATAAAAAACGGTGAGAAGATGAGCCTCCGCCAGCAGGTGGCTCTGACGGCAAAACTGTCGTGGCCGGCTATCATTGCGCAGCTTTCGACCATTCTCATGCAGTATATAGACGCATCGATGGTCGGACGTCTTGGTGCCGACGAGTCGGCCTCAGTGGGTCTGATGAATTCGAGCCTATGGATGTTCTGGGGTGTATGCTCCATGATCACCATGGGCTTTTCTGTTCAGGTGGCTCATCTTCTGGGGGCTGGAAATGAATCCGGGGCCAGATCGGTGCTTCGGCAAGGCATCGTGTCTTGTCTGACTGCCGGTATCATAATCGCTTCGCTCGGCATTGCGATTTCCGGACATCTGCCGCATTGGCTCGGCGGAAAGCCCGAGATATGTGGAAATGCCACAGTCTATTTCCTGACATTCGTGTCGGCGCTTCCTGTATTGATAATGAATTATCTTGCGGGAGGCATGCTCCGATGTGCGGGCAATATGACGGTTCCCGGCATTCTTAATGTCGGGATGTGTGTGCTTGATGTTGTTTTCAATTTCTTTCTCATATTTCCGACTCGCGAAATCTCTCTCGGAGGCACCCTGCTGTCGGTGCCGGGAGCCGGTTTGGGTGTATTTGGAGCTGCTTTGGGTACGGTCTGTGCCGAGATTATATGCGCATCGGCTATGATATACTATCTGTGCTGCCGTCAGAAAGGGCTCAGTCTTGCCGGTTTGAAAGGCCGTGGTGATTATCGGCCTACAAAACTGGTGCTTAAGCGAGCTTTCAGGATTGCCGTGCCGATGACGGCGGAACATATCATATTCTGTGGTGCCCAGATTACTATCACACTGATTGTCGCGCCACTTGGAGTCGTTGCTATTGCTGCCAATGCCTTTGCCGTCACCGCCGAAAGTCTGTGTTATATGCCGGGATTCGGTATCGGAGAGGCTGCCACAACCCTGTGTGGCCAGAGTTATGGCGCGGGCCGATATCGTCTCGTACGCCGCTTCTGCTATCTGACGACCTTGCTCGGCATGGCTATCATGACGGTAATGGCTGTTGTGATGTATCTGTGTGCTCCGCTGATGATGGGTATAATGACACCCGTCGGGGCGATTGCCGAAGCGGGTACTGAAGTGCTTAGGATCGAGGCTTTCGCCGAGCCTATGTATGCCGCTTCGATTGTGGCCTACGGGGCATTTGTCGGGGTTGGGGATACTCTTGTGCCTGCGATAATGAATTTCGGCAGTATATGGCTTGTCCGCATTCCTCTTGCGGCAATCCTTGCGCCGACACTCGGGCTGCAGGGCGTATGGATAGCAATGGCGGCCGAGCTTACTTTCCGTGGCATTATTTTCCTTGTCAGAATGCGCGGAAAGGCGTGGCTGAAACCGGGCCGGACGGCCTCATCTACAGAGCCTGTCATTCACTTTGAGGAGGACTGACAGCTGTTTATAGATCATATTTAAGAAAAAAATTACATTACCGTATCATGTTCATAGCAATCCTGACATACAAGAAGCCGCTTGAAGAGGTCGATCGTTTTCTTCAGGCACATCGTGAATATCTGGCTGAACACTATACTGCCGGCGATTTCATTGCTTCGGGTCCGCAGACGCCCCGCATCGGCGGTATAATAATGATGAAAGCTGAAAGCAGAGAAACTGTAAACGCGATAATAGCTCAAGATCCTTTCCATATCAATGGTATTGCCGATTATCAGATTGTGGAATTTACTCCTACGCTGTCAGCTAATAAAGAGCTGGAACATATATTGAAATGATAGAGACAGAAAGACTTATCCTCAGGCCCTGGCGTGAGACCGAGGCTCCTGTCCTTTTCAGATATGCGGCGGATCCGGATATAGGCTCTGCCGCGGGTTGGCCTCCGCATACTTCGGTAGAAAACAGCCTTGAAATTATAAGGACCGTATTTTCCGCACCGGAAACCTACGCCGTATTATTGAAAGATACCGGTGAGCCTGTCGGTTCTTGCGGAATAATGTTTTCCGATAGTCTGCACTCTGCGGATATGAAGCAAGGCGAGGCTGAAATAGGGTATTGGATTGGCAAGCCATACTGGGGGCAAGGTTTGATTCCGGAGGCTGTCAGGGCTTTGTTGTCGAGATGTTTCTGCGATTTAGCTCTTGATGCAGTATGGTGTGGATATTACGACGGGAATACAAAATCGAAACGGGTATGTGAAAAATGCGGTTTCAGATATCATCACACAAACAACGACATCATATCTCCTCTCGGTGACAAACGGACCGAACATTTCTACATAATGACAAAAGACGACTACAACACCATATATAGAGGAATAGACTATTAGAGATTAATGCAGACAAAACGATAATGCTTAGATATGGCATTGGTGTATTGGATTGTTTTTTGACGGTGAGTTCGAATCGTGAGAGACAGAAAATGAAATTATATTCGTACTTTTGTAGGTCAAAATATTATCGGAAAATCTGTCTGCATGAAAAACTTGATTTATTTCTCTCTGTTATTGGTGTTTTTAGCTGTTTTGGCGGCTTCATGCACGCGTGAGTCTGATAATCTGACCCCATATTATGGTAAACTTGATTCCCTTATCGATAGAAGAGAGGATTTCGAGCGTGCGAAACTTTTGAAACTTGCCGAATTACGTCAGAAAGAAAAAACGGCAGTGTCGCTGACCGACCGTTATCTGTATGCTTCGCTGCTTTTTGATGAATTTTCTATTTATAATTCGGATTCGGCGATGAAATATGCTGACAGACGCCTTGATATAGCGCGTTCGTGCGGCAATAAGGAATGGGAGACACGCAGTCTGATCGGTAAATCGAGTCTTCTTGCCGGCACGGGACTACTCCGCGAAGCCGAAGATGTGATGTTGCGTGTAGATACTGCCGGATTATCTGCCGATCTTATGATAGAATACTATGGCCAGATGATATATTTGTTCAGTCATCTCGGAAATTATACAGGAGGCGAAAACAACGACTATTATATCCGTGAGCGGGCTTACAAGGATTCGATGATGGCCGTGATCACACCTGCGCATCCGGAGTATCTGTGGTATAAAGGCTGGGATGTGATCGGCACAGACAAAACTGATGCGACTCTTATTCCCGCTCTTGAAGCAAAACTTGAGGCGTCTAAACTCAATACGCGGCAGGATGCCAAAGAAGCCTATATGCTGTCCAAATTATATGAGCGTGAAGGCGATATGGAGCACTTCCGCAAATATATGATAGTTTCAGCAATGGTTGATGTGCGTATTGCCAATGCTGAAATCGCGTCGCTTGAAGAACTGGCGAAAATGGTATTCGGAGACGGCGACGGAGATATAGACCGGGCCTACCGGTATGTGAATTATAGCCTGAACAAAGCTATCTCTTTTCCCAACCGTGTCAGGGCCGTCGGTATAACCCGGATTCTCGATTCTGTCAATCAGGCATATCAGGAACGCAATCATCAGGAGCAGCAACGTGCCAGAAAAGCTCTGACGCTTGTGTGTGTCCTCGCTGTGATTCTGGTCTCGGCTATAGCCGTAATTATAGTCCAGAACAGAAGACTGCGGCGGCAGGGCGACCGTCTCGATAAAGCCAACAAGACCTTGAATGTGAATATCAGAGAACTTTCGGAGGCCCAGAATCAACTAAACGATGTCAATAGCCGTCTGAAAAAGCTGAATGCCGACTTAAAGCAGAAGAACGATGAACTAAACGAGGCCAACTATGTCAAGGAGGAGTACATCGGCTATATTTTTACGATATGCTCCAATTATATCAGAAAACTCGAGGATCTGAGAAAGAGTATACACGTCAAAGCAGTGACAAAGAAGTATAAGGAGATCATAGAGGAGACAGAAAATTCTGATATGACGCGTGAAGAGCTGAAGGATTTTTATAAGTCCTTCGATTCGGTCTTTCTGCACATCTATCCTGATTTTGTGACTGATTTCAATTCGCTTCTTCAAGACGACAAGCATATAGTGCCAAAGGAAGGGGAGTTGCTGAATACAGAACTCCGTATCTATGCTCTTGTGCGCCTCGGGATAACCGATAGCATTAAAATCGCAGAATTTCTGCATTGCTCGCCTCAGACTGTATACAATAATCGGTTCCGCGTACGAAACCGTGCCCTGATAGACCGCAAAAATTTCGCGGAGGCAGTGCGGACGCTTGGAAAATTCATGGACAGACCGTCGTGAGAAGTGTCCTGAATCATTTGTAAAGCTATTTATTTCTTACTTTTTTTGATATTGCCGGAATGCTCAATTTATTGGTATTCCGGCAATTGATATTTACTTGCCACTTACTTGGGCTACTTACTTGTGTATACAGACCGAAGTAATATGTATTAATTTTGTATCGTCGGTATCTGAGACAAGTGCGATCTCAGCCGATTCAAATCTATACCTTACCAAACCTTAATTAAAAGAAACTAATATCACAATTTACCCTTTAATACCAATCTAAACTAAAATCCGAATGAAAACTAAGTTTAATCTTTTGTCATCGGCGCTATGCTTGGTCATGGTCCTGTTGGGCAATCTTTCGGCGTGGGCCGCGGATATTGCTGTGACAGGTACGGTGACTGATCAAAGCGAAGAACCGCTCATAGGCGTCAGCGTGACAGTCAAAGGACGTTCCGGAGTCGGGACCACAACAGACCTTGATGGTAATTTCAGCGTCAAGGTTCCCGACGGTTCTGTTCTCGTATTTTCATATATAGGATACGTCACGAAAGAACTAAAGGCCGTTCCCTCTATGAAAGTTGTCCTCGACGAAGATAATATGAGTCTCGACGAAGTTGTGGTCATCGGTTATGGCGCCGTTAAGCGTAAGGATCTTACCACAGCCGTATCGACCGTCGGAGAGGAAGCTCTTGCAAACCGACCCATTATTTCGGCTGCCCAGGCTATCCAGGGCAAGGCTGCCGGTGTTGCGGTGCAGCAGCCTACAGGTGCTCCCGGCGGCGGCATGACGGTGCGTGTACGTGGTACCACATCGTTCAATGGTTCAAACGAACCACTTTATGTTGTCGACGGTGTGCCTGTGGACAATGTCAGTTTCCTCTCACCCGGTGATATCGAGAACATGCAGATTCTTAAAGATGCATCATCAGCTGCTATCTATGGTTCGCGCGGTGCCAACGGTGTGGTTATCATTACCACGAAGCAGGGTAAATCGGGCGATGCCAAGATTTCGCTCAACGTGCAGGGTGGTTTCACTCATGTCGCAAAAAAGATGGATGTCCTGAATGCGTCTCAGTATAAAGACCTGATGGACGAAATCGGTCTCGTGAAGCTGCCCGATGGTCTTACAGATCAGACCGACTGGTTCGACGAGACTTACCGTGTGGGTAATACCCAGACATACCAGCTTTCTGTTTCACAAAGCTCCGATAAAATCAAATATTACCTTTCAGGAGGATATCAGCGTGACCGCGGTATTCTGAAAAGTTCGTTCTTCCAGCGTTATAACTTCCGAGCCAATGTGGAAGGCAAACTTCGTCCCTGGATCACGGCCAAGGCAAACATAGTATATTCCGATTACTCATCGAACGGCGGTGGTGCCATGGGTACTGTCGGCAACCGTGGCGGTGTGATTCTTTCGGTAATCAATACTCCGACTTATGCGCCTATCTGGGATCCTGAGAATCCCGACCGGTTCTACAATAATTTCTATGGTCTAAACATGCAGAGTCCTCTTGAAAACGAGGCTCGCCAGCAGTCCAACCGCTCTCGTGAAAACCGACTCATAGCTTCAGGTGAACTCCTCTTCAATATTATTGATGGACTTACTTTCTCGAGCAAATTCACTATCGACCGCCGTCACGGCTGGAGCACATCTTTCCTCGATCCCGAACTGACTACATGGGGACGCGAGCAGGGCGGTACCGCCTACGACGGTCGCAGCCAGAACACTGTTCTGACATGGGATAATGTTGCAAACTACAACTTCAAGTTCGGTAAGAATTCGTTCGATATCATGGCCGGTACATCCTGGACAGATTCCAATTATTCCAACAACTGGATCAACGGCCAGTACTTCCGTAACGGTAAGATCGAGACACTCAATGCCGCCAATATGATCAGCTGGACCGGTACCGGTTCTGGCGGTTCTAAGTGGGGTATTATGTCATATTTCGGCCGTGTATCCTACAACTTCGACTCTAAATATCTCGCTACTGCCAATATCCGTTACGATGGTTCGTCGAAACTGCATCCTGACCACCGTTGGAAGGCGTTCCCCTCGTTCTCGGCGGCCTGGCGTATTTCGCAGGAAGACTTTATGAAAGATATTTCCTGGATTTACGACCTCAAACTCCGGGCCGGCTGGGGTAAGACCGGTAATCAGGACGGTGTTGGCGATTATGCGTATCTGCAGCGTTACAATATCAACCGCATAGCATGGTTCGAGGACGGCAACCAGTCGGCTGTGCCTACAATCAGTCAGGCGAATCTCCGTACACGCGACCTCACATGGGAAACCACGACACAGACCGGTGTCGGCGTCGACTTTGCAGTGCTCAACAACCGTATCGAGTTCAGCGCCGACTGGTACTATAAGAAGACTTCCGATATGCTAATGTGGGTATCGCTTCCTTCTGGCTCGGCTGCAGCAAGTTCGATACAGCGTAATGAAGGCGAGATGACCAACAAGGGTTTCGAATTCAGCATTACTTCGCGTAACTTCACCGGACCCTTCACCTGGACCACGAATCTCAACATGTCGTTCAACAAGAATAAACTGACCAAGCTTGAGCTTCAGAAAGTATATCTGAGCGCTGTAACCAGCGAGACTGTCAACGAAGCGGTTGTACGTAATCAGCCCGGTCGGGCACTCGGCGGTTTCTATGGCTATATTGCCAACGGAGTCGACCCTGAAACTGGCCTTATGATGTATGAAGATCTCAACGGAGACGGCCGTATCTCATCTTCGGACCGTACTTTTATCGGAGACCCGAACCCCGATTTTACTTTCGGTATGACCAATACTTTCTCGTATAAAGGTTTTAACCTCAGTATTTTCCTGCAGGGCGCATATGGCAACGACATCTTTAATGCCTCGCGTATGGAGACTGAAGGTATGTACGACGGTAAAAACCAGACTACCGAGGTACTTCGCCGCTGGCGTATTCCCGGTCAGATCACCGACATGCCCAAGGCCGGCTGGAATATGCGCAATTCTACCTATTTCATCGAAGATGGCAGCTATCTGCGTGTCAAGGATATTTCGTTGTCTTATGATATCAGCGGCAAGTGGATGAGAAAACTCGGCATTTCCCGTATTCAGCCTTATTTCACTGCCTCCAACCTTCTGACATTCACCCATTACTCGGGCATGGATCCCGAAGTGAACCAGTGGGGTAATAGTGGTGCCGTACAGGGTATCGACTGGGGTACATATCCTCATTGCAAAAGCTATGTATTCGGCGTAAACATTGACTTCTAATAATAAGAAAATATTATGAATCATAAATATATATTGAGTGGAGTTATCGCCTTGTCGCTTATGGCAGGCTCGTGCGATCTCGACTATACTCCGGTAAGCGACTACTCCGATGTGACCGAGGGAGATATTACCAATACCGAAGAAGAAATAATCTATCAGAATCGTGCCGATGCCGAGAGTGCTCTGACCGCTCTCTACGAAGATTTCCGAGGTAACCAGAATCAGCTGCAGCTCGACTACCTGCTGATAGGCGACGTTCACAGTGACAACGCTTATGCCGGAACCACCGGTTCGGAAGTAGTCGATCCCGCCACCAATGATCTCAACGGTACCACGCTCTGCGTGAACCGCGACTGGAACTACTATATGCTTCAGGCCGCCAAGTGCACTAAGTTTATTGTCGGTGTCGCTTCTGTTGCCGACAAGAGTCTTACAGAAGCTGAAATCAATACCATGCGCGCCCAGGCCGAAGTGCTCCGTGCTTTCATCTGGTTCCGAATGGTACGTATGTGGGGCAATATTCCTATCATTACCACTGTACCCAAGGATATTACCTCTGAAAATATTTCGGAATCTTACGAAAGTTACTTCCCGGCCCAGAACACAGAGGCCGAAGCATATGAATATATACTCAAAGACCTTGAGGACGCCATGCTCTACGCTCCAGAAGGAAACGGCGACAAGACCCGCTTCAGCAAGGATGTGGCCCGCGCAATTCTTGCGAAGGTCTATGCGGAAAAGCCCGTGCGCGATTATAATAAGGTCATTCAGTATGTGAATGAGCTGACCTCCCGCGGCTATGCGCTATGCCCCGAATATGGAGATCTTTTCAATATCGACGGTCCCGTCAAAGACGGTTTTACGGCAACACCGCTTTTCACCAACTCGGTGGAGTCGATTCTCGAGGTGCATTATCCTGTCGGTTCTGGCAACTGGGCATCCTGGATGTACGGCCGTTGTCTCGAAAACTGGGATCAGAGCTTCTCTTGGGCTAAGTGGATAACTCCTTCACGTGACCTTCTCGCGGCTTTCGACAAAGTCGGCGACACCAAGCGCAAGGAACAGACTGTAGTATATTATGAATGTCCCTGGAGCAACTATTATCCTTCCGACAATTATCCGTTTATGTACAAGGTGCGTTCGGGCTATAGTAATGTATTCTTCCTTCGCTACGATGATCTTCTGCTGCTTAAGGCCGAGGCGCTTATCCTTGGAGAGACTCCCGATCTTCAGGCTGCCGCCGATATTATCGACCAGATCCGTACACGTGCCGGAATTTCCAAGCTAACTAACGCTGAGAAAGGCAATAAAGAGAGTCTGTTCCGCGTTTATGTAAACGAGCGTCGTCTTGAACTCGCGTGCGAGGGAGAACGCTGGTACGACCTTGTGCGTCTTGATCTCGTGGAAGAAACCATGGCGGCAGCTCAACGTAACGATTCCGGTCGTCTGCCCATTGCAGTTCCATATACCAGGAACTCGTATCTACTGCCTATTCCTCAGGACGTTCTCGACACGAATCCTAATGTTGTCCAGAACCCCGGCTATTAATAATCTCAATCTATTTAATCATTTTTCATGACAAACACTCGCGTGATAATAGCATCTACTCTCGTTGCATGCGCAATGATGATATCTTGCGGCGACGACAATAACAATTATCCCCAGCCGGCTCCGACACCTACTCCGGAGATTCCGACAAGCGGCGATGTACGTGTGATAACCACGACTTCCAACCGTGCCAAAGACCTTTCCGAATCGTGGATCGACTTCAGCAAGACAGACAATATGTCGCCTTCTACGGTACGGCTCATTCCCGAAGAAGAATTCCAGACAATGGACGGCTTCGGCGCCGCCATCACAGGATCGACATGCTTCAATCTTATGAGAATGTCGCCTGAAGACCGTGCTGAATTCCTCAAGACCACATTCTCTCCCGAGAATGGCTTCGGTTTCAGCTACGTGCGTATTTCAATCGGTTGCAGTGACTTCTCTCTTAGTGAATTCACCTGCTGCGACAAGGAAGGTATCGAGAATTTCGCACTCACATCTGAAGATACTCAATATGTGATACCTATCCTGAAGGAAATCCTTGCAATAAACCCTGATCTGAAAATCATGGGTACTCCCTGGACGGCACCGCGCTGGATGAAAGTCAATAATCTTACAGATCTCAAGCCGTTCAACTCATGGACTTCCGGACAGCTAAATCCCAAGTATTATGCCGACTATGGAGAGTATTTTGTGAAATGGATCAAGGCCATGGCCGATAACGGTATCGAAATCTACTCTGTAACTCCACAGAACGAACCGCTCAACAGAGGCAACAGTGCTTCTATGTATATGGGCTGGGAAGAAGAACGCGACTTTGTGAAGAATGGCCTCGGTCCGGCCTTGAAGAAAGCCGGTCTCGATACAAAGGTGTATGCGTTCGACCATAATTACAACTACGACAATATTCCTTCTGAGCAAAGCTATCCTACCAAAATCTATGGCGACCCCGAAGCCAAGGAATATCTTGCCGGCGCAGCTTTCCATAACTATGGAGGCAACAAGGATGAGCTGACTGTGGTGCACAACGCTACTCCGGGCATGGATCTCGTGTTTACCGAAACATCAATCGGAACCTGGAACGACGGCAAGAATCTCGGTACCCGCCTTATCGATGATATGGAACAGGTGGCTCTCGGGACTGTAAACCGCTGGTGCAAGGGTGTCATCGTATGGAATCTCATGCTCGACGAAGAGCGCGGGCCAAACCGTCCCGGCGGTTGCCAGACATGCTTCGGAGCCGTCGACATCAACCGCGATTATACCAAACTTACCCGCAATTCGCATTATTACATCATAGCCCACATGTCGAGTGTCGTGCAGCCCGATGCAGTACGTATCGGTACCAAAGGCTTTACTACCAACGGGCTTACGTATACAGCTTTCAAAAATCCCGACAGCAGTTATGCTGTGGTGATGAGCAATGCCAAGTCGGAGGATATCAGACTGACTTTGGACGACGGTACGAATCACTTCTCTGTGACTATTCCGGCCCGGAGCGCCGTGTCGCTGACGTGGAAATAAAAACTGAGATGAAGTAAAATACGAGTAACAGGGATTTGTGTCCTTGCCAAAGTCTGAATCCCTGTTGCTTTTTTACTTTCGTCAGATCTCGTTTCAACCTTTTAAACTAACGTAAGAAACTATCATGAAATATATTAAGACTTTTGCCCTGCTGTTCGCGTCTGCGGCTATGTTGGCATCCTGCAACGATGACGACTGGGCTCCTGGCAATCCTGTGATGGATGTGACAGGAAATATCGGCGAAGCACACTTCGGCGACAGCCTCACTTTTACAGTGAAGGCGACAGACCCGGAAGTCCCCCTGTCGACCATTCATGCCGAACTTTATTTTGGCGACGAAATGGTAAGCGAGAAAGTGATACGCACCAAAGTTAGCGGAGCCGACTATACGGGTCGTATCTATGTGCCGTATTATGCCAATATCCCTGACGGTAAGGCCACTCTGCGGCTGACTCTGCAGAATATCCATTTCACCATGACAGAGCTGCTGTACAATGTATCGATCACTCACCCTGACTATGCTTCACTCACATTCCGCTCTGAGACAGGAGAGGAATATATCATGCAGCGCAAGGAGCAATACGTCTATTCAATGACACAGCGCTTCCCCTCGGAAATGCGTGGTTATATTGTCGCTCCGGCTATCGGTGACGATGGCAACGAGATTGTATTCGGCTATGAAGGCAGTGAGATCAAACCTTATGCAGATGGAGTCATACCGTTCTCGAACTCGGCTCCCGGTCGCTATACCATCTCGTTCAATACATTCAGTTTTGAAGGCTCGCCTTTCGTTGTCCTTTCGCTCAACGGACAGCGTCTTGAGGCTATCGACGAGACAAGCTCGGGTATTGATCTCAATCTCTCCAAGGGCGATATCCTTACTCCCGACGGATTCCCCAATTTCGGCGACTGGTGGCTTAATCCGGACTATTTCACCCGCAATGCCGATGGCACCCTTACATTTAACGCATACAGCGGCAACTACCGTATTATCGCCGACACTAAGCTTCAGTACTTCCGTGTATACAAGCTCAACGGCAGCAGCCCTGCCACTCTCAATGAGGACGGTACAGGCGCGGTCTGGATCATCGGAGAGGGTATTGGCCATCCTTCGCTGTCGAACGCAGTAGGCTGGACAACAGAAAAGGCTCTGTGTATGGCTCCGGTAGGTGAAAAGACATATCAGGTGACTGTGGTCGGCGGAAAGACCGTTGCAGTAGATGCAATCAATTTCAAATTCTTCGGCCAGATGGGCTGGGGCGTAGAGCTTACAGGTGCAGATCTCGTATCGCAGTCGAAACTCATAGGTGTCGGTACCGGCAGCGCCGCTTCCGGAGGCAACGGACATGACAATGGCAACCTTTTCCTTGAGGATGGGGTGACTCTGCAGGACAATGGAGTCTATGTGATAACTCTTGATCTTACACAGGGTATCCATGACGCAATCATGACCGTAGACTATAACGGCGAACAGCAGTTCGAGGAAAAGCCCGTGTATCTTAACGACCAGAAGATGGTGACATCTGACAATGCTGTCTATTCTGCCGTGATCAAACTTGATCAGAATTCGGTTCTCACTTTCCGCGAATTCAGCGAACTCGACAATCTCTACTGTGATCCCGACTATTTCTTCTTCGATGAAGATGCATTCGCGATCTCTTTCCTTCCTGTGTCCGGCCACTATAATGTGGTGCTCGACAAGCTGAACGGTACTCTCAGCGCTACTCGTGTAAATGCCGACGGTTCCGACATGACTCTAAATGCCGATGGTACTGGTGCTCTCTGGCTTATGGGCTGGGGCGTAGGTTCGCCTTCTCTCTCGTCGCAGTTCGGCTGGAATCCGGGCAAGGCATACTGTGTGGCCGAAATAGCCCCCGGTATATATCAGTTTACCGGTAACGCCGGACCCGAGAACGGTTCTTCTATAGGCGACCGTTTCCGCTACGATTATCTGTCGTTCAAATTCTTTCATCAGAACGGCTGGGGTGGCGAATTCGGACAGGATGCTCTTAAGATGACAGGCGAGACTGACGCATTGCTTAAGAATACAGGTAACTTCGAGCTGGCCGATGACACCAAACTCGAGTTAAACGCTACTTATAGAATAACCGTCGATCTTTCAGCCGGTATAGAAAATGGAACCATAAAAATGGTCAAGCTCTGATTCCGGCGTCACTATATTTGAATTAGATTGTTTTGGGTAGACAGAAAAAGGACTCCGGAAGACCAGACAGCCTGCCGGAGTCCTTTTTAACCACCCATATGAAAATATGATGAAATGAAACAGCTGATACTGAGTGCGGCAATCGTTTTAGGCGCGTGTGCCGCCGCCCTGGCCGGAACGCCGGTCTATCTTGATGATTCTAAGCCTCTTGAAGATAGAGTTGAGGATGCTCTGTCGCGTATGACCCTGCGAGAAAAAATCAATATAATTCATGCCCAGTCGAAATTCAGTTCTCCGGGAGTTCCCCGTCTCGGTATACCGGAAATCTGGTGTACCGATGGTCCGATGGGCGTACGGCCCGAGGTGTTGTGGGACGAATGGGACCAGGCCGGCTGGACAAATGATTCCTGTACAGCCTTTCCGTCGCTTACAGCACTGGCTGCAACATGGAATCCCGACATGGCTCTTCTTTATGGAAAAAGCATAGGCGAGGAGGCTCGTTTCCGCAATAAAAGCGTGTTGCTTGGCCCCGGTATAAATATTTACCGTACCCCTCTGAACGGTCGTAATTTCGAGTATATGGGTGAAGACCCTTATCTGACATCCAGAATGGCTGTGCCTTATGTCAAAGGTGTGCAGAGCAACGGTGTAGCAGTATGCGTGAAACATTTCGCGCTGAACAATAATGAGATTAACCGCCATACATCAAACCCGATTGTCGATGACCGTACCCTTTATGAAATATATCTCCCGGCTTTTCAGGCAGCTGCACAGGAAGGAGGCGCCTGGTCGTTTATGGGCGGTTATAATCTTTTCCGCGGAGAGCACGCCAGCTACAATCCCATTCTTATGAACGATATCCTCAAGGGTGAGTGGAACTGGGATGGTGCCGTTATCTCCGATTGGGGGGCTGTTCACGATACAAAAACAGCAGTGACGGGAGGACTGGACATGGAGTTCGGTTCGTGGACAAACGGTCTGTCGAATGGAAAGTCGAGCGCCTACGACAATTATTTTCTTGCCAATCCCTATTTCAACGGTATTCAGGACGGAACGTATGGTACGGCTGAACTGGACGACAAAGTGCGCCGGGTACTTCGACTGACCTTCCGGACGGCAATGAACCGCAACCGGCCTTATGGGTCGATGGGTTCTGACGAACATGTGGCCGCTTGTCGCGAAATTGGCGAGGAGGGGATAGTGCTTCTTCAGAATCGGGGCGACATACTTCCGGTAGATCTCGATAAAACGAAGAAAATAGCCGTTATCGGTGAGAATGCCATAAAAATGATGACTGTCGGAGGCGGTTCATCGTCTCTGAAAGCACGATACGAAATCACACCGCTCGACGGCTTGAAAAAACGTGTGGGCGACAAGGCTGAGATCGTATATGCAAGAGGTTATGTCGGTGATCCGACAGGCGAATATAACGGTGTTGTCACAGGTCAGGATCTTAATGATCCTCGGTCTCCGGAGGAATTGCGTGATGAAGCCTTGCGTGTAGCTCGCGATGCGGATATAGTGCTTTTCTTCGGCGGATTGAATAAAAGCAACCATCAGGATTGCGAAGACACCGATCGTGAATCGTTAGATCTGCCATATGGTCAGAATGAACTGATAGACGCTCTCGCTGCAGTGAATCCCAATATCGTTGTTGTCAATATCAGTGGTACAGGAGTGGCTATGCCGTGGACATCTAAGGTTGCCGCGGTTCTTCAGGCCTGGTATCTCGGTAATGAGACCGGAAATTCTCTTGCCTCCGTCCTTGTTGGCGATACCAATCCAAGCGGAAAACTGCCCTATACCTATTATGCCTCGCTTGATCAGTGTGGCGCGCATAAACTCGGAGAATATCCCGGACATCCCGGCGTCGATGAACTCGGCAACGAGGTGATGGATATGCCCTATAATGAAGGTATTTTTGTAGGTTATCGTTTTACTGAAAAAAATAAACTAAAACCTACTTTCCCCTTCGGACATGGTCTCAGCTATACCAGATTCAAATATGGCAAGGCCACTGTCGACAGGATATCCGGCTCGGCTGACGACTATTACACAGTCACTGTTCCGGTGACCAATGTCGGCGACCGGGAAGGAAAGGAAGTTGTTCAGCTCTATATATCGGATCTGAAATCGTCGGTAGAACGGCCTGTCAAGGAACTTAAAGGCTTCAAAAAAGTTAACATCGCTCCCGGCGAGACAGCCGAGGTCTCGTTCCGTATTTCAAAAGCGGATCTGAGTTTCTTTGATGCGGAAAAGCATGCCTGGGTCTGTGAACCCGGTACTTTCGAAGCACTCATCGGAGCATCTTCGGCAGACATCCGTGACAAAGTACGTTTCAAGGTGAATGATGATTAACATAAAGTTAGCCAAAACAGTCGGAGGAGTGTGTCTGACCGCACTCCTCCTGACTTTTTTTAGTTTAGATGTATGTTGTCGCGAAGTTTTTTCGATAAACGATGGCTGGACATTCCGGCGCGAGGATACATCTTTGGCAGAGACGGTACATCTGCCTCATTGCTGGAATTCCGATTCGTATTATACCAGAGATTACTATCGCGGAAAGGGTACATACAGGAAAGAACTGAAGATTCCGGCAGCAGCTGTCGGCAAGACTGTATATCTGAAATTTGACGGTGCGGCTTCTCGGTCTTCTGTGACAGTCGACGGCAAGCCGGCAGGAGAGCATATGGGAGCTTATTCTTCTCATGTTATTGATATTTCGGATTTTGTCGTGCCGGGTGAAAGTCATATTGTTGAAGTTTCGGTGGATAACTCGGATCCGTCGATACCTCCGTATTCGGCTGATTTTACTTTTATGGGCGGCCTCTATCGTGATGCATGGCTGATTGTTGCCGACGACTTGCATTTGGCTCCAGGCATTGGGCCGGATTGCGGTTTTAAGGTTTGGGCGGAACAAGGCGCTATTGGCTGGACTCTCAGAGTACTCCCATATGTGTCAGGGACGCCTGATGGTGGAACGGAAATATCCCTATCGCTTATCGGCCCGGATGGCTCTGTGATAGCACAGAAAACAGAAAAGGCTTTGGATATTTCCGATAAGGGTATGGAGATTGGAAATATAGGAAATATCAATTTGTGGTCACCTGAGACGCCGATACTTTATCGGGTGAAGGTAAGTCTTGTCCAGAACGGTAATGTAGCGGACGTGTCGGAATGTTATACAGCTTTCCGCACATTTGCGTTTGATGATCAGGGACGCTTTATTCTTAATGGCAATCCATATAAGCTGCGTGGAATGTGTCGCCATCAGGATCAGAAACCGATGGGAATAGCATTGACAGACGAGCAGCATCGCCGTGACATGCGGCTTAGAGGGTGTTTCATAATATCTGTTAAACCACAGGCCAAAAAGTCTGAGATGGA
>ERZ836877.818-NODE-818-length-51094-cov-3.723937_pt1 | contig 51094 bp, 42 predicted proteins | sample MGYA00519469_ERZ836877 | MGnify/ENA primary metagenome ERZ836877 (study PRJEB31850, sample SAMEA3708809) | human gut metagenome | biome: human gut; feature: human-associated habitat; material: faeces | place: China | collected 2014 ...
AAGCAGCTTGAAAAAAAGGGGCTGCTCCGGCGCGCCCGGCGTGCCGGAACACAAAAGTTCTTCCACCATCCGCGTGGATCACGAACGCCTGGACCACCTGATGAACCTCATCGGTGAGCTCATTATCAACCGCAACCGCTACACGCTCATTGCCCGCTCTCTGGAAGACAGCGGGCACGACGTGGACATTTCTCAGGTGGCGCAGAGCCTTTCCGAAACCACCTATGCCATGGCGCGCATTTCCGACGATTTGCAGGATACCATCATGAAGGTGCGCATGGTGCCCGTCTCTTCGGTCTTTTCGCGCTTTCCGCGCCTGGTGCGCGACCTTTCCCGCAAAAGCGGCAAAGAAGTGGACCTGGTTATGGAGGGCGAGGAAACGGAACTGGATAAAAGCGTGGTGGAAGTCATCGGCGATCCCTTGGTCCACCTCATCCGCAATTCCGTGGACCATGGCATTGAGCCTGAAGAAGAACGCGTGGCCGCCGGCAAGCCGCCCCACGGCAAAGTGACCTTGCGGGCCTTCCACAAAGGCAACTCCGTGGCCATTGAAATTGAAGACGACGGCAAGGGCATTGACCCGGCCAAGATGCGCGAAGTGGCCGTACACAAGGGCCTCATGTCCGCTGAAGAGGCCGCCCAGCTGGACGACCGCGAAGCCATTGAGCTTATTTTTGCCCCTGGTTTTTCCTCGGCCGAAAAAATCACCGATATTTCCGGACGCGGCGTGGGCATGGACGTAGTGCGCACCAATATCAAAAACCTCAAAGGCAGTGTGAGCACCCACTCCGAAGTGGGCAAAGGCACCCGCTTTACCCTCAGCCTGCCCCTGACCCTGGCCATTATCGACGCGCTCATGGTCAACGTGTCCGGCCAGATGTACGCCATCCCCCTGGACGCCGTTTCAGAAACCACCAAGATTGAAGCCGTGCGCCTGACCGACGTCAAAGGGCGCAAGGCCGTCACCTTGCGCGGTGAAGTCCTGGGCGTGGTGGAACTGGCCGAAATGTTAGGCCTGCCACGCACAGACCCCTTGCCCGAAGTCCTTGCTGTGGTGGTCATCCATGATAATGATCGCCGCCTGGGCCTGGTGGTGGACCGTCTTCTGGAACGTCAGGAAATCGTCATCAAACCCCTGGGCGCCTACCTGGGCGATCTCAAGGGCATCTCCGGCGCCACCATCATGGGCGACGGTTCCGTCATCCTTATCCTGGACCCGCACGAGGTCTACCTCATGGCCACCTCCAAAGCCGCGTCCATAGCTCCGGGCGGCGCCGAGACGGCCAAACAGCCCGCCCCACGCCCGCAGGCGTAGCTAGAAAGGGCGGCATAGGTTGTTAGAGGAAGGAAATTTGTGAGCACTTTTGTTTTGGCCCGTAACCAGCATTGCGGCCTTTGCCCGTAACGCCCTTCGGTATAACGGCCAGACTGTGGCCAAAAGTTCCCTCCCCCTTCCTTCAAGCCTTTCCTCCCTTCAGGATGTGTGGCAGCCCTGCCAGCACAAAAAAACGGGCAACGGCTTTTACCCCCTTGCCCTTTTCTTTTGTATTTGTCTTTTGTCGGCGCCGCTGCAGCACCCCTTGCAAAAGGCCTCGCCGCGGTTATGCTCCCATTGACACGGCCCAGGGTTTGGGGGCATCTGTGAATACGCATCGTCGAACTTTCACAATACGCGTCGCCGCCGCCCCCCACCGGGAGCTGCGGGACAGCCCGCGCAAGGTTTTTCTATGAATCTTCAGGACGGCATCATGGTCACGGCCTCCCTGGCCTCCATGGCCGCCGGCGTGGCCCTGCCCGGTCTGGCCGGCCCCCTGGCCGCCATGCCGCGCGCCATGCTCATCTTCATGCTCTACATGAGCTTTTTGGCCGTGGGGCTGGAAGACCTGCACATGCAGCTGCGTACTATGAAAGGCCCGCTCTGCCGCCTCACTGTCTACCGGCTGGTCCTGCTGGCCTTCGTCTGTTTTGCCGTATTTCGGATCTGCATGCCGCAGTTCGCTTTGGGCGCGCTGCTGCTGGGGGCCGCGCCCGTGGGTGTCATGGCGGCAGTCTTTTCGCTGATGCTGGGCGGCAATACGGCTCTTATTCTGGTGGGCAACATTGCCACATCCCTGCTTCTGCCCCTGACCCTGCCGCTGACTCTGTCCTTTACAGACGCGGCTTTGCGGCTGCTCGGCCTTACCCCATTGGCCATGCCGGAGCACCTCCATCTGGGGCGGATGAGCTTTTCTCTGGCTCTGACCATTCTTCTGCCCTTTGCCGCCGCCCACCTCACCCGCGTGCACCTGCACCGCGTGCGCTCCTTCCTTTTGCAGGCGCAGTTCCCCCTGCTTACCGGGGCCGTGGTCATTTCCAACTGCGCCATTTTCAGCAGCTACAGCGGCTTGTTGCGGCAATCCCCGATGCTGATGGTCCAGGCCCTGCTGGCGGCCTGCCTGCTTTGTCTGGTCATGACGCTGATCGCCCTGCCCCTGACGCGCGGCATGTCCAAAGAGCTCAAACTGGCCTTTCTCATTTCCTGCGGCGTCATCAACAACGTGTTGCTGATGATCGTCTGTATAGAATTTTTCAGCGCCACAGAGGCCCTGATGGCCGCAGCCTATCTGGTTCCGCTGTATATTCTGCTATTTTACTACCGCCTGTACAGTGGAAAGGCTGCACAGAGCTGAAAGACACGAGGCGGCTTTACTTTCGGCAACGGTGGGACTACCGTGCGCCATTAATGGGGATTTCACGCAATTCAAGTGCGCGCGAAACATTCTATGGAAATGTGCCATGCTGCAGGCCCTGTTTAATCTTCCGCGCAATGTCTGGCTGCTGGGTTTTATCAGTCTTGTCAACGACAGCGCCAGCGAAATGCTCTATCCGCTTGTCCCCCTTTATCTTACGTCCGTACTAGGCGCGGGATCACGCGCACTGGGACTGATGGAAGGCATAGCCGAGGCCACCGCAAGCCTGCTGAAACTTTTTTCCGGCCTTCTGGTCGACAAAACCGGCAAGACAAAACCCTGGATCGTGTTCGGCTATGGAATTGCCGGGTTTGGCCGGCCGCTTATCGCCCTTGCCACTAACTGGCTGTGGGTTTTGGCCGTACGCTTTGCCGACCGCGTGGGAAAAGGGCTGCGGACTTCGCCCAGAGATACGCTGCTGGCCGCCTGTACCGAAACCGGGCACAGAGGCTTGGCCTTTGGCCTGCATCGGGCCATGGACAACGCGGGGGCAGTTATCGGCCCTTTGGCGGCCTGGGGGCTGCTGGCGTACGGCCTGCCGTTGCGCCAGATTTTTTGCTGGGCTCTTGTTCCGGCCATCATCTGCCTTGGCCTTTCCCTGGGTCTGCGCGAACCTAAAGCAGCTACTCAACAGGTTGCTGCGCCGGGATTTAACTGGAAGCTGCAGGGCCTGCCCCCGGCGTTCAAAAAGTATCTATTTGTGGCCGCGCTTTTTACCATGGGCAATTCGTCCAATATGTTTTTGCTGTTACGAGCCAGCGACCTAGGCGTGCAGGCCGCGTATATTCCGCTGCTCTGGACGACGGTTTCCGCAACAGCCATGATTTTTTCCATACCGCTGACCGCCCTTTCCGACAGGTTGGGGCGCACGGCCATTCTTACCTGCGGCTACATCGCTTACGGACTGTTTTACGTCGGCATGAGCCTTGTGGGCCACAGCCTCCCGGCTTTGTTCGCGCTGTTTGCCTTTTACGGCCTGTTTCTTGGTGCGACCGAGGGGGTGGAAAAAGCCTTGGTGGCGGACCTTGCGCCCCAGGGCATGCGCGGCGCGGCCTTTGGCTGGTTTAATCTGACGGTGGGTTTTTTTCTGCTGCCCGCATCTGTTATTTTCGGAGCCATCTATGCTGCGACAACGCCTGCCTGGGCCTTTCTTTTTTCGGCAGGCTGTTCGTTTGCGGCGGCGCTGTTGCTGGTCTGTCTGGTGCGACCGACAGCCAGGAGCGGTTCCAGAGCGTGACGATGCAACTGTTTTGAAGAGGTATTCATGTTCGGCAATCTGTTGTGCATCAGTGCGGGGGCTTCGGTCGGGGCCATTCTGCGCTGGCTGTTGGGCTTGGGGCTCAACGCCGTGTTTCCCCCCATTCCGTTGGGCACCCTGGCGGCCAACTGCATAGGCGGCTACATCATAGGCCTGGCTACGGCGGTTTTCAGCGCCTTGCCCGGCCTGGATCCCCATTGGCGGCTGCTGGTCATCACGGGTTTTCTGGGCGGGCTCACGACTTTTTCCACCTTTACGGCGGAAGTGGGCGTGCTGCTGCAGGAGCAACGCCTGCTGCTGGCTGCCGTGGCGGCTTTACTGCATTTGGGCGGCGCATTGATCCTGTTTTTTCTGGGATTGGGCACCATAAGCCTGGTCCGCAGTCTGGGAAACTGAGGCCCGCAACGCCGAAAGGCAAAACGCGCGGAGCACACAGGGCGCGGCCGCAATGCGGTCTGCGCGGGGAGGGCACATGCAGGGATATCAGATAGTGTTTTTTACCCAGCAGGAGCGTACGCACGGCGCGCTGAGCATTGCAGAATGGCTGCTGGCCACGGCCAGAGAACTGGGCATCAAGGGGGCCACTGTCAGCGCCGCACAAGGCGGCTACGGCAGGGACGGCGCGTACCGCGCCGCCCACTTTTTTGAAACCGGCGAACAACCCGTGGAAGTGGCTGTAGCTGTGAGCCCCGAACATTGCCGCCTGCTGTTTGAACGGATCAGGGCGGAAAAACTGCAGATATTTTATGTGAAGATCCCGGCGGAATTCGGCCTCACCGGCGCAGAGGACGAAGCCAAAGACGACCGCCGAAACGGATGATGCAGCGCGGTCGCCGGGCATTGCAGGAATGAAGTCCTCGTTCTGTTTACCCGATGGCCGTGCCGTTGTTTTCCAGAGCCCAGTCGTCTTCTACGGGAAGGCCTGCCAGGCAGCGGCGCAGCATGTCCAGCGCGTGGCTGGAGGCCAGCCGCCGGGTGCGTTCCCGCCCCAGGTAGCGCCCTTGGGGGCGCATAACGCGCAACCAGACGTGCTGCGCGTCGCTCAGGGCCACATAGACAAGCCCCGCGGGCTTGGCGGGCGTGCCACCGTCCGGACCGGCCACTCCGGTGATGCCCAGGCCGAAATCCGCACCGTACTCGCGGCGCGCTTGCTGCGCCATGCAGCGGGCCACTTCCGGGCTGACGGCCCCATGGACGCGGAGCATGTCCTCGGGCACGCCCAGCAAGCGCATCTTGGCCGCATTGGCATAGGTCACCAGTCCATAGCCAAAAATCTGTGAGGCCCCCGGCCGGTCCGTAATCCTCTTGGCCAGCAGGCCGCCGGTGCAGGATTCGGCCGTGGCCACAGTTTTGCCCTGACGGATCAGCTCCGCCACCACCACGGCCTCCAGACTTTCCACATTCACCCCATAGACCACGGAGCCCAGTCGGCGGCGCACTTCTTCCACCACCGGCAGCGCCAGGGCGCGGGCGGCGTCAACATCGGGAGCCTTGGCCGTCACCCGCACAAACATTTCACAGTCGCCGGCGTAGGTGGCCGCCGTGGGGTTGGCCTTGTCCGTAAGTTCGGCGATGCGCAGGGCCGCAGCGCCCTCGCCCAGGCCAAAGCTGCGCACCATGAAAGAAGCGATGACCGCCCCGCCCTTGTCGGCCAGGAAGGGCACTACGCTCTGCCGCAGCATGGGCAGCAGTTCTGACGGCGGGCCGGGCAGCATGAGCACCCAGCCTTTCGCCCCTACGGGCACGGCGCAGCCGGGGGCCGTGCCCACGGCATTGGGAAAGGCCGTGGCCCCGAGCGGCAGCAGGGCCTGTTTACGCTGGTTGGACGACATGGGACGGCTGCCGAAATACTCCCGCAGACGGGCCAGGCTGTCGGCGTCTTCCTCCAACGGCACATTCGCCACGCGGGCCACGGTTTCCTTGGTCAGATCGTCGTCCGTGGGGCCCAGCCCGCCGGTAGTGATCACCACCTCGGCGCGGCCCAGGGCCTCGCGCAGGGCGGCCTCCAGGCGCGGGCCGTTGTCGCCCAGGGTCTGCACCTGCAAAAGGTCCACGCCCAGAGCGGAAAGTTCGCGCGCCACATGGGCCGCATCCGCATTGACGGTGTGTCCCAAAAGAAGTTCCGTGCCCACAGAGATGATTTCCGCCCGCATTGTCTGCTCCACAAAGGTTGCGTGCCGTCGGCGCACACGCTTTGCAAAAAGGTTTCGTCAACCGCATGGGCGCGCTCCCGCCCCTTGTCGGCAACTGCGGGCAGTGTAGCGCCGCCGCCAGGCCCGCGCAAGCGCCGTGCCCTTGGGAAAGGTGCTTGACAGAAGCCACAGGATTGGAGCACAATTTCTTATCTTTTTAGTAAGTAATAACCGCCCACACGGCGTATGAGGAACCAGCCATGCCTACCCCCCAGTGGCATTTTGAGACCCTGCAGGTGCACGCCGGGCAGGAGCAGCCCGACCCGGCCACGGGTGCGCGAGCCGTGCCCGTCTATCAGACCACATCCTATGTCTTTGACGATTGCGACCAGGCCGAAGCCCGCTTTAACCTGACGCAAGAAGGCAATATCTACAGCCGGCTGACCAACCCCACGGTGGAGGCTTTTGAGCGGCGCGTGGCGGCCCTGGAGGGTGGCGTGGCCGCCCTGGCCACGGCCAGCGGCGCGGCGGCCGTGAGCTACGCCCTGCAGAATCTGACCAAAGCCGGGGACCACCTGGTGGCCGCCAGGACAATCTACGGCGGCACCTATAGCCTGCTGGCCCACACGCTGCCCGCCTGGGGCATCGCCACCAGCTTTGCAGACCCGGACAGGCCCGCGACCTTTGTCCAGGCCTTGCGCCCCAATACTAAGGCCATTTTTGTGGAAAGTATGGGCAACCCCCACAGCAACATTCCGGACCTGGAAGGCCTGGCCGAGCTGGCCCACACGCACGGCATCCCGCTGGTGGTGGACAATACTTTTGCCACGCCCTGGCTGTTGCGTCCTCTGGAACACGGGGCAGACATTGTGGTCCATTCGGCCACCAAATTCCTTGGAGGGCACGGCGTGGCGCTGGGCGGCGTCATTGTAGACGGCGGGCGCTTTGACTGGCAGGCTTCGGGGCGCTTTCCCCAGTTTTGCGCGCCAGACCCGGCCTACCATGGTCTGAGTTTCTGCAAGGCCGCCGGAGCGGCCGCCTTTGCCGTGCGGGCCAGGGCCATTTTGCTGCGCGATCTGGGCGCCTGTCTTGCGCCCCTGCACGCCTTTTTACTCCTGCAGGGGCTGGAAACCTTGTCTCTGCGGGTGGACCGGCATGTGGAAAACGCTCTGGCCGTGGTGGATTTTCTGGCCGGACATCCCCGCGTGGAGCGCGTCAACCATCCATCCTTGCCGGGAAGCCCCAGCTACAATCTGTACCATCGCTATTTTCCTAAAGGGGGCGGCTCCATCTTCACTTTTGAGGTCAAGGGCGACGCTGCCGCAGCCCGCGCCTGCATTGATCGTCTGCGCGTCTTCTCCCTGCTGGCCAACGTGGCCGATGCCAAATCCTTAGTCATCCACCCGGCTTCCACCACCCATGCGCAGATGACGGCGGCGGAGCAGGCAGAGGCAGGCATCCTGCCCAATACGATACGGCTTTCCATCGGCATTGAGCACAAGGACGATTTGCTGGCGGATCTGGACCAGGCCCTGCGCGGCGTATAGCGCATTACGCCCTGAAATGCTCCGGATTCTGCCGTACTTTTGCAGAGGGCGTCCACATAAGCAATCCGCTCCAGGAAGGCCGCACAAGAGCATTGTATTTTGTCGCGGCATTGCATACAAGAAGCCTGCTCTCCGGAGTGGGCTTCTTGCCGTCCCGAGGGCCTGTGCTCCAGACCATTTTTGTGGGGGGGGGACATCATGGGCAAATTTTTCGCAGCGGCAGCGCTTTTACTGCTTCTGGCCGCGTCTGCGTCCGCTGAAGAAGTGACTACCAGATATTTTACAGCTGACATTCCAGATAGTTGGAGGGTGGTGATGGCCCCCACAGAAAGCCAGGGCACCACCACGGCCATCTTTACCAACGCCGCCGGCACCACGACCGTGCGCTTTGTCGTTGGTCCCACCGGCGGAGCCGACGCCAAAACCATTGCCGCCCTGTTCGCGGACCAGTTCAAAGCGCCCAAGCCGCCCACAGAACGCAACGGGCAGTACGGCTTTGCCTTCACGGAACAAAAAGCGCCTGGTCAGGCCTGGGTGGCCACGTCCGGCGATGTATTCATGGTCACGACCTTTACCGGCGACCGCAAAACCGGTCTGGCCTTTGTGCGCCGCTACATCAAAAGTCAGGACTACGCGGACCTGCTGCCCCGTTAGCAGCTGACCGCGCTGCCGCGCCTTTTTCCAGAACCGCGCGCGGCCCCGGCACGTTCCCGGCCCGTCACAGCCATGCGCCATCCTCCGCTGCAAGCCCCTCTCCTCTGGCAGACCTTTCTGGCCTTCTGGGTGGCGGGGCTGCTGGCGGCGGTCTGGCCCTGGCCTGCGCTGTGCTGCCTTTTGGTCCTTGTTGTGGCGGATGCCCGTTTGTGGCGGCCAACCCGCCTGGCCACGGGGATGTTTTTGCTGCTGGCGGGCTTTTGTGTGGCCCATGTCCAGCTGTACGGCAGCTTTCGGCCTCTGACCCACAGCTATACAGCCGCCTCGCCATCCTGGCTTGCCGCCGGGCAAACGCCCCGACTGTGCGGCCGGGTGCGGGACGTGCAGGGCCTGCCGGACAAGCGTCTGCGTCTGCTGCTGGCGGACGTGCGGTCAATCGATACGGCGACCAGTTCTCCCGCATCCGCTGCAAGCGCCCCTTTGTCCGACCTGACCGCCTGGACCTGGGAGGAGCCGAGCTTTGCCCCCTTGCCGGGGCAGACCGTCTGCCTCAGCCGACGGCCCCTGCCTGTGCGGGGTTTTATCAATCCCGGCCTGACGGACTGGGGCCTGTGGTGGGCGGCCCAGGGCGTGCGTTGGCGACTGTGGAGCCGGGGGACGGGCCACAACCCGGAACTGCTTGGCGAACCCACGCTTTCAGCCCGCTGGCGTGAGAATCTGCGTCAGGACTTTTGCACGGCGCTGGGCCTGCCCGACGGCGCGCGCCGTACGCAGGCGGCACTTTCGTCCAATGGCCGCCCGCAGGGGCGCGGCCCCTCTACACCGTTCAATCCTGACAGCCGTGACGCCGACGCCGCCGTTCCGCAGGGCAAGGCCATCCTGCTGGCGCTGCTGTTCGGCGACCGCCGCTATCTCACGCAGGATACCCTGGACAATTTTTCCGCCGCCACCCTGACCCACAGCCTGGCCCTTTCTGGCCAGCATCTGGCCGTGGCCGGTCTGGTGGGGCTGCTCTGCGTGCTGGCGGCGGCCCGCCTGCGTCCTGGCCTGTACTTACGCCAGCCGCGCGCCGTACTGACCTTGCTGGCCAGCCTGCCGCCGGCACTGGCCTATCTGTGGCTGGGCAATGCGCCGCCTTCTCTGCTGCGGGCGGCGGTCATGCTCCTGGCCCTGGCCTTCTGGCTGCTGCGCGGGCGCGTCTGCACAACGCTGGACGCCCTCTGCGCCGCCCTGCTCTGCATTACTCTGGCTGCGCCTCTGCGCGTCTTTGATACGGGCCTGCAGCTTTCCGTGCTCTGTGTGGCCGCCATAGGCATGGGCTTGCCCTGGCTGCGCGTCCTGCTGCCGAAAAGGCCCGCACCCCACAAATCCCCAGGGCAGTGGAGCCTTTTTCGGCGGGCAGTGCGGCCGCTGGCGCAGATTTTTCTTGTTTCTCTGGGCATACAGGTAGCCTTGCTGCCCCTCAACATCCTGCTCTTCGGCAATGCGGGCCAGTGGTTCGCCCTCAACGTGTTCTGGCTGCCCGTGGCGGATCTGCTGGTCTTGCCCGCCGCCGTGGCGGGCCTGGGGCTGGCCGCCCTGGGGGCCGTGGACGCCGCCGGTCTGGTGCTGTACCTGGCAACCCTGCCCTGCACTGTTCTGGCGGACGGTCTGGACTGGCTTGCCAGTGCCGGGCTGCTGCGTAATCCGACACTGCTGCGCCCCCATTGGACAGCCCTCCCCGCCTTTGCCGCCCTGCTCACGGCCCTGGCCTACAAGGCCGGACGCCCATCGTTTTCTCCGGCAGCGCGTCGCCTGCTGGCGCTGGGGGCGGTTCTGCTCTGTGCAGGACCGCTGCTGCGGCTGCAGGCCCGCACGACGCCGGACGTGACACTGCAGGTGCTGGACGTGGGCCAGGGTGAGGCGCTGGTCCTACGCCTGCCCGGACACGTGCGCCTGCTTCTGGACGGCGGGGGCGGCTTTTCCCCCCGATTTGACCCCGGCAAGGCTTTGGTCGCGCCGGCTTTGACAACCAACGATGCGCCGCGTCTGGCGGCCGTGTGCAACAGCCACCCCGATCTGGACCACATGGGCGGCCTTATCCACGTGCTGCAGGCGCTGGACGTGCCCTTGCTGCTGGACAACGGCCAGGACAACAAAGGGGCGCGCGGCGCGCTCTGGCGCGCTGCCAGGCTGGCCCACCAGGCCCGCGCTCTGGCCGACGGCGACGTACTGCTGCTGGGCGACCCCGCCCTGGACCTGCGGCTGGAAATCCTGCACCCGCCGCGCCCGGCTGCCGGCACGGCGGGCACAACAAAAAAAGCAGCGCTGGCTGACGAAAGCGACACCGCTTTTCAGAGCGGCAATAACGCTTCGGTGGTGGCCCGGCTCACCTGCCGGGGACAAGGTCTGGCCCTGTTTACGGGCGATGCGGAAAAACCCGTGCTGCGCCGACTGCTGCGCGCGGGCCGGGACCTGCGGGCAGCGGTGCTCGTGGCCCCGCACCACGGATCAGACAACAGCTTTCTGGCTGCGTTCTATCGGGCGGTGCGGCCCCGGCTGGTGCTGGCCGCTTGCGGCTTTGAAAATCGCTACGGCTATCCGGGACGGCGGCTGCGCGCCTGGCTGCAGCATGAAGCAATTCCCTTGCTGGACACAGGCCGCCACGGCGCCCTTACCGTTACCTGGCCCCGGCGGGGCCCAGGATTCGCGCCGCCTGTGGCAAGCGCCGCCCTGCCCTACGCCCCAGAAGTGTCGTACCGCTAACGTCTATTCCTGTTGAAAAAATTTTCTTGGGGCATTTCAGCTTTGCAATGCCCCGGCGGTTGCCTGAACAGCCGTTCGCCGTGGAGGCGCACACGCAGCTTCAGCCCCGTTACGATGCAGGAGCTTGGCCCGTTACGACGCAGGGAGTTACAAGCAAAGGCAGCAGAACTAGCTGTGGATGCAGGCAGTATAACTATTTATTTGCACTGTTAAGCGTCTGAGCGAACGTGTCTTTATCTTTTGTGATATATATTTTAAAAGGTAATATGGTCTAAAGAAACAGCCATCGTCAGGGGTGAAGCATTCCGTTTCTACCTGTTGCAGTGGCTCAACGCATCCACAACTCCCCCACCATAACGTCCCTCTATTCTTCCACGCGCGGCTCGCCGCTGGCGGGAAGCGTGCCGTGGCGAATGAAGTAGTCCACCAGGCCGAAGACAGTTTCATTGCCGCAAAAACGGCCCGTGGCAATGGCGGCCCGATAGGCGGGAAGATTGGCTTCAAAGCGGCGCAGCAGGTCGGGCTTGAGGGTGAGCATGTCCGCCTGCATGCCGTAGCCCAGACGTTCGATATAGAGCGCGTTGAAGCGTTGTTCAACCATCGCTTTAAGGGGCAGGGTCAGGATAGGCTTGCCCAGGTGCAGGGCTTCGCCCATAAGGGTATGGCCGCCGCCCTGGATGACGTAGGCGCAGCCTTCCAGCAGGCGCAAAAAGCCTTCTTCGCTTTTGCGCATGAAGACCACATTGCCTTCACGGCCTTCGGTACGGTCGTAGCCGTAGACATAGCAGATTCTGTCGGTAGCCGCGCGCAGAAAATCCACCAGAGCGCGGTGGGTGGAATTGCTTTGGTAGACCAGCACATGGCCCGCGTCGTGGGGCTGTAGGGCCAGCACGCTGTCCCGCAGGATGGGCGGGGCAATGCGGGCCTTGTAGCGCGGCAGTACCGGCGGGGCGTAGAAGGAAATGATCAGATTTTCCGCCGTGGGGCGAAAGAGGTAGCGGGGGGTGAGGCCCTGGATGGCGGCGTCCCACCACATGTCGCGGGGCAGGTCGTGGCGGCAGCAGGTAATGACGTGCTGGTGGTCCAGGGTCAGACATGGCAGACCTGCGCGCTCCGCCGCGCGGGGCACGAAATATTCCAGGTCCGTCATGCACACGTCGGGGCGGAACTGGTCAATAAGGCGCGAAACCTCGTCGATGTACCGCTGTCTGTGCCAGAGCAGGGGCAGGGCCCGGCGTACGGTGGCAGGCAGGTCTACCCGGTAGTTTTTAAAGACCGTTCCCAGGTTGGGGATGCGACATACGGGAAATTCCGGCTCCAGCACCTTGGGCGCGTCGTCGTTGGCCACAAACAGAAACTGGTGCCGCCCCAGGCGGCGCGCAATGGTGAGTCCGCGCATGGCGTGGCCGTGGCCGGTGCCGTGAATGCCGTAAAGTACACGCATGGTGCTCCTTTGCCGCGTTATGGCGGCGCGGAAGAGCCTACCAACGGGCATGGGCCGGCGTCAACGCGCCCGGCGACCGGGAGCGGCATTTTTTGAACTGCCCCTTGTTCTGTATGCGTCCGCAGGGACGCGCCGTTCAGCCTTTGACTCCCCCGAAGGGACCGCCCCGCCTTCTGCTCCGCCCACCAGCGTAAAAAGAGCCAGCGCGGCCAGCACAATGCCGCCGCCCGCCACGGTGGCTCCGTCCGGCAGCCCGCCGGTCACGCCATAGTCCAGCAGCAGCGCCAGAAAGGGCGTCAAAAACATATAGTTGGTCACAAGGCTGGTGCGCGGCGTTATGGCCAGAGCCCGGCTCCAGCACAAATAGGCAGCAGCACTGGGAAAGACGCCCAGAAAACCGGCCAGGGCCAGCGCGCCCGGCGTTGCGGCGCGCACCTCGCGCAGGGTTTCCGGCACAAAGAACAGCAGCATGGCCGTGCCCGCAAAAAAGCTCCAGGCCGTGATCTGCACGGCGCTGTAAAAGGGCGCAAGGCCGCGCTGCAAGATATTGTACACGCTTAACAGCAGGGCTGCCAGCAAAACCCAGGCAATGCCGGGGGCCAGCACAAGGCTGCGGCCCCCGCCGTTCATGACCACAACGCCGCTGAACGCCAGGGCTAGGGCGCACCAGCGCAGGGCGTGCAACCTTTCGTCGAAAATCAGACGGGCCAGCACGGCGGTGATGATGGGCGTTGTGGCAATGACAATGCAGTTGGTGGTGGGATTCAGGGTTACGGACCCCAGATTGAAGGTCAGCGTATAGAGCGCGAAGCCGCACAGGCCGGAAAGCGCAAGCAACGGCAGATGCCGGAGGCGCGGACGGGCCACGCCCCCCGCCGCGGCCAGGGCCGCAAAAAGCAGCGCCGCCACGCCGCAGCGCAGCAGGCTCAGCACGCCCGGAGAAAAATATGCCAAAGCCAGTTTGGTAAAAACATAGGCGCTAGACCACAGAACAACCGTCACCAGCGCATAAAGCTGGCTACACGCCGCAACACCCATGCTCCCTCCGTTGCCGTACCATAAAAATCCGCTGTCCCCACAAGGCAAAAGCCGGTGGGCGTTCACTCTGGGGCATGCCTGCGCCGACATGCCCCGGCGGCTGCGGAAGCAGACGCCCGCCGCAACGGCGTAAGCGCAGATATGCGTCCCGGTAAGCGCCAAGGCGCGCATACCGTAACCTTGCAGTACACATTGCCGCGGCCCTGGCCGTCCGGCGCCCTCCCCTTACGGGGCTTCCTTCTCCCGACGGTCGGCCCCCCGCATGGCCGCATCTGCCTGCAGCAGCGTCGCCGCATTGGCCAGAATATGCCTGTTGGACGCGCTTAGGGCTTCGGAAACGCGCTCCAGCATGCGAACAAACAGGGCCAGTTCGGTTTCGGAACAGGCTTTAAGCCGCGTCCACAGCATATCCTCGGCCAGAGCGTGCAACGTCTGGTGGATGCGCGCCGCGTGCCACCCCTTGGGGGTCAGGGTGTAGTGCCGGCTTTTCCTGTCGCCGGGAAGCGTGCGCGTCTGGATAAAACCGGCCACCTGCAACCGGGCGGCCATTTTGGAAACGCCGCCGCGGGTCATCCGCAGTTTTCTGGCGGCCGTCGCGCCGTTGACCGCCCCTTCCGCGGCAATGAGGGCCAGAAAGTGCAGTTCCGTAAGGATCAGGCCGCCCAGGCCCTCTTCCACCAGGGTAAAGCCCACTTTGTCAAAAAGGCCGTCCACCTCTTCCATGCGTTGCACAAGGCTGAAAATGCCCGCCATAACCTGCGGCTTCAAAGTGTCTTTTTCCGGCATACGCTCCGCCTTTGCTGGGTACGCCAGCGTAACAGACTTTTGTTGACAAGGAAACAAAATATAGATAGTTTCCCAGGAAACAAAAGGAGAGCGCCATGCTTCTGGACCTCAGCCTTCCCTTACGGCCGGAAAATTTCTGCAGTCTGGCCCCCACGCGCGCTGCCGCACTGCACGTGCCCCTGGAGCGTTTCGGGCATCTGGGCACACACCTTGATCTTATGGGACAGACGTGGCCGCAAGCCAATTTTTTGCGGCAGGGCCGGGTGTTTGATCTGCGCCATGTGCGCGGCAGGGATGTGGGTGTAGGGGATCTGCCGTGCGCGGACATTGCCCCCGGCACGTTCATTTTTCTGCGTACCGGCGTGCTGGAAGCGTTCGCCTACGGCAGCGAGGCCTATGCGCACGCGCCCGTGCAGCTTTCATGGAACCTGCTGGAAGCCTTGACGCACCGCAGAGTTGCCATGATTGGTGTGGACTGCGCCGGCGTTCGCTTGCCGGCTGAACACAAGAAAGCCGATGACTTTTGCGCCGCAGCGGGAACCTTTGTGGTGGAAAACGTCTATAACCTTGCCGCCCTGTGCGACGCCGCCGGCGCGGCGACCTTTGACGTCAGGACCTTTCCTCTGCGCCTTGAGGAGAGCACAGGGCTGCCCTGCCGCATTATGGCGGAACTTCCGGACGCCTGAAGCACTATGCCCGTAACACGCATGGCGCGGAGCCCTTTATCCCGCGCCTTTCTCTGGCCACAGGCGGCAAAAAAAGGCATTACCGGTCCGCCACCCCCGGACGGCTGCAAACAACTCTTTCCTGTACCGTAGTGCCCAAAACTTCTGTTTTGCTTTACCCTGTCAGGAAGCCTGCCCGGCCGGAAGCGGCAGCGCTGAGCCGCGTCCCCCAGGCCGCCCAGGGCCTGCAGTGCGCCAAAGCCGCCGCCTGCTGGCCTTGCTGCGGCGCGCCGTGCCCGAACTGTCAGGACATCCACCCAACTCCGCGTCAGCGCGGCCTTTTCCTCCTGCGGGCGCGTCTTGACGCCCGGCAAAGCGTTCTCTACCATATGGGTGCATAAGAGGGCATTTCTATGGATGTTTTTGCGGCAGCGGCGGCCCCGACGGGGCCGGTCTGCAATACGGGGCCGGTCAGCAACGTGGTCATTCCCGTGTTCAACCGGCCGACGGCCACCTGCGTGACCATCGAGGCCCTGAACCACACAACGCGGGACGTGCCCTTTTGCATTACGGTGGTGGACAACGGCAGCGAACCTGACCTGGTGCGCAGCCTGCAGCACTGGCGGGAAGAAGGCCACAGTGACCATCTTTTTCTGCTGCCGCGCAATATGGGCGTGGCCTGCGCCGCCAATGTGGGCTGGGAACTGGTGGACGCCCCCTTGTACATGAAACGGGACAACGCTACGGCCATGGTCTGCCGACACTGGCTGCGCGACCTGCTGGCCCTTTGGCGGCACGGGCGGCAGCCCTCCACCCTGGGCGGGGCCTTTAACCGCGAAATGTTGCGCAGACACCCCGGCGGCATGGTTACGCCGGGAGGCGAACTGGGCTGCTGCGCAGACAACCTGCCGGGCCAGGCCGTGTTTATCCCCCGTGCAGTGGCGGATACGTTGGGCTTCTGGAATGAAGAATACGGCCTACATGGCGGCGAGGATGGCGACTACGGCCTGCGCATGCGCTGCGCGGGGCTGCCGCCGTTGTCAGCGCCCGCTTTCGGGCGCACCTTCTGCATTTTAGCCTCAATCAGGAAGAGCGCGCCCTCATGGACGCCCTGCTGCCCTGACACGGCCAGCGGGCATAACACATTTTGCAGACAGTATGGGAAAAAGCATGAACATCAGCCAAATCCGTCTGGGCTTGGGCCGCGTAAAATCCAGCTGTGCGCGCCGCGACCTGGAACGCGCTCTGGACCTGGCCATTGCCGCGCTGGATGCGCTGGGCGGGCAAACGCCGCCGACGGATCTGCGCGGCGACATCCGCAACGCCGTCGCCAGCCTGGCCGCGGACCCGGACATCAGGGCCCACGCCCCTGCCCCTCTGGCCTATCAGCCCGGCATGGAACAGGACTTGGCCCGCAGTCTGCGCCAGGTGCGGGACGGCCTGAAAAACGCCCAGGAACAGGAAGATTATGCGGCAACCCTGCAGCGCAAGCAACAGCTGGACCGCTGGTTCAAGGACGGCAAGGCCTTTCTGGCCCAAGGCAAGCCCTCAGAGGCCGACGCCTGTTTTGCCGAAGCCCTGCGCCATTACCGGGATGAAACGGCCCTGTTCGGCATGATGGCCAAAGCCATGATGGAGGCCGGCGAATATGTGCGCGCCCTGGGGCACATCCGCGCCGGACTGAAGGCAAACCCGGGCAACGCCGCTCTGGCCGATCTGGCCGAAGCGTGCGCCAGCTTGCGTCAGCAGGGGAAATAGCCGCGTACAGGCGGTACAATCGCCCTTGCGCGGCTTTGCCCTAAAGCAGATTACCTTTGAGAATACGTATTCTCAAAGTTTACGGCACACTCGTTCCAGCGCTTAACCGCGCAAATAACTTGTGTTTGCGCCTCCACGGCGGGCGCCTGCTTACGCAACCGCCAGGGCATTTCAACGTTGAAGTGCCCCAGGGGGTTGCCTGCCACTGTTTTCTACGCGCCACATTGCGCAGTGCGGCAAGGGGCCTCTATGGCATATTTTTCCAATATCAATGCGGAACTTCTGGAAAAAATCCCTGTCACCAGCGGGAGTGTTCTGGAGATCGGCTGTGCTGAAGGTCAATTCGGGGCGGCTTTCCTGGCGCGGCATCCGGAAGCCGTGTATGTGGGGGTGGAACTGCTGCCGGAGGTGGCGGCAAAGGCTGCCCAACGCCTGCCCACGGTGCTCTCGGGCAGCATTGAAGACGACGACGTTTTGGCGGCGGTGACCGCAGCGGCTCCGCCAGACGGCTTTGCCGTGCTGGTTCTGGGGAATGTGCTTGAACATCTGCGCGACCCCTGGCGTGCCCTGACCCGCCTGCGCGCTCTGCTGCGGCCGGATGGCCTGTGCGCAGCCTGCATCCCCAATGTGGCGCACTGGTCCGTGGTCCTGCCGCTGTTGCAGGGCAAATGGGAATATGCGGAAAACGGCCTGCTGGACCGCACGCACCTGCGTTTTTTTACCCTGGAATCTATGCGCGAACTGTTCAGAAAGGCAGGCTTTGCAGCCCTGGAGGCCAGTCCTCGCGTGCTCTGGCCAGAAAAGACCGCACCGCCCCTGCAGGCCCTGACCAAGGCCGCCGCAAGCCTGGGCATTGACGCCGCCACAGTGCAGCGCAATGCGGCCCCCTACCAATGGCTGCTGCGGGCCTTTGCCGGGCAGCTCCCCACGCCTTTGAGCGTGGCCGCCCTGGGGTTGCGCGAACAAGGCGGCGTAACCCGCGCGCGGGTGGACGCGCCCCTCACCGCCCTGGCTACCCGGCCCGGCGTGCGGGTGGCCTATGGCCACGCCAGCCTGGAACTGCCCACGGATATGCCGCCCGGCGTTTATATCTTTCACCGCTACTTTCTGCATGAGGCGGGAATGCAGCGCAAGCTGGAAGACCTTGTGGCCGCCGGCTGGGCAGTCGTTTCGGAAATTGACGACGACCCGCACCACTGGCCCCAGTATGTGGACTCGGATTTTTACGCCTTTCGGGCGGTGCACGCGGTCACCTGCAGCACCCCCCTGCTGGCGGACATGCTGCGTCCTTTCAATCCCAACGTTTTTGTGCTGCCCAATGCCGTGTCGCGGCTGGAGCCTTTTGCCCGGGCCACCCCCAAGGACGGCACACGCTGCAAAATCTTTTTCGGGGCCTTTAACCGTCAGGAAGACTGGGCCGCCATGGCCCCCACGCTCTACCCCGCCTTGCACGATCTGGGCGACGCCGTGGAGCTGGTTGTGGTCAATGACCGGGATATTTTTGACTCCGTACCCGCCGGCATTGCCAGGACCTTCCACCCTCGCCTGCAGCACGGGGACTACATGCGGGTGCTGGCGGGCTGTGATTTGGCCTTGCTGCCCCTCAACGATACCCCCTTCAATAACTTCAAGTCTGACTTGAAGTTTGTGGAATGCTGCGCCGCAGGGGTCGTGCCCGTCTGCTCCCCTGTGGTCTATGATTCTCGCCCGGAACACCGGGAAATCGGCGTTTTTGTCCCGCCTGGGGGCAACTGGGGCAAGGCCGTGCACAACCTCTGCCGCGATCCGGACGAACTGCTTGCCCGCCGGCAACGCGGCCTGACCTATGTGGCCCACCAGCGCATGTTCCACCACCAGACCGCTGCGCGCGAGGCTCTCTACCGCCACCTGGCGCAGACCCGTCCCCAGCTGGAGGCCCAACGCCGCGCCCGGCTGGCGGCATGGAAAGAGGCCTGAGGAAAAAAAGACGCCGTAGGATCGAACAAGAAGGGACTTATTTTTTTACAGTATGACGGGGAGCATGTTTGGGCCACGCGGACGCGGCATAAGGCCGCAATCAGGCCCGCCGCGCCGCCGCCCTGCCCGCCAGCACTCCGCTGGCCCAGGCCCAGTGCAGGTTATAGCCGCCGAGCAGCCCCGTAACGTCCAGCACTTCCCCCACCATATACAGGCCCGGCACGTGTCGGCTTTGCAGGGTCTGCGGGTCCAGGCCCGCAAGCGCCACGCCCCCGGCGCAAACTTCGGCCTGTTTCAGCCCGGCCAGCCCCACAGGCCGCAGCGTATGGGCGTGCACCGCCGCGTCCAGGGCCTGCCGTGCGGCGCGCGAAAGTTCAGCAATCTTGCGGCGCGCCAGCTCCGGCGGCAGCAAAACGTCGGCCAAACGCTGGGGCATGTGGCGGCAGAGCAGCCCCCGCGGGGTCTGCGCGCCTGCCCCCGGCGCGTCCAGCAGGGTCGCCAGACGTGCCCTGGGCAGAAAATCCAGCCGGATGTCCTGTCCTTCCTCCCAGAACAACGAAGCCTTGAGCGCCGCCGGACCGCTCAACCCCGTATGCGTGCAGAGCAGATCGTCTTCAAAAACATGTTCCTGCTGTGAGCCGCACATGGGTAGCGTCAGGCGCACAGGCAGGCTCAGACCGGCCAGCCCAGGCAAGGGAGAATCCGGCCCCAGCAAAAAGGGGGTCAGAGCCGGACGGGGCGGCACAATGGCGTGGCCCAGCGCCACAGCCAGGCTGTAGCCCAAGCCGCAACCGCCCACCTTGGGCGCGGCCGGACTGCCCGCCGCCAGGACCACAGCCCCGGCCCGCAGTTCGTCCTGCGGCGTAGTTACAACAAAACCCTGTGGCGTGACGCGCACGCCGCTCACCGGCGTACGGCAGAGCAGACGGCAGCCCCGCGCTTGACAATCCGCCGTCAGAGCGGCCACAAGACGCTGCGCCGGCGCCTTGAGGAAGAGCCGCCCCTGGGCGCGTTCCTCAAAGGGCAGGCCCCAGGCGCGCACCAGATGCAGCAGCCGTTCCGGCGTAAAGGCCCGCAGAGCCGACACGCAGAAAACGCCCTCCGCATCACCACAACGGTAGTCCTGCGGACGTATGGACAGATTGCTGAAATTGGCCTTACCGCCGCCGCAGACGGCAAGTTTGCGGCCAGGAGCGGCGTTGCGCTCCAGCAGGGTCACGCGCAGGCCTCGCCCGGCGGCCTCCCGCGCGCACATAAGCCCGGCGGCTCCGGCCCCCACCACCAGCAGGTCCGCAGCCTGCGGCGCGTCCGCCTGCGGGTTTGACAGGCCGCGCGGCGCGGCGCTATGGGGAAAAAAAGCAGTCATGCGGCCACGGTATACGAGGCCGCCCCTGCTGCCAAGTCCCCCTGCCGAGGTTTGCATGCCCATTATCGCCTCCAGCTATGTTGCGCCCTTGCACCTGCGCAACGGCCACGTCAACACGGTCTGGCCCGTGCTTTTCCGTCCGCACCCCACCCTGGCGGCGGGGGTGCGGCGCGTTCGCCTGGACACGCCCGACCATGATTTTCTGGATCTGGACCTGCACCCTTCTCTGGGGCCGGACGGTCGGGAATGCCCCTTTGGGCAGGGGCGCGGCGTGGCAATCCTCTCGCACGGGCTGGAGGGCAACAGCCGCCGCAAGTATGTGCTGGGCATGGCCAACATGCTGCGGGCCGAAGGCTTTGACTGCCTGGCCTGGAACATGCGCTCCTGCTCCGGCGTGTCCAACCGTACCAGCCGCCTGTACCATATGGGGGAAATTGAAGACCTGGGCACGGTGGTCCGCTATGCCGAAGGCTTTGACCGCCCCTTGCTGCTGGCGGGCTTCAGCATGGGGGGCAACCAGATTTGCCGCTACCTGGGTCGCGGCCCGGTTTCGCCCCTGCTGCGGCTGGCGGTGGCCGTGTCCGTCCCCTGCGATCTGCCCGCTGCGGCCCCGGTCATGGACGGCCCGGCCTGCCGCCTGTATATGTGGTATTTTTTGCGGACCCTGCGCCAAAAGGTGCGGGAAAAAGCAACCCGTTTTCCGGGCTATCCTTCCGTGGAGGGCCTGGAGCGCATCCGGACCTTTGCGGCCTTTGACCAGCGCTTTACGGCCCCCACTTTCGGCTTTGCCTCGGCTCGGGACTACTGGGAGAAAAACGCCGTTTTGCCCGACCTGCCGCGCATCGCCGTGCCCACCTTGCTCCTGCTGGCAGCGGACGACCCCTTTTGCGCGCCCTCCTGCTACCCGTGGGAGACCGCCCGGCACAATCCCAACCTCTATCTGGAGGTGGCCCCCCACGGGGGGCATGTGGGCTTTGTGCAGGCGGGCCCCCTCTACTACAGCGAGGCACGGGCGCAGGACTTTGTGCGCCGACTGTGGCCGGTGCGGGACTAACGCTCAGTCATCCGCCCGCAGGGCGGCAATGAGCTTTTCCAGATCCTGCGCCTGCCGGGCCAACTCGGTGATCGCCGTGGCGCACTGGGCCATAGCCTGGTCCGTTTCTGTGGCGATGCCGCTGATGGCGCTGATGGCCCGATTGATTTCCTCTGAAGAGGCGGACTGCTGCTCCGCTGCGGCAGCTATGGAGTGGACCTGATCCCCGGCCATGCCCACCAGGTTCAGGATTTCTTCCATGGCCTCGCCGGAATGTCTGGCCATGCCCGTGGCCTCCGTCACGCGGGCCACGGCGTTTTCCATCTGGCTTACGGCGTCGGTGGTGCCGCTTTGGATGCCGCCGATGGCCTGGCGCACCTCGGTGGTGGCATGGGCTGTTTTTTCCGCCAGTTTGCGCACTTCATCGGCCACCACGGCAAAGCCGCGTCCGGCCTCGCCGGCCCGCGCCGCCTCAATGGCCGCATTAAGCGCCAGCAGGTTGGTCTGGTCTGCAATATCCGAAATCACGCCCATGATGGTCCCGATATCCCGGGCCTGTTCGCCCAGATGCTGCATAATCTCCGTCAGTCGGCCGGACTCGTCCCGGATGCCCAACACGGCTTCGGCCACGGAGGAAACCAGCGCCGCGCCGTCCTGCGCCTTTTGCTTTACCGCATCGGCGCTTTCGGAGGTGGCCCCGGCATTGCGCGCCACCTCCAGAATGGTGGCGTTCATTTCCTCCACAGCGGCGGCCGTGTCCTGCACGCGGTGGCTCTGCTCCCGCGCGCCCGAACTGGATTTGCCGATCTGGGCCGAAAGCTGCTGCGAGGCCTGGGCCATGCGCTCCACCACTTGCCCGGCCTCGACGGCGGCGCGGGCAATGGCGGCGTTTTGGGCTTCAATCCGGCTTTTCTGGGAGTGGATTTCCGTCAAATCGTTCCAAAAGGCGATGGCCCCAAGCATGACGCCGTCCAAATCATAGAAGGGAGTAGTGTGCACAGAAACGCGCAGCTGCCGACCAGAGGGTGTCGTATAGTCGAATTCTCCGGACAATGTCTTGCGCTCTTCCATGGCTTTGTCCGAAAGGGTTCTCGCTGTGGCGTCGTTGCGGAAGAACAATCCCGATCTCTGCCCCAGATACGATTCTTTTGTGCCGTCCTTTTCCAGCAGGGCGCACATGGCGTCATTGACCCAGATCATGGTAAAGTCCGGCCCCACAATGCCGCAGGGCGCGGGGATGCCGTCCAGCACCCCCTGGGAAAAGCCCAGACGCTTTTTAAGTTCGTTCACCATGCTTTGCAGATTGTCCGCGAACACGGCCATCTCTGCCCGAAAGTGCCCTTCCAGCCGCGCTTTGAAGTTGCCCGCGGCAATACTGTCGGTAAAGTCTGTCAACACGCGCAGGGGCGTAAACACCAGACGACGGTTCAGCGTGGTCAGCATCAAGGTCGTGAACGCCATGGCCCCCAACCCCACCAGCAACAGCACATGACGTTGCGCCGTGGCCGGAGCCGTTAGCTCGCTGTCATAGGCGCTCATGCAAACCAGCCACCCCGTGGCGGGCACCGTGGCTACAAACAGAAATTTGTCCTCACCCCGCCAAGGGTAGTAAATAATGCCCTTGCCCTTCTCAAGGGCCTGACGCACAAATGTCTCACTGGAAAGATCCTTAAGCAGCAAGGATTTATCCGTACTGTGGGCGATAATGCGCCCGGCTGTGTCCAGCATAAAGCCGTAGCCGCGCTGGCCCAGCTTGATAGGATCCACAGTTTCGACGGTAAAGGAGTTCCAGCGCGGACATACGGCCACGGCTCCCAGCAGGGCGCCGTCAGCGTCGCGCACGGCTCTGGCCGCCACATAGATGAGCGTGTCGCCTGAAGTGGCCTTCATGACGCCGCTGCTGAAGGCCACGGCCTTACCGCTGAAAATGGCCTTGCTGTAGTCCCTGTCCGCACGGTCGCCGCCGACCAGGCTTTTGCCCTCGGCATTCTGCCCGGCAACAATTTTGCCTTTGGCGTCAAAGGCAAAAACAGACCAATAGTCGGGAAAAGCCTTCGCATAGGCGGCCATGAGCGCCTGCGCCCCTTCTGCCGGGCCACCGCGCAAGGCTTGGCGCACCGCCGCCTGCTCCGACAAAGAGGTAGCCACATCCACCGACTGCCGGATGTAATTTTCCGCCGAGCGGGCCACAATAGTGGCGGTTTGCTCCAGCGCGTCGTTCTGGACGCCGGAAACCATCCGGTAGGAGGATGTGGACACATAGGCCACCAGAACGCCGATAACCACAATAATGGCGAGTGCGCTGACCAGAGCGCTGATGGTATTGATGCGTAGCTGTCGCATAACTGTCTCGTTGTCGGCTGAGGGTAGAGGGCCTGGAGCGGCCAAGGAAAAAACAGGATGGCTGAACCGGATCAGCGCCACGCGCAGGGCGTCGCAGGGGCTCCTTATGCAGCACATCGTTACTAATAAAAATAACTTTAGAGCGCAATATGCAAAAAAGGCCGATTCGGCCTTGGCAGCAGAGTAACCAATTAACCCTGCTGCATATGTTTTTTATTCAGTTAAAACGTACGGCGCCGCAAGCGGCATACTTGCTTTTGCCCGACGCCAGGCAGCAAGAGACAGCCCCGCAGGGCCCTTACATGTTATGTTTAACATGTAAAAATCTTTACATGCGCCGCCCACCCTTCTTAACATGTAAATAAAATAACATAATGCTTTCAAATTGTTGTATATTTTACAAACATGGCACGCCCTTTGCTTTGCTTGTCTGGGCTGAAGTCAGGCATATGCGCACCACCGCAATACCGCGCCCACGCCGTTTATCAGCGTTTTACCCATAGAGCAGTTAGCGAATGAAATGAGCTAACTGCTCTGCAAGGATTTTCTTGAAAATCCTTGCCACGAAATGCAAGAAGGCAGGCTTTTGCCTGCCGTAAGCGAGCATTTCAAGCGTTAAATGCTCTAGTTGAACCCCTCAAGCTCAAAGGAGACACCCCATGTCCACTGTCACTGCTTTTCAACTGGCTGACATTCTCTTTACGGGGGCCGGCGCTCTGGGCAAGACCCCGGACCTGCTCAAGAACGCCGGGCTGCATAAGCCCCTCATCGTGACAGACCAGGGCATCGTCAAGGCCGGACTGCCCAAGCAGTTGGAGGCCGTTTTGTCCACGGCCGGCTTCTCGTACGCCATCTACGACAAAACTGTGGCCAACCCTACTGACAATAATGTGGAAGAAGCGTTTGCCCTGTACAGCAAGGAGTCCTGCGACTGTCTGATTGGTCTCGGCGGCGGCAGCTCTATGGATACGGCCAAGGGCTGCGGCATACTGGCCACCAACGGCGGCTCTATTGACGCCTACCGCGGTCTGGGGTTGCTTAAAGCTCCCCTGCCCTACTTCATTGCCGTACCCACCACGGCCGGCACAGGTTCCGAATCCACCTGCGCCGCGGTCATCACCAACACCAGGAGCGACCATCCATGGAAGATGGCCATCCTGGATGGGCGGCTGCTGCCCAAGGCGGCCATCATCGACCCCCTGCTGATGACTGGCCTGCCGCCGCACATTACCGCCGCCACGGGCATGGACGCCATGACCCACGCCGTGGAAGCCTATATCTCGCTGGGCGCCATGGAATACACCGATTCCCTGGCGCTTGGGGCTATCCGCCTGGTGTTCACCTATCTGCGCAGGGCTGTAGCCAACGGCAATGATCTCGTCGCCCGCGAAAAAATGGCCTATGCCCAAACTATGGCCGGCATTGCCTTCAGCAACGCGGGGCTGGGGCTGGTCCACTCCATGGCCCACCCGCTGAGCGCCTTTTACGGCATCTCCCACGGCGACGCCAATGCCCTTGTCCTGCCCTATGTGCTTGATTTCAACAAAATCTCCTGCCGTGAAAAAATGGCGGATATCGCCGTGGCCGCCGGCATCAAAGACCTGGGCCTCTACCCCGAAGACACTGCCGTAGCAGCTATCAAACGACTCAACGCCGACGTGCGCATCCCCACCACCATTACGGAAGCCGGCGCTCGCATAGGCGTGACCATAGACCGCAAAGACATTGCCCCCATGTCCAGGGACGCCCTCAACGAAGTGACGACGCCCACCAACTCCAGAGGCGCTACGCTGAAGGATATTGAAGCCCTATACAACCAGTGCTGGTAACTCTGCCTTCGCAGCACGGGCCTCTGGAGCCGTAACTGCCCGAAGCGTCTGTAAAGCCGTTCTTTTCTGCCATTGGGAGGAGCGGCTTTACAGCAGAAGTATTATACACTTTTTTAATTGTTACAGTGTCCAGCGCCAGCGTGATTATATGAACGCACAAACAAGACCAGAATGAATAACTAATAAAATTTAGCAAAAGGAGGTGAAAGACCCGTAAAGAGTCACACAATACCTTGCACTAAACTTCTGTGCGGGATATTCTTTGTACACGGTATGCAAATTAGCGTGTACAGATGCGCAGCAAGGTCATCGGCCGCGCAGGCCTACAGGACTACTCTTTTCGGGTTAACATACAAAAGGGATAAACAATGCAGATTACAACTGCCTTGGATTCTTCAAGTTATCTCAGTGGAATGGTTCTATCAGAATATAAAGAACAACACATACATAATTATTTATTTCCTTTTACTATGCAAAATGGACTTACAACGCCATTTTTGGAAAAAATATACAAAATACGCGAAATGTTCCATAGCGGTGAAATTTCTTATTCCCCGTTTATACGGCCAAGCATTATGCGGTCGTGGCAGCGTGCTTACGCAGCTGGCGTTGACGTAGATAGTGAGCCCATGAGTATATTGGACAATGCTGTTTTTCAAAAAATACTTTCTGAAAATGATTTTCTTGTCAAAGTCGCATCAAGGATTATGGACGAGCTTCTGGAAAATATTTTTCCTTCAGAATGCTGCATCATCCTCACGGATACCGAGGGCGTTTTTTTGCATACTTTGGGATCCGGGGCCGGATTTGGCAGTGGAACAGCCTGCGCCCTGCGTGGGCTGTGCAGTCGTGAAGACGAAGACGGCACCACCGCTATGAGCCTGTGCCTGCAAGAAAAGACTGCAGTATGCGTGTTTGGGTGTGAGCACTACAATCTCCGCTTTGACTGCTGGTCCTGCGCGGCAGCCCCTATTTTCGGCAAGAACGGCACGCTGGTGGGTGGGCTGACCCTGGCGGTAGAACGCGACAAGTTCCACCACCACACCCTTGGCCTGGTCATAGCCGCAGCCAAGGCCATCACCGAACAAATGCGTCTGCGTCGCCTGCTGCAGGAACTGCAGGCCATGACGGACCTGCTGGGCGAGGCCGTGCTGGTTTTTGACGCAGGCGGCGCGTTGCGGCTTATCAACCGATATGCCAAGCGCCTGTTTCATGTGCGTAAAGACGTGCTGGGGCAACCCCTGTCGGCCATCGCCACGGTCACAGAGGGAACGGAGCTGCCCGCCTTTGGCGAGAAAGTCAGCGACAGGGAGTGTTCCCTGCAGTTGCGCGACGGCACAACGCTGCACTGTCTGTTTTCCGCTTCGCCCATGCCCGAAGGAGGCCTGTGCGTTACCCTGAGCTCCAGCCAGCGCATGCACAGACTGGCGGGGCGCATCACTGGCGGCAAGGCAATCTACGATTTCGCGGACATCAAGGGCTCTTCCGCGGCTATGGCGCAGTCTTTGCGCCTGGCCAAAGTCGCCAGCGGCAACGCCATGACTACATTGATCCTGGGCGAAAGCGGCGTGGGCAAAGAGCTTTTTGCCCAGGCCATCCACAACGGCGGCCCCAGGCGTAATCAGCCCTTCATTGTGGTCAACTGCGGGGCCATACCCCGCGACCTGGTCCAGAGTGAGCTTTTCGGCTATGAAGCCGGCGCCTTTACCGGCGCCAAGCGCCAAGGCACGCCGGGCAAGTTTGAACTGGCCGACGGCGGCACCATTTTTCTGGACGAAATCGGCGACATGCCGCTTTCCGCCCAGATCAGCCTGCTGCGTGTGCTGCAGGAAGGCGAAGTGACCCGTGTGGGCGGCAAGCAGCCCACACGGGTGGATGTACGGGTGGTGGCCGCCACCCACCGGGATCTCAACGCCGCCGTGAGCAACGGCGCTTTTCGACGCGACCTCTACTACCGCCTGAACGTACTGCGTATCCAGGTGCCGCCCCTACGCAGCAGGCGCGAGGACATTGCTGAGCTGGCCATTTTTTTTCTGGAAAAAATTGCAAAGGCCCTGCACAAACCGCTTTCGGGTTTTACCCCGGCAGCGCTGGAGACACTACGGGCCTATGACTGGCCCGGCAATGTGCGCGAGCTGGAAAATCTGCTGGAGCGCACGGCCGTCGTGGCCGCCGGTCCTCGCATAGACGCTGACGACCTGCCGCAGGAATGTACCGCCTCCGGTGCGGCGCAGGGTTCGCGTTCCGTCTGTTTCGCCCCCGTGGCGACCGACGCCGCGCCGCCTTCCCAGGAAATTCTTTGCAAGGCTCCCGCAGACCTTGTGGAGGCCTTGCGGCAGGCCGGAGGGAACGTGCGTGTAGCCGCCAGAACCCTGGGCGTGTCACGCGTGACTCTCTATGCGCGCATCAGACGCAGTGGACTTGACCTTGCCGCCATGCGTCGGCAGCATCGGGGTCCATAACCCACGGGCACAAACCTGGGGCGATTCCCTTACAAAATGAAGTTGATTCAATGGCGAGCGTATGGCTTCCGCAACTTCGAAAATTACCGCCTGCGGGTGCGCGTATTGTGCTGCTGAAATGGATGGGGAATTGTTCAGAAACCTGTCGGAAAAACTGCCCGTTGAAGGGGCTTGCCCCCGTCTTTGGTGTAGAGCCTCAAAAAGTCGTCGCAATTCGTCATCGCTGCGCAGCCTCCACGTGTTATCGTCCAGCAGGTCTATGCCCCTCGCCTTGCCATTCACCCAAAGCGAATATGCAAGGTCTGTTGCAAAAAACTGCCGCTGCTCCTTTGTGGGCAAAGTGTGAATCCATTGTTCTGCTGTTCCGTGAAAATGCCCAACCTCACGAATGATTCTTCGTGGTTTTTTCAGCTTTTTTGTAGGGTCTTTTTTATACACATATTGGTATTCAGCAAGAACCCAAGGGCGACCATCTGACGGCAAATCACTTAGGTCGATTCCAAAGTCTTCCCACGTTCTTGTCTTCATCAAGTAAAGGCGATGTTGCCCCTAAACTTGCCCCCAAAAGTTGCGGCTGTCAACGAACCCATGCGAACCTAAAAGAAGTGTCATTCGCCATAAAAGCAAAGTCCGTCAAGGTCTTGCGGACTTTGACGGACTTTGACGGAACAGTTCTTGGTGGGCCCACCAGGACTCGAACCTGGGACAAGCCGGTTATGAGCCGGAGGCTCTGCCAACTGAGCTATAGGCCCAACACTGTAAAATATTCCAAAAAACAGTCCCCGTCAAGACGCCGCCCGGTTCGCCCTAAAGTAGAGGCCTGCTCCGCGCGGGCGACCGTTTTTTCTTGCTGCAAGGTTTTGTCAGCGCACAGCAGCGGTCCGATATCAGATATCGTGTCGCGCCAGGGCTCTTTTGCCGGTCTGCAAGGTTTTGCAAACGCGTGGCACCCTGGCGCAGAGTGTGCTCACAGGGGGCAGCCGTCGCAGCACGGCGTTACAACACCGCGCAGGGACAATCTCCATGCGCCGAGGGCCCCTGTGGTCTGAGAGTTTTGCCGCCTCTGCCATTTCAGGGGCAATCTCCGTGCGCCGTGGGCCCCTGATCTGGACGGCCCAGACGGCCCCTCTGGCAGGACAATGCCCGTGTGCCAGGGGGCTCTCACCGCCTGGACAGCGCAAACCAGTCTTTGGGGCAATCCCCGGGTTTCCCTACATGCCCTTATGGGCCTGGAGCAGGGAAATCTGTGCGTCCATGGCCTTTTTGAGCGGGGCGGGCAGGCCCATAATCTCCACGTTGAGAAAGCCGCGCACAATGGTGGCGGCGGCTTCGTCCTCGTCCAGACCGCGGGCCATGAGGTATTCGATTTCCTCCTGGGCTATCTTGCCCACGGCGGCTTCGTGCGAGAGCTCCACGCCGTCCTGGTTGCTGTCCAGCTCCGGGATGGCGTGCATGCGTCCGCCGCCGAGGATAAGGCCCTTACACTCCAGATGCCCCTTGGCCGGGGCGGCGCTGGCTCCGATGAAGCCCCGGTTGATCACTTCACCGCCCGTGGTCACCACGCGCGAGATGATTTCGCCCCTGGTGTGGGGGGCGTCCAGGTCGATGCGGTTGCCGCTGTCCACATGGGAGCCCTCCGGAGCCACGATGACGGAGTTGAAGCGGGCCACGGCCCCTTCGCCCACCAGCCGGATGCCGGGGTACATCTGCAAATCGCCCACGGGCTTGAGCAGGATGTAGTTATTCTGAAATTCGCCGCCCGTTTCCACGCGCCCGGCGGAGCGGGGCCGCACGGCGGCGGTTTCGCTCCAGTTGTGGATCATGGTAAAGGTGAGCTTGCCGCCTTTTTCCACAAAATATTCGGTAATGCCCAGATGGGCCACCTCGTGGGCGTTGTGGGCCGTGGCGCAGCCGCCCGACCCAGTCTTCGAGCGCGCGGCTCAAGGAGGCCAGGCACCTCCCGTCTTCGGGACAGGCGCTGTTCGCATCGGTTACGGTGCCGCCGTCCCCCTTAATGAACATACAGGACTGCACAGGCTGCTGCACTTTGACGCCTTTGCGCGCCCGGACAAAGTAGCCGCCGTTGCAGTGCTCACGGGTAAGGCGGGTGTAGGCGTCCTTGTCCGGATCCAGCAGTTGCCAGTAATAGCGGGGCAGGCCGTCGTATTTTTTCAGAGCGGCGCGGATGTCCATAAGTTCCAGCCCGTCTTGGCGGGTTTCGCAGTGCACGCCCGCGTGGTTGAGCTGCATAAAGGCCCCGCTCACGCTGCGGTCGTTGACGTCGATGCCGGCCAGCACCAGGCGGTCCTGGTCTTCGGCAGGCAGGCTGGAGAGGTTTTCGATGGGGGCGGCATTTTCGCCGCCGTCAAAGGCGTAACGGGAAAGATCGAGCGTGCTCATGGACGAGGAGCCTCCGCAATGCGACCGTACGTGTCGCCGGACAGACAGCGCAGACATTCCTGATAGCCGTGCTGGGCGATGTGGTCCAGAATGTCGCGCGGGTTGGCCTCACAGCAGAGCCGGCCGCGGTACATGACCTGGCCCCGGTGGGCGTTGACGTATTTCAGAATGTGGCCGGTGTGGGTGATGATCAGCCCGCTGGTGGAGCGGGACTGGTGCTGCTGGCGCAGGGTGGTGGCGGGCTGGTCCGGCATGCCGTCCAGAAGGTAGCGCACGGTGTTGCCCACCAGGGCCATGTTTTCCAGGTCCACGCCCGATTCCGGCTCGTCAAACAGGATCAGGTCCGGCTGCTGGGCCATAAGTTGCAGCAGTTCGGAGCGTTTGATTTCCCCGCCGGAAAAACCGGCGTTGACGTCCCGGTCCAGAAAACGGTCAAAGTGAACCCTGCGGGCCAGATCGGGCAGATCCAGATTGCGACCGTGCGCGCAGAGCTCCGTCAGGCGGCCGGTGGTCAGCCCGTGGATGGTGGGGGGCCGCTGAAAGGACATGCCGATGCCCATGCGCGCCCGTTCGTACATGGGGGCATAGGTGATGTCCTTGCCCTTGTAAACGATGCTGCCCTGGGTCACCGTGTAGCCCGAAACGCCCATGATAGTCATGAGCAGCGTGGTTTTGCCGGAACCGTTGGGGCCGAACAGGATGAACGTTTCGCCCGGAGGAATGCGCAGGTCGATGCCGTTGAGGACAGGCGTGTCGCCCACGCTCACATGCAGATCGTGGATTTCAAGCATCGTTTTCCCCGGTTTCGCCAAGATATTCCAGCACATCGTAGTGCACATGGTCCAGGATGTGGGTGAGCAGCGAAACGCACTCTTCCCCCACAGCCCGGCCCAGCAGTTCCACAATAAAGGCGGCCCTTTTGGCGTTGACCAGGGCATCGTAGCCGGGGTCCGTGCTGTACGGGATGGCCTGCACTGCGGCACTGAAGGCGCGCAGCTCATCCTCGTTCACATTTTTAATGGGTTGGGGGGCGTTGTCCAAATAGACGATGCCGTCCCGCAACTCCAGCATGACGGGCTTGCCGTGCAGATAGGCGATGCACACTTCCATACGTTTCCCCTTGGTTGTGAGGCCCTCCATACTGGCAAACTTGGCCGGTCCTGTCCAGCTGTCACGAAGGGAAAGGCAGGGAAGAACGCTTGCGTCAGAGGGGCATCCTGGCTAGCATGCCAAAGGAGGTGTTGCATGCTTGTCATAACCGGAGGCGCGGGTTTTATCGGCAGCGCCCTGCTTTGGGAGTTCAACCGGCTGGGGCTGGACGAAATCGTGGTGGTGGATAATCTGGCCGAAACCGAAAAATGGCGCAATCTGGTTAAGCGGCAGTATGTGGATTACCTGCACCGCGACCGTTTTTACGACCTCCTGCGTCGGGACGCCCTGCCGTGGAAAATCAGCGCCGTGGCGCATCTGGGGGCCTGTTCCTCCACCATTGAGCGGAACGCGGATTTTTTGATGGAAAACAACTTCCATTGCAGCCGCGATCTGTGCCGTTACGCCCTGGACAAAGGCGCACGCTTCATCAATGCCAGTTCTGCCGCCACATACGGAGACGGCTCTCTGGGCTTCAGCGACGCTGCGGGCTTGGTGCCCGGCCTGCGGCCTTTGAACATGTACGGCTATTCCAAACAGCTGTTTGACCTCTGGCTGCTGCGGGAGCATTTGCAGAGCGAGGTGGCCAGTCTCAAATTTTTTAACGTCTACGGCCCCAATGAATACCATAAGGGCTCCATGCAGAGCGTGGTGGCCAAGGCCCACCGCCAGATCCGCACTGAAGGGCGGCTCTGTCTTTTTAAATCCGACGTGCCTGGTCTGGCCCACGGCGAACAGAAGCGGGATTTCGTCTATGTCAAGGATTGCGCGGTGTTTATGGCCTGGCTGCTGGACCGGCGGGACGTCTGCGGCATCCGCAATGTAGGCACGGGCACGGCCCGCAGCTTTAACGACCTGGGGCGCGCCGTATTCCGGGCCCTGGGCAGCCCCTGCCGTCTAGAATATGTAGATATGCCCCCAGGGCTGAGCGGGCGGTACCAGAACTACACCCGCGCGGACATGAGCTGGCTGAACGCGGTGGACTGCCCCCTGACTTTCACGCCGCTGGAAGACGGCGTAACCGACTATGTGACCAACTACCTGGAAACCGCGGACCCCTATTTATAGCTTCCGGCCAGATGTGCCGGACCCGCGCCGCGGCCTACAGGCAATCGCAGAGCGTGCGTGCCCGCATGGAGGGCAGACGTACGCCGCCGCGCAGCACCTCGCCGCGCAGCTCCTGCACCCGGCGCTGCAGATCTGGCGGTGCACCGGTCCCGGCGGCCGCGCTGAAGACGGCCGGATCCGTAATATCCACGCCACCGTTGGCCAGATCGCGCACCAGAATTTTCTTGCCCTGAAACTTCCCCGATGCGGCGGCGGCAATGAGGTCATAGACGGCTGCATCTCCGTGCTTGAGTACGGAGGTAAGCACATGGCCGGGGAAGCGCGCCCGCTGGTCCGCATCCATACCCACCATATAGGCATTGCGTGCTTTCACGGCAGCCAAAGCCGGGCCGTTGCCCAGGCCCGCGGCCAGCACCAGCACGTCCGCACCTTGATCCAGCAGGCTTTGCGCGGCCTTGCCGCCAGCGGCGGCGTCCGCAAAGGAGCCGCTCACGGCCTGGATGACCCGCACTTCCGGGTCCACCAGGCGCGCGCCTTCCTTGAATCCGTTAAACAGCGAGCGCAGGGCGGGCACATCCTCGCCGGAAACCCAGCCGAGCGTTTTATCCGCATTGATGCCTGGCAGCGCCTTGGCCGTGGTCAGCATGGCCGCGGCGGCTCCAGCCAGAAAGGCCGCCTGCTCGTCCGCGAAGGTGATGCTCATAATATTGGGCGCGCGTATGCCCGCGTCGATGCAACCGAACATGGTCCTGCGGAAATTGGCGGCGTTGTTGCGCAAAATTTCGTGCAGGCGGTCAGAGGCCACCAGCACCAGGTCATTCTCCTGCGCTGCCTGGCGAAAGAGCGCTTCCAGCGCTGCCGCATCGGCTCCCGGTTGAGGAATAAGGGGCGTAGCCTGCACAGGCAGGGTTTCCGCCGCCCGCCGCAGGCCGGCCAGCAGGCTGTCGGTCCAGCCGCCGTCGCCACCGGCATGCTCCAGCACCAGAGCCACGCGTAGCGGCTCGTTTGCCGCCGCCGGGAGAGGGAAAAGAAGGAAAAACAGGGCTGGCAGAAAGGCTATCAAACGACAAAAGTGTAAGAAAAAAGAGGGCATGGAAAACTCTGGGGCTGGAAGGTGAGGCGGGGGTGGTGGCTGTCGCAAGGCTGCCTGCCCGGACAACAATCCGCCGCTGACAGGCTGTGTATATAATCCAGACAGCCGCGCCGCAAGGGCGGCGGACCATTGCAAAAAGCAAGGCCAATACCGGCCGAAGGTTTGGGTGGGATGGCGCCCCGCAGACCTCCTGAACAAAAGCAGTTTGTTACGCCTGAGGCTTTGCCGCCGGCGTGTCGGGACAGCTTTTTTATTGCGCTAACGTATAACAACTAAAAACAATTTTCTTATGGTGAAAAGCCTTGACAGTACTCTGTGAAATAAATAACTTTTATGTGCCGACAAAAAAGAGATGTTTTGGGGTTTTTTGAAAGTTAATTTCAGTGAAACACCCATATTGCTCATAACAGCTGCAAGGATGGTCAATCATGTCCACGGAAAAGTTGCCGCACTGGCTGGATGTCAAGGCTATTGATACCGCTTTGAGCTGTACGCGCATTCCGGACAAGGCGGAACTTCGTGATATCCTGGACAAGTCCCTTTCCCTGACGCCGCTGACGGTGGACGAAACTGCGGCCCTCATACGTGTAGAGGATCCGTCCGGCCTGCGCCGCATCATGGCCACCGCCGACGCCGTGAAGCAGCGCGTCTACGGCGACCGCATGGTGCTCTCGGCCCCGCTGCACCTTTCCAACCACTGCGGCAGCGAGTGTCTGTACTGCGCCAACCGCAAGGGCAATACCACGGTGGAGCGCAAATACATGACCTCGCCGGAGATCCGCGAGGCCGGCCTCAAGCTGGCGCGGCAAGGGCACAAGCGGGTGTTTCTGGTGAGCGGGCAACTGCCCAATGCCGATGTGGAATATCTGGCCGAAGCGGTCAGCATTCTGTACACGTTGTTTGACGGCGTAGGCGAGATCCACAGCGTCAACGTCAATGTGGGGCCCTTGAACGCGGAGCAGTACCCCGTGCTGCTGGACGCTTTTGTGGGTACGGTGCTCATTTATCAGGATACCTACCACGAGCTCAGTTACCGGGCGGCACATGTGGCCGGTCCCAAGAGCAATTATGTGGCCCGCCTCAACGCGCCGGACGTGGCTCTGGAGGCGGGCGTGCCCGACGTGGGCGGCGGCCTGCTGCTGGGGCTGGGGCCCTGGCGCTACGATTTGCTGGGGCTGGTGCTGCACCAGGAGCATCTTTTGCGCGTGTACGACGTGGCCTGTCGCACCGTCAGCCTGCACCGCATGCGCCCGGCCCCCGGCAGCCAGATGGAAGCTCCGTACCCCGTAAGCGATGCGGAATATCTGCGTTGCGTGGCCATTGCCCGGCTGGCTATCCCCTATGCCGGTCTGGTGCTCACCACCAAGGAACCTTCCGGCCTCTGGCGCGACGGCTGCGGCGTAGGGGCTTCGCAACTGCTCACGGGCAGTGTGGCCAATCCCTATGACGGCTGGTTTCTGGCGCCGGGGCAGAAGGTGCCTTTTCCCATCGGCGAGGCCTGCCATGTGGATGAAGTGGTGCGTTTTCTTCTGGAGGAGGCCCGGCACCTGCCTTCCTTCTGCGCGGCCTGTCCGCGTTTGGGCCGACGGGGGCAGGAGTTTTTGTCCATGGTGCGCGAGTGCGGCATGAAAAGCCAATGCGGGCCCAATTCTGAAGCCTCGTTTGAGGAATTTTTGCTGCACTTTGCCACACCCCGCACCCGTGAGATGGGCGAACGCCTGCTGGTCGACAAACTGGATCATATGACCGCACAGGAGCGCGGCGCCGCCGAAAAGCTGCTGCAAAAGGTGCGCGCCGGGCGTATGGACGAATTTATCTGAGAGCTTATGTCATGCGTTTGACGCCGGCTGCGGGGTGGGATAGGTGTAAAGTATAAAAACCCACGCCGCGCCGCAGCGGCGGACAAAGGAGGCGGCGTGGCGGGCGCGCTCTGGCACGGCATTTTTTTTGACAGGCAGGACAAGGAAATCCTGGCCCTGGTTAATCGCATTCTGGAAACAGACGCCCGCCAGGCCGACGCCAGCCTGGTGGAGCCGGATCTGCACCCCCATGGCATCAAGGAGCTGGTGGCCTCGCCTGTTTCCCGCATGGCCCACGCTGTCATTAACCTGCTGCGCAACCTGCGGGAAGGCCAGACCCAGGCCAGGGGTCGGCTGCGCGCCCTGCAGACGCTCTATGACGAGGTGCTCAACAGCGCCCATTCCACCCTCCGCCGTAATACAGCACGCGTGCTTATGCAGATCATGAAGGACATGGTCCGCGCCCACGGCAACCAAGGCAAACAGCTGCGGCTGGCCCACGACTTTCGTCGTACCGTGCAGGGCACGCCCCGGGCCGTGCGCCAGATGCTGGCCCGCTACCACCTGCCGGAAATGCCCGAGGAGTGGAACCAGCTGGCCTTTGACGACCACGTTTACGACGCCAATACCCTCGGCCGCAAAAGTCCCACCCACCTCATTATGGACGCCTGGATCAAAGGCCTGCGTTCCTTGACTGTGGCCTACGAATACTGGGTGCAGCCTGAGGCCGCCCGCGAGATTTTGCGCGCGGCGGAAATTACGGGCATTGCCGTGCGCATCGGCCTGGAATTTCATGTGCCCTTTTATGGCCGCTGCATCAGTCTGTTCTGGATACCGCGCGGCTTCAGTTCCAATGAGGATTTTCTGGAGTTTCTGCACAATCCCAAACTGGTGGAGATCATGCAGCGCGGCCGGGAAGTGCTGCGCTGGCGGCGGCGGCGCGTGCTGCAGAGTTTGGCCCTGTGGAACGCGCGCCAGCGTCCGCAGCTGGAGGCCACGTTGGGCTTTGCCGTGCCGGAGTTGACCTCAGAGGCCTTTTTGCGCTTTGTGGGGCGTGGACAGGCCTCGGCCCAGCACCTGGCCGAGGCCCTGCACCGGCATATGCTGCCCGTGCTGCGCCAACGCGCGGCGCACCTGGCCGCCCTAAATACGGAAGAAGCGCGCGCTGAACTCCAGGCCTTGGACGCCTTTGGGGTGGAGGACGTGTTGGAACAGTGGCTTTCCCCTTTGCGGCATCCGGAAATGCCGGACCTGAGCAACCCCGCCACGGCCAGGGATTTGCCCGCGCTCATGCAGCTTTCTGTACAAGAACTGACGCGGGAGCTGGCCGACCTTAACCCCGGTTACCGGCTGGTGCTGGGCACCCAGGATCTTAAGGCCGAAGACGTGGCGGAACTGCTGTGGGACAGCCAAGGCTGCATCAGCCATCTGGAAATTTTCAACATGAAGGGTTGGATGGAGGGACGGCAAGCCCACCTCAAGGAAATCAGCGAACTGCAGCAGGCCCTCAACGCAGGGTTGGGGCCGCGCGTCAAAGAGCTTATCCGCCGCATGGCCCGGCGCATGGACAATCAGGACGAAGTGCGGGCGGCCAAATTCCGGCAGATACTGCTCAACGTGCCCAAACTTTGGGCCCATTATCGGGACAGGCCCCTGGGGTCGCGTCTGGGCACCAACTCAACCAGCCGGGCTGCTTACTACGGCATGGGCTTTGCCCTCAAAGAAACCTTGCCCCGGCGCAGCGTGCGCGCTCGCGCGCGGGAACGTTTTCAGCCTGATATCCCCATCTGCTCGCCTGTGGAGGAATGCGTGCGTTATCGCAGGCCGTCCAATCCCACGGTCTGGCAGAGCGCGCAAGCCTGCCTGCGCTGGCTGCCGGGCTGCCGCCACCTGGGTATGGAGCGCCGCCGCGCCTGGAAGACGGCCAGCGAGGGCTTCCGCGTCTGCCCACAAGGCAATGTTATGAACCTGGGCGGCCTGAACCGCCGCACGGGCAACGGTCTGCAGGAAACCGTCGTGGCCGGTCCCGAACCCTGCCCCGGCCTCAGTTGCCTCAACCGGCGTATCAGCAACGGGCTCAAGGTGTTGTTGGGCTTTTGCCCGGCCTTTTTCTCTTTTTTGTACACACAGGACTGGTGGTTCCTGGCCTGGTGCGGCACCTTCCTCTGGTTCGGCATTACCGGCGTGCGCAACGTAGTGCAGATGGTCATGGCCGCCAAAGGGGCCACGCGCGACACTCTGATCCACTGGAAAGACCAGGTCAGTGTAAGCCGCTTGTGCGATTCGCTCATGTACACGGGCATTTCTGTGTTTTTGCTGGAAGTGGTGGTGCGCGTCTGGCTGCTGGAAGACTATCTGGGGCTCAGCGCGGCGAAGGCCCCTCTGCTGGTTTTTACCGTCATCAATATCGTCAACGGCGTGTACATCTGCGCGCACAACGTGTTCCGCGGCTTTCCCAAGGAGGCCGCCATCGGCAATCTTTTCCGCAGTGGGTTGGCCATCCCCATATCATCGCTGTACAACAGCGTGCTGTACATGGGCGCCGTGTTTTTTGAGGTGACGGATCCCGCTCTTTATCTGGTGCCCAGCGCGGCCGTCATTTCCAAAATGGCGTCGGACACGGTGGCGGCCCTCATTGAGGGCTACGCCGACAGTCAGGTGAACCTGCGCATGCGCCGCTGGGACTACAAAAGCAAGCTGCACCGGCTGTTTGACTGCTACACACGTCTGGAATTGCTTTTTCCCGACGAGGATGGTCTGGTCAAACTGGCTCGTCCCGGCGGACTGAAGGGGCGAGGCGGAGCCCTGGGGCGCGAGCTGGAGCAGGCCTTTATTGTCCACGCCCTGGACCTCATGTACTTCTGGTTTTACCAGCCCCGCGCTCAGGAGGCCTTCCGGCAGATTATCCGCACCATGCCCGAAGCCGACCGCAGCGCCTTGGTGCGGGCCCAATTGGTGCTCACCCGGGAGCGCGAAATCAGTCAAATGCTGGTGGACGGATTGCTGGGGCGTAATTTTTCCCGTCCGCTGGCCTTTTTTCTGGATAAGCACAAGGGCTATCTGCGCAGCCTTCACCGGCTTTGTCGCCCTTTGCGGCCGCGCGAACCCGGCAGTACGGCCAAGCTGCGCCAGGTCCAGGCGGGCCCAAGCTGCCCCTTGAGGTAACGCGGCCCTGAAAGCTATTTTTTGCCGCGGGCCAGCCGCCAAGTATATTGCATGATCGTGATGAGGTCGCCCAGGCCGGATGCCTGGCCGGAAGCCGCCTCGGTTTCCAGCGGCGGCAACAATTGTGGGGGGGCAGGGGACGTTTTGTCCGCTGTGTCTGCAGATGGTATCGCGCCCCAGGGAGCCGCCACCGGGGTCTTCTGGCCGACGCCGGGAATCGGAGGCCGCACCCTGCCGGCCCCCGGTGAGGCGTCAGCGGCCGTACGGGGCGGCGTTTCCTGCGTTTTCTCCGCAGTTGCGGCGGCCCTCCGTTCTGCGGCGGCCGCGCGGGCCGCGCGCCACTGGCGTTCGGCCTGTTCTTCACGACGATGGGCCTCAGCCTGGCGGCGCAATTCTTCCAGACTGGCGCGGATGTCGTCCGCCAAGGGCCCGGCCTCCGGCCCCAAGGCGCGCTGCAGCCCTGCTTCCAGCCCCTGCAGCATGGCCTGCGGTTCCGTAGCGGACAGGCAGACGTCCGCCACCCTGGCGCTCAGGTGCGCGCGGGGCGTAACGGGCGCGGCCTGCACCAGCACTTCGGCGGCCTGGTCATACGCGCCCTGACGCATGAGCTGGACGGCCTCGGCGAGGAAGGGATTTTTGGCCGACGGGTCCGAGCGCAGCAGCCGCGCATAGACCTCCCGCGCCCGGTGCCACTGGCGGGCGCGTACAAAAGTGGCCGCGGCCTGCCCCAGATATTCCCGATAGCGGAGCATATCCTCCTTGCCCTTCCAGGCCACGGCCATGCCCAACTGCGCCTTGCCCTCCAGCAGCGCGCCGTGCAGGGCGCGTTGAAAGGCGGCAATGGCATGATTCCACTGCCGTTTTTCCAGACAGCTCATGCCTACCCTGAAGTAGTCTTCGGGGCGGCGCACGGGCTTGAGCAGCAGAGCATAGGTTTCCAGGGCTCGATCAAAGGCGCGGGTGTCGGTCAGTTTTTTGGCCCGTTCCAGTTCTTCTTGGCCGGTGCGGGCCGCGGTCAGCGCGGTCAGGTGCTGTTTGAGCAGGCGTACGGAATAGGGGCGGGCCAGCAGGGCGCTGGCCCCGCAGCCAAGGGTTCTGAGTTGTTCCGCCTCGCTGTCGCTGGGCAAAATGAGCAGCACGGGCAGGTCCAGGAGCAGGGGGTGCAGGCGGAGCATGGCGCAGAACTGTTCGCCGTCCATATCGGCCAGACGCTGGCTGCAGACGACGGCCTGTGGGAAAAAATCCGGCAGGGGAGGCACGATCCGGGCCAGAAGACGGGCGGCCTCTACGCCGGAGGTGCGGCATTCCACCCGGTCCGCTCCGGCCTCGCGCAGGGCGCGTCTGTCCAGAGCAGCCTTGGGCTCGCTTTCCGCCAGAAGCAGAATATGGAGTGGTGGAGAATTGGTCATGCCATAGGTGTTCCTGTCTGGAGCATAGCCGTCAGGGCCGTGCGGCGCAAGGATGAAACTGTCCCGCCGACCTGGCGCGCAGGGCGGAAAAACGTCTTTGACAAAGGCAGGACCGGGCGTTTCAGCGCCCGAAGGGCAGAATGCGGGCGTGCCGCAACGCCCCGGAATTGGCGGGCGTCTCCTGACAGCCGGGGCGGGGGTACAGAGCGTGACAGTAAGGGCAGCACAGGGCCGTGCCCGTGGGGTACAAGCGGATGAGCCCGCCGCCGTTTTCCTGGCACTGAGGGCAGAAGGGCCCCAGTGAAACCCCTTGACTGCGCAGCCAGTAGAGGCCCTGGCGTTGATACAGGTCGCGTTGTATCTGCACGGTGTCTTCCAGGGTCTGCAGGCGGGCGCGCAGCAGGTCCAGTTCGTCGTCCTGGGCCAGACAGCGGGACTGCAGTTCCAGCAGCAGCCGCCGCGCTCCCGTAGTGTGGCCGGCAGCGAGGAGAGCATCGATTTTTTTGAACAGACCGTAGTCACACATGGGGCACCTATGGGGCTTGGCAGTCGGGACGCGGCGCTGGCTGCCGCGCGGCCTGACAGTGTTATCGGTCAGGTCGCGCAAAGCCTTTAGGGCAGTGATTGTCTGTAATCTTTATAGGTTGCAAAAATATTCAACGTGCCGGCAATTATCTAGAATAATTGTAGAAATATCACGAAATTATGGACAACAACGGAAGACGGAGGGGGAAGGGGGCAACGCCGGGCCTTGTGGGGTGGAAAAAGCCCGGAACCGCCCTTATGGCGGCTCCGGGCGGACGGAGAGAGGTTAGCCAAGTTTTGTGGCGTCAATGACGTTGTAGTCGAGGCCCAGTTGCTTGGCGGGCAGCCCCAAGGCCAGACCCACCAGTTGCGAAAGGTGCAGCACGGGGAGGCGGGCTTTGGAGTTGTGCTGCTCCTGCGCGTTGTCCTGATAGATATCCAGCTGCATCTGACAGAGCGGGCAAGGAGTGACTATGCAGGAGGCTTCGCCGGTGGCGGCGCTGTTGACGATTTCGCTGGTCATGAGCATGACGGATTTTTCTGCCGGGTACACGGCGTGGAAGCCGCAGCAGTCCAGCCTTTTGGCAAAAGGCACGGTGCGTGCGCCCAACGCCGCCACAATGGTTTCAAAGCTCGTGGGGTTTACCGAGCTTTCAAAGCCCAGGGCAGATTCGGGCCGCAGGCTGTGGCAGCCATAGAAGGCGGCCACTTTGAGTCCGGTGAGGGGCCTGGTCACTTTGGCCTTGAGGGCGTCGGCGTTCCGCGCCAGCTCCCAGAGCAGGCTGGTTACCTCGCTGGTGCCCTTGTAGGTCATGTTGCCTTTGGCCAGAAAGGTATTGATGCGTTCTTTCTGCCCATCGTCCAGCTCTTGTTTGGCGCGGCGCAGCATGAGCAGACAGGTGCTGCACGAGGTCAGCACGGGCAGGCCCATCTGTTCGGCCAGGGCCAGATTGCGGGCATTGGCCACGAGCGTTGCCAGGTGATCCACGTCCTGAGCCTGGGAAGCGCCACAGCAGCTCCAGCCGGGGATTTCCCTGAGCTTCAGACCCAAAGCCGGGGCTACGGCTTCAAGGGCCATTCTGGATTCCTTGGCGGCCTGAGTCAGCACGCAGCCGGGGAAAAAGGCGAATTCGGTCTGCATACGACTACTCCTTTGCGGCGGTGTGGGCCGCCTCAATCATCTTCACCAGGGCGTCATGCCCTTCAATGGTTTCGCTGCCGAAAGCCTCCAGCGGGTTCATCTTGCCCTGCCGCAGCAGGGTGATGGCCATGCCCGCGCGGGCAATGGTGCTGACGCCTTCGGTGCGCAGGGCCAGCCGCACCTCATTCAGGCGGCCGGAATCCTCCACCAGGTCGGTATAGAAGGACTGGGCGTGGGCCGGGCCTACGCCGTCGGTCATGCCTTTGGCCATGACCATGGCCCGCAGGCCGGCAATGTCGTCGGCGGGGCTGATGCCCTTGGGGCAGCGGTTGGCGCATTCCTGGCAGTGTACGCAGTTCCACAGGCCGCCCGCCACGGCTGGTTTGCCGTGCAGCAGCGGGTCTTTGCTGCGCGAGTCATTGGCCACGCGCCAGGCGTGGGTGAAGACAAAGGGCTCCATATAGTCGCTGCGGTCAGCGGTAAGTTTATTGCATTCCGAAGCGCAGCAGCCACAAATAATGCAGTCCCACTGTTTTTTGATGCGGTCGAATTCGGCCTGGGTCTGACGGCAGCCCTCCTTTGCGGAAAACTGGTCCTTGGCGGCCATGCCGGGGTGGATTTTGCGCAGATTGTCCACAGCGGGCTCCCAGTCCACCACCAGATCGGAAATCACCCGGAAGTTGGCCAGCGGCGCAATGTGCAGACTGTCTGTGCCATAAGTTTTGAAAAGGTCGTCCATCTTGGTGTCGCAGGCCAGCACTGCGTGCCCGTTGACCCGCACGCCGCACGCGCCGCAGATGGCGCAACGACAGGAGGCCGTGAAGTTCAGCGTGGGGTCCTGGGTTTGCTTGATGAACAACAGGGTGTTGAGCAGGGTTTTGCCCGCCACGTCGGCGGCTGCAAGGGTGTAGGTCTGCTCGTAGCCTTTTTTGCCGTCAAAGCGGTTGATAATAAGCGTAGCCATCAGTATTTCCGCTCCTCAGGCTTGAAGTTGGCGATCTCCACAGCCTTCCAGCCCATGTGCAGCCTGCCGCCTTCATCCATGGTGACCATGCTGTGTTTAAGGAAATTGGCGTCGTCGCGTTTGGGGAAGTCCTCTCGGGTGTGCGCCCCGCGGGATTCCCTGCGGGCTGTGGCGGCCAGACAGGCGGCTCTGGCCAGTTGCAGCATATTGCCCAGTTCCACGTATTCAGTGAACACGGAATTGTACACGGGGTTGGCATTGGGGATGCGCAGGGCGTCGTAACGCGACTGCAGGTCGTCCAGCGTGCCGGCCAGGGCGGCGAGTTTGGCCTGCGTGCGGAAAATGCCCATATTGTCCCAGAGCTGCGCGCCCATTTCTTCCCGAATGGCATACATCTGTCTGGCGTCGCCGCCTTTGGTCACGCCCACAAAGCGGCTTTTCCACTGCCCGGCCAGATCAACCAGGCGCTTGCCCGCGCTGTATTCCGTTGTTCCGGCGTAGGCAGCCGCGCCGTCGCCGGCGATTTTGCCGGTAACCACGGCATCGGCCAGCGAATTGCCGCCCAGACGGTTGGCCCCGTGTATGGACACACAAGAGGCTTCGCCAGCCGTGAACAGGCCGGGCAGGGTGGTGGACATATCATCGAATTTGTCCACATCAATACCGCCCATGGAATAGTGGGCCGTGGGGCGGATGATCATGGGTTTTTCCACCAGGTCGATATTTTCAAACAGTTTGCCCACATGGCGGATCTGCGGCAGGTCGTTGACGATCTTTTTCTTGCCCAGGTGCACAAGGTCGAGCAGCACATAGGCTTCGAGCCCGTGGCCGAAGCCCCGGCCTTCGCGGATTTCGGTTTCAATGGCGCGGGCCACAATGTCGCGTGGGCCCAACTCCATTTTGGCGGGCGCGTAGTTTTTCATAAAGCGCTCGCCCTTGTTGTTGAGCAGATACCCCCCCTCGCCGCGTGCGGCCTCGGTAATGAGCACACCGCCGTGTACCACGCCCGTGGGGTGAAACTGGATCATCTCCGGGTCTTTGAAGGGCACGCCTGCGCGCAGGGCCGCGGCCACGCCGTCGCCGGTGGAGATGTAGGGGGTGGAGGTGCGGTTCCAGAAAATGCGGGTGTAGCCGCCCGTGGCCAGCACCACGGCTTTGGCGCGCACGGGCGAGATTTCACCAGTGCGGATATTGCGCAGCACAGCCCCTTCGCAGCGGCCGTCGGCCGTTGCAATATCCAGCAGCTCATGGTCCATGAGGAACTTGACGCCGTGGGTCAGGGCTTCGTCCAGACAGACGTGCGCCACAATGTGCCCGGTCTTGTCGGCCGAGTAGTTGCAGCGCACCTTGGAAGCGCCGCCGAAGGGCCGCGCTTTGACCCGGCCGTCCTCCGTGCGGGAGAAGGGCATGCCCAGGTAATCCAGCTCCAGAATGGCGGGCCCGGCCTGCTGGCAGAACTTGAGGGTGGATGTCTGGTCCACCAGGTAGTCGCCGCCCTTTACGGTATCATAGCAGTGCAGTTCGTACGAGTCGCCTTTGCTGAAATCAGTGACGCCGTTGATGCCGCCCTCGGCCATACAGGTGGCGTTGCGCGAGGGCATGCATTTGGTGACCACCACCACGTTGAGTTTGGGATTTTTTTTCATGGCGGCCACGGCCGCGCGCAGCCCCGCGCCGCCCGATCCAATGATCAGCACGTCACAGGTGGCCATTGGTCCCGAACCAGAGGCCGCTGCCAGGGCTTTTTCGAGGCCGCTCATGTTCACCGTCAGCGCGCTGATGGTGATGCAGGCCGATTGCAGAAATTTTCTGCGGGTAATCTGTTGTGTCATAAGGGATTCCTTGATTGGATAGATGCCGCGTCGACCGTATGGGGTGCTAAACGCCGAGGACCGGCATGGAAGAGGTGTCGTGCGCCATAACTTTTACGGTGTGCTCAACCTGCGCGCGACGAAGAACAAGTAAAAAATACGCAACTTTTTTTCAAGAGTAAAGGTCAATGATGCGTAAGTAAAATACAGCACTCTTGCATTGTTATGCAAAATGACGTGGAAGGGCAAAAGCGGACTGTCTGGCGGAAAGCGTGGTGGGGTATGACGGGAAGGACAAAGACCCGGCGCGACGCCCTGGCAAAAAACTACATTTTGCGGCGAGAGGCGGGCTCCAGCGAACGCAGCATTTCACTGAAGCGCTCTGCATCCGCTTCTTCTTCCGGCGGCAGACTGCCTTCACGCAGCAGGCGTCCGCCCAGGTGGTCGGCATCCTTTCGCGCGCCCGCCTGGCGCAGCATGTCTGTGGCGGCGTCGGGCACGGGGGCTTCCACGTGCGGGCTTTGCCGCCGGTCTTCCCAAGAGGCGGCGCGGCGCAGCACGTCTTCAGCCACCATGATGGGCGCCTGGGCCCGCACGGCCAAGGCGATGGCGTCAGAGGGGCGGCAGTCCACGCGCACCCGGCCTTCCCGGCTTTCCAGCAGGAGCATGGCGTAGAACACGCCCTCGCGCAGATCGCTGATCTCTGCCCGCAGCAGTTTGGCCTTAAGCGCGCGCAGGGTCAGAAGCATGAGGTCGTGGGTCAGGGGGCGGGGCAGGTTTTCGTTGTTGAGCGCCAGAGAAACGGCCATAGCCTCCACCGCGCCCACCCAGACGGGCAGCACGGTTTCGCCGTCCAGTTCGCGCAGCACCACGATGGGCGATTTGCTTTCCGGGTCGAGGGTCAGGCCAAACACGTGCATTTCTACCATAGGGCCCCCTGCACCTGGGCCATCAGGCTGTGTTTTTTTGCTTCTGTAATGCGCACCCGTGCCATTTTGCCGCTGTAGTCCTGGCCGGCAGACAGGGGCACGTGCACGAGCGCGCCGTAAGGGTCGCGGCCCTGCCAACTGGGAGCCGCCGCGTCCCCTTCACGGGGGCTCGGCCCTTCAAGCAGCAGCGTTGTGCTCGCGCCTACGCGGGCCTGCAGCCAGTGCGCGCCCAGGTCATCCTGCAAGGCTTGCAGACGCAGCAGGCGTTCTCTGGCCACGGCTGAGGGAATTTTTCCCGGCAGCAGGGCGGCGCGCGCTCCGGGGCGGTCCGAGTAGCAAAAGGAAAAACTGGACATGAAGCCGCAGGCCCGCACCATCTCCAGCGTAGCGGCAAAGTCCGTCTCGCTTTCGCCGGGAAAGCCCACGATCAGATCCGTGGAAAGGGCCAGATCCGGACGGGCCGCACGCAGGCGGGCCACCAGGTCCAGGTAGGCGGCACTGTCGTAACGTCGGTGCATGCGCCTGAGCACCACATCTGATCCGGACTGCAGGGGCAGGTGCAGCCGTGGACAGAGCTGGGGCAGGGCGGCAAAGGCTTCCACGTCTTCTGGCCCCATATCTTTAGGATGGGGCGTGACGTAGCGCAGCCGTTCCAGGCCGGGAAGCTCCGCCACCAGGGCGAGCAGGCGGGCAAAGCTGGTGCCGTCGCCGTGTTTGTCCCGGCCAAAGGCATTGACATTCTGCCCCAGCAGGGTGATCTCACGCGCGCCGTTTTCCAGGGCGGCGCGGCAGTCGTCCAGGATGGCGCCGCTGGCCCGGGATTTCTGACGGCCACGGGTGTAGGGCACGATGCAGTAGGTGCAGAAGTTGTCGCAGCCCTGCATGATGTTCACATAGGCTACAGGATTGGCCGGGCCGGGCGCGCCGGCTTCGCGCTCCACATAGCTGTCCGTGAAATCCAGTAGAGAAAGGCGCAGGTCCGGTTCTTCCAACAGGCGTTCCACTGCCGCTGGGGCCGCGCCTATGCCGTCGCTGCCGGCCACCAGGCGCACCTGCGGTTCTTTTTCAAAAAACGCCGTGCCCAGCTGTTGCGCCACACAGCCGGCCACCCCCACCAGCACGCGCGCATCGCCTCCCGTGACCTGCCGGATACGCCCTAGGGCGCTCATGACCTTTTGCTCAGGCTTTTCACGCACAGAGCAGGTGTTGACCACCACCACCTGGGCGTCCTCCAGGGGCGCTTCGGCAAAGCCGCGCGCCCGCAAGGCCCCCCCCAGCCATTGAGAATCGTGCACGTTCATCTGACAGCCGAACGTGATGATATGAAAGGTTCTTTCCTGCATGGGGCGGCGGCTTACTGTTCAATATCCAGGTCGGCGTCGTACATACCGGGCGCGCCTTCTTCTTCCAGGGCGGCCACGCGGTCTTCCAACCATTCCAGCACGGCGCGGGCCGTGTGGTAGTTGAGCAGCACCCGGCTGTGCACAAAGCGGGTTACCTCGCGGGAATCCTCTTCGCCGGGGATGATTTCGTGCCCGATGGAGCCGTCCGGGGCCACGAGCTGTTCCGAGTACGGGGGCAGCGTGTCGCTTTCATTATAAAAATTCATTTCAATTTCACCCTGGGGGTTGATGCCCCCCCAGACGCCGTGGGCGGTCTGGAGCCGGGCCGCGGCGTCCACCGCATAGGTGTAGCGGATTTTGGCGGGGTGGCCGTTGGCATTGTTCATGGGCGCTCCTTTTGATAGGGTCATGGCGATGCTGCCTGTGAAGGCATATGATAAAAAAGTGCCCCTGCCAAGTAAAGGCGCGCGGGCCCATGGCCTTGACGGACTTTTGTCCCTGGTTACAATACAGGACGAGCCCGCCCTTTTGGCGGGCGGCGTCACCGCCTTACCACAAGGAGCGCACGTTGAGCGAGGCACAGATCAAGGAACATCCCCTGCGGCCCTATTTTGACATGGAAGGCTTCATGACCATGAGCCACGAAACCCGCCTGGGTGGCGCAGTGCTGCAGCGCCTGGTGGATTTGTGGGGCCAATGGCTGCCCAAGCTCAAGGTTTGCGAAATCAGCACGGGCAAGATCGCCTATCTGGCCGTATGGCTGCCTGAAGAGGTGGAGGAACTGGTGGACGCGGCCTGGGAAAAGTCCGCCTCTGACGGCTTTATGGTCAACAACCTCGCCCAGTTCATGTGCATGGCCGCCGTACAGGAGCTGCTGCCGGAAGTGGAAAACGCGGGCTGTGCGCCCTCGCCCAGGCCCACAGAGGCCTTGCGCGCAGCCTTGGCCGGTCTGGGCCTGGAATACCGGGAAGGGGCCGCGACTCTTGCCCGGCGCTACGCGGTGGTGACCCACTATCCTTTTAGGGGCGGCTGTGAGATCTGCCACCTGCAGGACCAGTGCCCCAAGGGGCAGGGCCAGGCTGAAAGCGCCAGCGTCCTCTTGCCGGGCTATGAGCCGGGGGCAGGGCAGTAGCCGGCGGTCAGCGGCCTTCCATGACCAAGGTGCGGGTTTTGCCCTGGGGGTTGCGCACCACCAGCTCCACTGTGCGGGGATTGCGGCTGACAGCCTCCACCAGACAGGTTTCGGTCGTATCGCTATCGTAAGAACGCACGTCCACTGTTTCCCCCCGTGAGGGGACACGGTCGGGTGTGACTTCCACCAGGTCGGCGGAATCGGCATCAAAGCCATCCCAGGCCAGGGCGGGCAGCGGCAGGAGTATCCAGCCGGTGAGGGCCGCCCCCAAGAGCAGGTGTTTCATGTCCGCAGGTGTAAATCCATTTTCGTCTCTTGGCAACATGGGGGCGGCGGACGGGCCGTTGCGCGATCAGTATGGGCGAGAGGTGCACTATCTGCGCCTTTCCGTGACGGACCGCTGCAACCTGCGCTGCGTTTACTGCCGCAGTGAGGCCCGGCAGACCTTCATTCCCCACCCGAAGGTGCTGCGCTATGAGGAAATGGTTCGTCTGGTGGGTGTGCTGGCAGGCCTGGGCGTGCGCAAGGTGCGCCTCACCGGGGGCGAACCCTTTGCCCGCAAGGATTGCGACACCCTGCTGGCCCTGCTGCACCAGCGGTACCCGCAGCTGGACCTGCGCCTGACTACCAACGGCACGCTGCTGGAGCCGCACATTCCCCTGCTGCGGCGGGTAGGCGTGCGCGCCGTGAATCTTTCTCTGGACAGTTTTGACCGCGAAACCTTTGCCCGCGTCACCGGGCGGGATCTGTTACCCGCCGTGCTGGCTTCGCTGGACGCCCTGCTGCGGGCGGAAATACGGGTCAAGATCAACGTGGTGGCCATGCGCGGCGTCAACGACGGCCAGATGGACGATTTTGCCCATGCCGTGCGGCACCTGCCCGTGGACCTGCGTTTTATCGAGTTCATGCCCATGGGCAACGGCACCCTTTGGGGCCCGGAAACCTTCTGGCCCGCCGACCAGATCCGTGAAGAGGCCCAGCGTCGCCTGCGCCTGACGCCCGAAAAAGACCAGGAGGCCGAGGCCGGTCCGGCGCGCATGTATCGGGTGGAAGGCGGCAAGGGGCGCATGGGCTTCATCACGGCCATGACCTGTCAGTTCTGCGGATCCTGTAACCGTTTGCGGCTCACCAGTGATGGTCATGTGCGCACCTGCCTGTTTGACGACAAGGAATACCGCCTGCGCGGACTGTTGCGCCATCCTCGCTGCAACGATGCGGACCTGGTGCGCGTGCTGCGCCTGGCCTGTGCGCAAAAGCCGCTGGGCGCGGAGATCCTGGCTGCCCGGCGGGCCGGGTGCGCCGTGGCCGGCAAACAGATGGTGGGTATAGGAGGGTGAAGCCGTGATTGCCTATGTGGAAGGACGTCTGGCGCAGGTCTGGGGCAATACCGCCCTGGTGGTCACCCAGGGCGGCGTGGGCTATGCCGTGGGCCTGCCGGCCCATACCCTGGCTTCCCTGCCGGGGCGTGGGGAGGCCGTGGCCTTTTACACCAGCCTGGCCGTGCGGGAAGACGCGCTGGAGCTGTTCGGCTTTGCCAGTTTTGAGGAGCGGCAGACCTTTGAAGTGCTGGTGTCCATTTCCAAGGTGGGCGCGCGCACGGCGCTGGGCATTCTGTCCATTTTCCGGCCCGACGATTTGCGGCGTCTGGTGCTGGAAGACGACGTGCTGGCCCTGACCCGCGTTTCGGGCATCGGCAAAAAAACGGCCGAGCACATTTTTCTGGAACTGAAATATAAGCTCAAGGTGGACGACGCGCCTCAGGCGGCGGCGCTCGTCGGCAGCGGGGTCCGGCCCGGTTCTGTTTTTCGGGATGTGCTCGACGGCCTGGGCAATCTGGGCTACAGCGAGGATGCGTGCGCGCCCATGGTGAAAAAAATCTTGCTGGAAGAGCCGGACCTTGATGTAACCGGCGCCTTGCGGGCCGCGCTCAAGACGCTGGCCAAGGGGAAGGTTTGATGGCGGAAGACTACGACGAGCGGCCGCCGCTCGGGGAAGGGCTCGCTGGCGTAGACGAAAGCGTGCGCCCGCGCAGCCTGGAAGAATTTATCGGACAGGACGAGCTGCGGGCCAATTTGCGCGTCTATCTGGACGCCGCGCGCGGGCGGGGCAAGGCTCTGGACCATACTCTGTTCTACGGCAATCCCGGTCTGGGCAAGACGACCCTGGCCCAGATCATGGCCGCAGAACTGGGCGTGAACCTGGTCTGCACCTCCGGCCCAGTGCTGGAGCGCAGCGGCGACCTGGCCGCCATCCTCACCAATCTGGGGCGACACGACATCCTCTTTGTGGACGAAATCCACCGCATGCCCATTGCTGTGGAAGAAGTGCTTTATCCGGCCATGGAGGACTTCAAGCTGGATCTGGTCATTGGTCAGGGACCAGCGGCCCGCACGGTCAAAATCGATCTGGAGCCTTTTACCCTGGTGGGGGCCACCACCAGAGTGGGGCTTATTTCCTCCCCCTTGCGTGACCGCTTCGGCATTGTGGCGCGGCTGCAGTACTACAGCCCCGACGACCTGGCCCGCGTGGTGGGGCGTACGGCCCGTATTCTGGGTGTGGAGGTGACCGGCGAGGGCGCGCGAGAGATCGGCCGCCGCGCGCGGGGCACGCCGCGTATTGCCAACCGGCTGCTGCGCCGGGTGCGCGACTTTGCCCTGGTGCACGGTGACGGCCGGGTGACCAAGGAGGCAGCCGCCTCGGCCCTGACCCGCATGGACGTAGACCAGGAAGGTCTGGACCAGATGGACCGGCGGTTGCTGGAGGTGCTGATTAAACACTACGACGGCGGTCCGGTGGGCATCAAAACTCTGGCTGTGGCCTGCTCCGAGGAAGTGCGCACCCTTGAGGACATTTACGAGCCCTACCTCATCCAGTGCGGCTTTCTCAAGCGCACGCCGCGCGGCCGCGTGGCCACGGCCCGCGCCTACCGCCACCTGAATATTCTGCTTTCCTGAAACAACGTCGTCTTTTGTCTTCCGGCAGAAGATCCCCAAATATTTTCAAAACGGCTGCGGGGGCCACCGGCGGCCGTTCTGTTTTTGCGTCCTGTACAAGATTTTTCAAACTTGCCGGGTCGCTACCTTAAGAAAAGAGGCATAGCGGTTCTGAGAAAGCGCTTTTGTCCCTGTCTTTGGTGTAGCCCCTGAAAGCGCGACCACAGCATGACATGGTATACAAATTTGAGACAAAAAAAGAAATAAAATGATGTATAATGGTAACATCTAAAAGTAGATGAAGTACAAGGAGTGGAAAAATGACAAAAGATATTCATATGTTAGTAAGTATGATCAATATGAAATTAAGAGACGATGACATGAAATTAGTACATGTTCTTTCTATTTATGATTTAAAAGAAGATGAATTCTTAAAAAGATTAGATGAAAATGATTATTTTTATGATGAAAGTACAAATCAAATTAAA
>ERZ836877.823-NODE-823-length-50926-cov-10.969786_pt1 | contig 50926 bp, 37 predicted proteins | sample MGYA00519469_ERZ836877 | MGnify/ENA primary metagenome ERZ836877 (study PRJEB31850, sample SAMEA3708809) | human gut metagenome | biome: human gut; feature: human-associated habitat; material: faeces | place: China | collected 2014 ...
AAAGTTGAGGCTTTTGCTTAATTTTTTTTGTAGGGAGTTCTGCAACACCGCCCTACACGATATTTCATTGCCCCACAACTACCATTTGGCATTAACAAATTTCGTTCGGCAGATGAAAGATTAAAAATCTTTGATAATTCAAAAGTACATTCATCCCAAGACATCGGAGACTTGGTTGCCAATAATTTTAATAACGGTAATTCTATGGCTTTAATTTGAGGAAGCATGTTAATTATAATCAAACTCTTGAATAAGAGTACACCAAATAGTTCACCCAAGTGAGGAAAATACTTCGCTAAATTCTAAATCCAGACGAATCGACATCGTTAGAGAAATCATAATCAAATAATGATTTAAGTATCTGAGAACGATAATTCATTTTATTATTCCGTTGAATTCTAACAATTTCGTCGACAATTGAATCTAACTCTACTTTATTTCGATTATGATATGCGTCAATGAGTCTACAACTGAGTTTGGGAGGAATGATGGATAGTAATGGTATTCTAAGCCGTCTGATGCTTTGACTTTGCCACCGTGGTAACCCTCCATTCATCTTGTTGGAAATTTTTTCAATTTGGGTTCTCACAAATTTACTCATAAGTAAGGCAGCTAACTGTTCAAGTTCGCTTAAAGATTTTCCCGTGATATAATATATATTATGTGCAGGATAAAAGAAACCGTAATCAATAAAAACAACATTATTACCTGATATGTCAGGTAGTAATATTTTTGGCCGTTTTACTAGTTGTGGTTTTATTTTATCAATTAGAGAATACCAAACACGTCCATTTTTAACGATATGTCTTTTTTCAAGAATATCCTTATGTCTTTCAAGATATTGTTTTGCCCTGGGATATTTATTTAAATCAATAATTTTACCATCTGAGTCATAGGGATTTAAGATATATAAGCCTTTAGAATTAAATTCATTACCAGTCAAGTCCTTAGCATTTACTATTGGAAGTAGTAGTTCATGCTCAACAATATCTTTAAGTTTGGTGGAAATGTATAATTTGTCTGCACCGGTCGCAACACCTATACCAATTTTAAAGCCCTGTGCTTCTATAGAACTAAGACATTCAATGTCCTCATCTACAAATAAATTATTCCAGTTTTCAAACTCACGTATTTGTTGTTCCCTAATAGATAAAGGGAGGTTCAAGTCATCTATATTCTTAATTGTTGCTATCTTTACGTTCTTGTCAACTACAGTATTTGAAATTAAAGTAATTGATGGATACGCAAGTACAGATTCCTTAAAGACATCTAATTTCTCAACATCTATTATATATTCCAATTTATATGATGAAGAAATTAATCCGCGAAGTTTTTTCCCGTATTCATTCTTAAGCCATCTGTTTGAGCTTATAAAGCAATGACGTCCGTTTTCAGAAAGACTGTGTAGACTATGTTCATAAAAAAGAACATATAAATCACATCGATAGTGAAATGTAGAAAACTTAGCCTTATATAGATCGCGTACTTCTTGGGGAATGTTTTCATACCTTACATAGGGAGGATTCCCTATGATAAAATCAAATTCATTGTTCCACTCTGAAAATAAGAAATCTTCGTTTTTTAGTTTCAAAGGTGTGAAATCCGGCATCGCCAATTTCAATGATTCAATACATTTATTGTATTTACATTCATCAATTTCACAACCGTAAATATTTTGAGACATCGCAACTGATGCATCAAATTTGAATCTCTTCGCAGATTGAATAAGGCGGCGCTGAATCTCGATTAGAAAATCTCCATAGCCGAAACTTGGTTCGAGAATACTATATAACGAAAGATTCTTATCGGATGTATATCCTATTAGATCAAGCATGAAATTAACTACCCGTGAAGATGTAAAAACATCGCCATGGGAAACACCGCTACGTCTTAGTCCATATAAACTACTTGTTAAATTCACTTGAACATCCTATTAAATATCCTTTAAGAGAATCAATGAAGCGAGCTATTGATAAACTTTCAGTCGCATCACAAAATGTTTTTGCATCCTTAGTACAAATAAGACATGTTGCGGTATACAATCTTTCACTCATTAATTTTTCGCATAAAATCTTATAACGGTCAATATATGATGCATTTTCAAATTCACACAACACAGGGAAATGATTTGTATAGTTTCTTATAGGCACCGTTGATTTTTCATCCTGCCCGATAACCATTAAGTAACCTACCCAGGGTGTGCCATAGGTAGGAAACTCTTGCTCACGATATGCAGTCCATAAATCAGTAGCATTCCCAAGAGCTTCTTCTGTTCGATTGTTAAAATTATTTCCGTATGAACCTACTTGGGATTTTAGTTCAATTAGCGCCAGGAGTTTTCCTGATGGACTAATTATCATAAAATCCCAATCTTTTGATGAGCGAAAATATCCCGGAACATAATTGTTTTTATCATAAATACATTCCAATGGAACTCCAACAGACAAACATGCATCCTTCAACAGTTTCAAAAAACCATCTAATTGTTTTCCACCAACAACAGCTCCTCTATTTGAAGAGTCAGAACTGCGTTTTAACTGTTTATTCTTGGTTCTCCAAAAATAATTAATGGCCTTCGCCGTACTTATGTTTATATCGAATGATGCCTCCATATATTCTGAGCATGTCAGGTTTTAACTTTTATTCACCTGAATATGATTTCTTAGAAGTCTCTTTTGCAAGTTGAGGAGTCCGTGATGTAACCATAGTAAATAACAGAACCCAGACATACAAATCAAAAGACTTTCCGAGAGGATTGAAATAATTTATACTAAATCATCTCTAAAAAACATTCATGTTACAACCAAACACATTCCCAAAACTATTAAAATTTTCCAATACTTGCAAATACCGATTCAAATTTCACCATCTGACCCAAAGTTTATACACCTCTAATATACAAGGTTATCAATAGATAGTCAAGAGGTATACGAAAAAGAGGAACTCTCCAATGGATGAGTCCCTCTTTTCGTACCCTGAGCCGGGGTCGAACCGGCACGGATTGCTCCATCGGTGTTTGAGACCGACGCGTCTACCGATTCCGCCATCAGGGCCTTTGCGTCAGGCGGTAATCCGGGTGAATCAACGTCTGACTTTGCAAAGTTAATAATTTTTTTCTGTCCGGCAATATTTCAGACCGACATTCAGGTTCGTTTCAGCGCTCCGTCCCCGCGATAACTTATTTTGGGGGAAGAAGGACGCTTACTCTTCCTTCATGTTGTGGAACACGTTCTGAACATCGTCGTCGTCCTCGAACTTGTCAAGAAGCTTTTCGATCGTTTCGCGCTGCTCGGGAGTAACTTCCTTGTAATCGGTAGGAATACGTTCGAATTCGGCACTGACAATCTCCACGCCTTTCCCTTCAAGAAAGTTCTGAAGATTCGCAAACTGATCGAAAGCTCCATATATGAGCCACTCCTCTTCATCGGTCTCAAGCTCGGCATCGAAATCCATAAGTTCAAGCTCGAAATCCTCCTGATCAAGGTCGCCCGGCTTGATGTGGAATACGCTCTTGTGATCAAACATGAACGAAAGCGACCCCTGAGTGCCGAGAGAACCTCCATGTTTGGTGAAATACGAACGCACGTTGGCAACTGTACGCTGGTTGTTGTCGGTTGCGGTCTCTACTACGATAGCGATTCCGAAGGGCCCATATCCTTCATAAACAATCTCCTTGTAATCCGACGCATCCTTGTCGGTAGCTTTCTTTATGGCGCGGTCTATGGTATCCTTGGGCATGTTGGCCGCCTTCGCATTGTGGATAAGCACACGCAGACGGGGATTCATGGCCGGATCAGGACCGCCGGCTTTTGCTGCTATTGTTATTTCTTTACCGATACGGGTAAACGTACGGCTCATGTTGCCCCAACGTTTCAGTTTGCGGGCTTTGCGGAATTCAAATGCTCTTCCCATTATATTTACTTATCTTTTATCTTTACGTTTTATGACGGTTTTATGCGGGTATTATCGCAGTTCGGCACCAAGCTCCTTGCCCAAGGCACTCACTATACGAGTCATAGCCGCGTCTATCTGTTTGTCGTTAAGAGTCTTCTCCTGATCCTGAAGAGTGAGGGCCACAGCGTAACTCTTCTTCCCTTCGGGCAGGTTCTTACCTTCGTAGACGTCGAACAGGCGTACCTCTCCAAGCATCTTGCGCTCAGCCTTGCGTATAGTCTCTTCGACAGCGGCGAAAGGAATGTTCTTATCGAGCAACAACGCCAAATCGCGGTTAACGGCTTGAGTTTTCGGCAGCGGAGTGTAGGTTACGCTGTTTTTAGCCGCAAGACGCACCAAGGTATCCCAACGCAGAGAAGCCCACACTACAGGCTGCGTTATGCCGAAACGCGACAAGATGGAATGGCCGACTATGCCGAGACTCCCCAGTTTCTGACCGGTACGGCTTTCAATTTCAAGAACAGCCGGAGTCAGCGCATCGGAAGTCTGCACCATGCGTATGCTCTTTTCAGAGATTCCAAGTCGCGCCAATATATTCGCCACCACTCCCTTAAGTTCAAAGACAGTAACTTCGGCTCCCTTTACATTCCAAGAAGGGATAGAGTAATCGCCTGTCATCCATATATCAAGACGGCTCTCCTGCTGGTAAGGAGCCAACGGCTTTTCTTCAGTAGCTTCTTTCTCAGGGTCAAGATTATACACATTGCCGAATTCATATAGCCGCAGATTGGACTCGCGACGGTTTACGTTGTGAGCCACTACTTCAAGTCCGCCGTACAGCAGTGTCTGGCGCATTACCCCGAGGTCGGAACTCAGAGGGTTAAGCAGTTTGACTCCACGGTCAAGAGGGAACTTATCGTTATCCTGATAATAAGAAACCGATGTGAGCGAATTGTTAAGTATCTCGTTGAATCCCTGAGCCGAGAGTTGCTCGGAAACGAGCTTCTGCAATTCGAACGAAAGATCGGTCGCGCCTCGGCGCGAGGGAGTGGCGGAAATACGCTCACCCGGCTCGACATTGTTATATCCGTATATTCTCAGTATCTCCTCGACAACATCGCAAGGACGGGTAACATCTACCCGATAAGGGGGTATGCGCAGACGCAACACATCGGAATTGTCCGTCGCCTCTACATCAAAATCGAGGGCGCGTAATATCAATGTAACCAACTCCACAGGTAGCTTCTTGCCGATCAGACGCGAGCAATAGTCAAGCGAGAATTCGATCTCGGCAGGTTTAACCGGATCGGGATTGCTGTCGGCTACATCACCACAGATTTCGCCGCCTGCCAGTTCCTTGATCATGACTGCCGCCAGTTTGGCTGCGTATGGAGGAATCAGAGGGTCGGTGCCGCGCTCATAGCGGAATGAAGCGTCGGTGCTGAGTCCGTGACGGCGCGCGGTGCGGCGTACACGTGTAGGATTGAACCATGCCGATTCAATGAATACGTCGGTGGTCGATTCTGTAACGCCCGACTCCAAACCGCCGAATACGCCGGCTATGCAAAGAGGTTTTTCAGCGTCGCATATCATCAGGTCGGCGGCATTTAGTTTGCGCTCCACACCGTCGAGGGTTACAAAAGGAGTGCCTTCCGGAACGGTACGCACAACTATCGTTTCATCTTTCACCTTTGCCAGGTCGAAGCAATGAAGCGGTTGTCCGAGTCCCAGAAGAATGAAGTTCGTTATATCTACCACATTGTTTATAGGACGCTGCCCTACAGCTGTGAGGAGATCGCGCAACCATTCCGGCGAGCGGTCTACTTTTATGCCGCGCACGGTAACACCGCAATAACGCGGAGCACCCTCGCTGTCTTCCACCCGGAACTGCACCGCGCCATCCTCACGGTCGGGGCGAAAGCCGGTTGCATCGGGAAGAGAGACGACAGGCATCTGACCGGTATGGGCGGCCATATATGCCTTCAGGTCTCGGGCCACACCATAATGGCTCGCGGCATCCACGCGGTTAGGGGTGAGTTCCACCTCCAGACAATAGTCGCTGCTCAAGTTGAAATATTCCGCAGCCGGAGTACCTGCCTTCACATGGTCGGGAAGGACCATTATGCCGTCGTGCGAGGTGCCGACACCTATCTCATCTTCGGCACATATCATTCCGAAAGACTCCACACCGCGCATTTTCCCTTTCTTGATGGTTATCTTTTTGTCGCCATCGGTAAGCACCGTACCTATGGTAGCCACGATTACCGTCTGGCCTGCGGCCACATTCGGGGCACCGCATACAATCTGCAAAGGTTCTTTATCCCCCACATCCACCGTGGTGATATGCAGATGGTCGGAATCCGGATGGTCAATGCATGTAAGCACTTTACCGACAACCAGACCACGCAATCCGCCGGGGATCGATTCAACCTCTTCGACGGTATCGCATTCAAGGCCCACCGAAGTGAGCACCTGTGTTAGAGCTGCCGGTTCGTAAGGCACCTCAATATAGCGTTTAAGCCACTTGTAAGAAATGTTCATATCTTTAGCTTTCAGTGGTATTTCAAAGACTCCGTCTTGAGCCATTCTCCGCCTCGGAATCAATCCGAACCGATGACCATAAGACACTCCACCTCATTCAAATTGCAAAATTAGCAAAAAAAAGGTTTCTCTCACATATTCAGAGTATGTTTAACCAGATTTCATCTTAAATACTGAAGCATGACCTCCAATTTTGTATTAATTAATGATAATTTATGTTAATATTATATAAAACATAAAAGACAACTGGCACTAACGGAGCATTTACACTGATATTAGGGAATTAATTGTTATATTTGCAGTTGATTTCCGGAGGGGACGCAAGTCTTCTCCGCTCTTTTTTAGTAATTATGGAGTTAGCCCAGCTTAAATCATACGTAGAAGGGTGGCTGAAAGGCACCGATTGTTTTCTTACGGATCTTACGATAGGTAACGACAACGATATCAAGATCGAAATAGATTCGGTAAAAAGCATAGACATAGAAATGTGCGTGGCTCTGACACGTGCCATCGAAGCCGAGTTTCCGAGAGACGAAGAGGACTACGATCTTGAAGTAGGATCAGCAGGCCTGACATCCCCGCTGAAAGTGCCGGCACAGTATCGCAAGCATATATCACATGACATGGAGGTGCTTACAAACGATGGCCGTAAAATTCACGGGGTACTTACCGATGCCGACGACGAAGGTTTCGATCTTGAATGGGAACAGAAAGTAAAGGTGGAAGGCCAGAAAAAGCCCGTGATTGAATCGGTAAAGGAACACTTCCCCTACTCTTCCATAAAAAAAGCTTGCTACGACCTCAAATTCTGAAAGGAACTCACTGCATTTTCTTCAAAAGGATGCAGCCGAGAGATAGTCAGAGCACCGCATTAACTCAAAAATAAAGAATAACCAATACATATGGCCAAGAAAGCTGAAAGCGTAAATATGGTTGACCGTTTCGATGAATTCAAAGAACTCAAGAACATCGACAAGGCAACCATGATCAGTGTGCTCGAGGAATCTTTTCGCAATGTGCTTGCGAAGATGTTCGGTTCCGACGAGAATTTCGACGTTATCATGAACCCTGACAAGGGGGACTGTGAGATATACCAGAATCTCGAGGTAGTGGAAGATGGCGCAGTCGAGAATCCTGACACCCAAGTGTCTCTTACAGAAGCCCGCGAGATTGACCCGGAGTGTGAGGTCGGCGAGGAAGTGGCCAAGCAGATTTTCTTCGAGAAATTCGGCCGCCGCGCCATACTCACCTTGCGTCAGACATTGCAATCAAAGATTCTGGATCTGCAGAAAGATGCGCTTTTTGCAAAATTCAAAGAGATAGAAGGGGAGATTGTTACCGGTGAAGTTCACCAGATATGGAAAAAGGAGACCTTGCTGCTCGATGAGGAACAGAATGAGCTCATAATGCCTAAGGAGGAACAGATAAACGGCGAATATTTCCATAAGGGCGACATGGTACGCGCCATTGTAAAACGTGTAGACAATCCAAACGGCAATCCCAAGATTATTGTCTCTCGTACAGATGAGCGTTTCCTGCGCCGTCTGTTCGAGCAGGAGGTGCCTGAGGTACATGACGGACTCATAACCATCAAGGCTGTGGCCCGACAGCCGGGAGACCGAGCCAAAATCGCTGTGGAGAGCTACGACGACCGCATAGATCCCGTAGGAGCTTGCGTAGGTATAAAAGGAAGCCGCATACACGGTATAGTACGCGAACTGCACAACGAAAACATCGATGTACTCTGCTACACAAGCAACCCGAGTCTTTTCATTCAACGCGCACTCGCGCCCGCTGTGGTAAATTCGATACGCATTGATGAGGAGAACAAGAAAGCCGAGGTGTTCTTACACCCCGAACAGGTTTCAAAAGCAATTGGCCGCGGTGGAACCAACATTAAATTGGCCACCGCCGTTACCGGTTATACTATAGACGTTTATCGCGACATTCAGGAAGGTGAGGAAGATATCTATCTCGATGAATTCCGCGATGAAATAGACGGTTGGGTAATCGAAGCTCTTAAAGATCTGGGCCTCGGAACAGCAAAGGCTGTGCTCAACGCCAGCCCGGAAACACTGGAACAGGCCGATCTGGAAGATGATACCCTACAGCACGTACTGGACACACTGCGCGCCGAATTCGAAGACTGATAAAAAGATTTTATGCCCACCAAAATAAGTAAAATAGCAAAAGACCTGAACGTAGGAGTCAGCACAGCACGCGAATTTCTACGCAAGCACAACATCGAAGTCGAGGAAAACCCCAATGCCCGTATCGATGATGCAGCTGTAGAAATGCTGACCAAGGAGTTCAGTCGCGACAAGGACTTGAAGGCGCGTACCGACCAGATTGCCACCACTCGCCGTGAGGAAAGGAAAGTTAACCGCACAGAGTCAGAGAAACAGCGTGAGCCGGTTAAACCGCAGGGACTGAAAGTTATCGGAAAGATTGAATTGGATCGTAAAGGGAATCCTATCAAGAAAACCGAACCCAAACCGGCTCCCAAGCCTGAGCCCAAACCTGAACCCAAGCCGGCACCCGCGCCCAAACCGGTGCCTAAACCGGAACCGAAGCCTGAACCCAAGCCGACACCCGCTCCCGCACCCAAACAGGAGCCAAAGCCGGTACCTGTTTCGGAACCGAAACCGACTCCCAAGCCGGAACCGAAGCCTGCGCCAGCAGCTGAAAAACCTGTGGCAACCGCCGTCCCCGCGGCCGACATGACATCGGCACCCGAAAGCGAGAACTCCAACAAACTGTTCCGCTATGGCGACCCCATAGAAACACCGAAACTGAAAGTACTCGGCACCATAGACCTCTCGACACTTAACCAGACCACACGTCCGAAGAAAAAGAGCCGTGAGGAACGTCGTCGCAACCGTGGGGCCGCTGCTGCCAGCGGAACCGCCGCCACACCCGGAGGAGAGCGCCAGAAACGTCAGCGCATTGGCAAAGAGAAGGTAGATGTGGAGAAAGCCGTACGCCAGCCGGGATTCGGCACCGACAAACGTTCCGGGAAACCCGGCGACCAGCGCGGGCGCAACGCAAACAACAATAACGGAGCCTCCAACCAGCAGGGAGGAGGCCGCCGAAGAAACGAACGCGGCTCTGGCAAAGGGAACCAGAAGGTAGAGATAAGCGCCGAAGATGTGCAGAAGCAGGTAAAGGAGACTCTTGCACGTCTCACCAACAAACAGACTAAAAAGAGCGTGAAGTGGCGCCGCGAGAAACGCGAGGAATTCCACAACCGCGAGGCAGCCGCCGCAGAACGCGAGGCAGCTGAAAGCAAGGTATTGAAGCTTACCGAGTTTGTTACGGCCAACGACCTTGCCCAGATGATGGACATTCCTATCAACAAGATTATAGCTACATGTATGAATCTTGGCGTTATGGTGTCTATCAACCAGCGTCTTGATGCCGAAACCATCAATATCGTAGCCGAGGAGTTCGGATTCTCCACAGAATATGTCAGTGCGGAGGTTACGCAGGCTATCGCCACCGAAGAGGACGCCGAAGAAGATCTCGAACCACGTTCGCCTATCGTTACGGTCATGGGCCATGTAGACCACGGTAAGACGTCTCTGCTCGACTATATACGTAACGCCAATGTAATCGCCGGCGAGGCCGGAGGAATCACCCAGCACATAGGCGCCTACAACGTGAAACTGGCCGACGGCAGAAGAATAACCTTCCTTGACACTCCCGGACACGAAGCGTTCACCGCAATGCGTGCACGTGGTGCGAAGGTTACAGACCTCGCTATAATAATAGTGGCCGCTGACGACGACGTGATGCCCCAGACAATCGAGGCAATCAACCACGCCACGGCCGCAGGTGTGCCGATGGTATTCGCCATAAACAAAATAGACAAACCTGCCGCCAACCCCGACAAAATCAAGGAGGAACTGGCCAACATGAACTATCTGGTCGAGGAATGGGGAGGCAAATACCAGTCTCAGGACATTTCCGCCAAGAAAGGCATAGGTGTGGATGACCTTATGGAAAAGGTTCTGCTTGAGGCCGAGATGCTTGACTTGAAGGCTAATCCGAACCGTAAGGCTATTGGTTCGGTCATAGAGTCATCGCTCGACAAGGGACGTGGATATGTCGCGACCGTGCTTGTGCAGAACGGCACACTCCGTGTAGGAGATGTGATATTGGCCGGTACTCACTATGGTAAGGTCAAGGCCATGTTCAACGAGCGCAATCAGCGTGTAACCGAAGCCGCTCCCTCCACTCCGGTTCTCATTCTGGGTCTGAACGGAGCTCCGACCGCAGGCGATACTTTCAATGTGATGGACACAGAACAGGAAGCACGCGAGATAGCCGGTAAACGCGAGCAGCTGCAGCGCGAACTTGGGCTGCGCACCAAGAAGCGTCCGGGCCTCGAGGAGCTTGGTCGCCGTCGCGCGCTCGATGATTTCCATGAGCTCAATCTGGTGGTGAAAGGAGACGTAGACGGATCGGTAGAAGCCCTGTCAGACTCGCTCATAAAACTTTCCACACCCGAAATTCAGGTGAATGTTCTTCACAAGGGTGTCGGTGCGATATCTGAAAGCGATGTAACGCTTGCCGCTGCATCCGATGCCATCATTATCGGTTTCCAGGTGCGTCCTTCAGGCGCAGCCCGTAAGGAAGCGGAGAAGGAGGGTGTCGAGATTCGTCTGTATTCCGTCATCTACAAGGCTATAGAAGAGGTAAAAGATGCTATGGAAGGACTGCTTTCTCCCGAAATCAAAGAGGAGATTACCGGTACTGCCGAAGTCTTGCAGACCTATCACATCTCGAAAGTCGGTACAATCGCGGGCGCGATTGTAAGAGACGGAAAGATAAAGCGCACCAGCAAGGTGCGTGTTATCCGCGACGGCATTGTAATCTATTCCGGCGTACTCGGCAGCCTGAAGCGTTTCAAAGACGATGTGAAGGACGTAGTATCGGGATATGATTGCGGACTTTCCGTTCAGGGATACAACGATATCCGCGAAGGCGACCTCATCGAAGCCTTCGAGGAAGTGGAAGTCAAAAAGACTCTCTGACCATGTCATACATCCGGGAAAATTCCCAGTCGGCGACAGTATTCAGATATTATCTGAATCTGGGAAGCAACTTGGGAAATCCTCGTGAAAACATATCGAAAGCCATCGGATGTATCGAAAATATGTTCGGTAAAGGCATCAGTTCAAAAATGGTCGAATCGGAACCGTGGGGTTTCGATTCGACCAATTCTTTTGTCAACGTCGGCTTCGTTCTGGATTCGGAATTACCTCCATTGGTTATGTTACAGAAACTTAAGGGGGTAGAAAAAGGGCTATCGTCTGTGGCCCATCGCAATGCCGACGGCAGCTATCGCGACAGGAAAATCGACATAGACATAATGACAGTATGGGCCGGACATGAACTTACATTCTCCACATCCGAACTGACTCTTCCTCATGCCCATCTGAATGAACGTCCGTTCTTTACAGCTCCTTTGCAGGAACTGTATGACCTGAAGCACTTAATCATCCGTAAAAATGGCCGCGACACATTCGTGTTGCTTGACGAAGACGGCAACCCGCCTACACTGCGCCAGACCTCACAAGTACCTTTATATACAGTATTCCGGTTCGGAGATATCGCCATAGCATCTGAAGCTAAATCGGATTACGCCATAGAGGGATTCAGCTGGGTGGAACTAAGGAAATCATGGGGCAGACTTGGCGATGACAGATGGGCTCTCGCATCAAAAGCCGCCGAGCTTGTAAACTGGGACAATGAGACCCGCTTTTGTGGACGTTGCGGAAAGCTGATGATGCGCACAGGCGAAATTCAGAAGACATGCAGCGGTTGTGGGACTGAACGGTTCCCGAAATTATCGCCATGTGTGCTGGCCCTTGTAGAAAAAGGAGACGAGGCTCTTCTTGTGCATGGAACCGCCATGAAAAATGGAATGCATGCTCTTGTAGCCGGATTCGTGGAAACGGGCGAGACATTAGAAGAGTGCGTTTGTCGAGAAGTCTATGAGGAAACAGGTATGAGGATAACCAACATCAGATATTTCGGAAGCCAAAGCTGGCCATTCCCCGGACAACTCATGACAGCCTTCAGATGCGATTGGGAAAGCGGTGAACCACATTGGGCAGACGGAGAACTTAATGCCGGAGGTTTCATGAACCGCAACCGGATAGAAAGACTGCTTAGCGAGGAATCGCCAGAAACATTCAGTCTTCCTACCCTACCTTCCCTTTCCCGACGGCTAATAGAAGCGTGGCGCAACGACTTATAGATAAAACAGAGAAACAAGTATAAAAAAGAGAGCGGCAAATAAATGCTGCTCTCTCTTTTTAGGCTGTCGGGGTGAGGCGACTCGAACGCCCGACCTCTACGTCCCGAACGTAGCGCGCTAACCAACTGTGCTACACCCCGATTACCATTCCAAGGGACATCCAAGGCCCCTTAGCGGATGCAAAGTTAATAATTTTTTCCGTCTTCTACAAATTTAGAGTATGTTTACTTTCAACTGGCCTTAAGAAAATATTCGCATCAAAATATTTGCATAAAAAGATATCACTTCATTGTATAATAATCACGTATCGCGGAGTCCGGTGTACCTATAACCATAAACAGAAGCAGGGTAACAAGCCCGAGAAACGCCATGTTGGCGATTGCCAATACCGATGGCCTTATTCCCTTATTCACAGGAGAGAATTTACGCATTTTATACCATACGATACAATTAACTATCAATGATATAGTAGGTGCAATCATATCTATTAACGGATACTGGCAATAATGCGAACTTACCATGGTATAGAAAAAAGCCCACATGCCGAAACCGCCAAGCAAGACAGCCCAACGCGAGAACTTACGTCCGAGCTCGGTCACTATCGATATCCTATGGGTAAGCAGGTTCATTCTGTAATGCTGGTATTCTATAGCGATATGCACATTCGCAGCCATGAATCCCATAGACAGTCCAAGAAAGACAGCCGGACCGATATCGAACCAGCTTAATATTGCGAATGTGGAGTCAGAGAATTGCAGAAGGAACGTTCCCACAACTCCAATCGGGCCAAAAATAAGATAGGTAATCAACGGACCGAAAGAGGTGCAGACCAAAGGCATAGGGCCTTGTACATTCAGATAGGCCAATATAAACAACAGGGCCCCCAGCAACAGAGACCATGCTCCGCAATAACTGGTCAACATAAATCCTATCGTTATGGCAAATATCGTGGTAACACCCGCTATTATTTTTAGAATACCATACAATTCAGTATCTTCCTGACGGTTCAGTCGTCCGGCTATCTCTTCCAGAGCCGTGTTGCCATGGTGATTGCGAAGGTCGTTGAATACATATGTGCAATTGGAAGCAAGCTGAGCGGCCATTACAAACAACATACTGAGCAGCAAAGGCATAATCTTCACTTCATCACGCACAGCAGCTATCGCGGTACCGGCAAATACCGTCGACAATCCCATCAATAGAGTGTCTGGCATGGAGGCCTTTTTTAAAAACGGTATATGCTTCATTTCAGTCTCGGTTGCAAGACAGCATGAACCGAAGCATTCCTTTGGCACCACACTGTCAATGAGTTATACGAACAGGGGTACTTTACCCCTAAGATTTCAACAAAGTTAGGTTCTTATGCTGAAACGTTATGTTACAAAACTGTTAAATACTATTACAAAACAAATAAATATCCTACAAACATCCATCTGTTCAAACCGCCGGAAGCTCAATGCGGAAAGTCGTTCCCCTCCCCGGTTCAGATTCCTTCACATATATCTTGCCTCCGTGATACTCCTCGATTATGCGTTTTACCAGTGTCAGTCCCAGTCCCCAGCCACGCTTCTTGGTTGTATAACCAGGATTGAAGACTGTCTTGAAGTTCTTTCTGTGTATTCCTTTTCCGGTATCTTTAACTTCAATCCAGAGCGTCGAGTCCTTGCGACCGGTGGTTATGGTAAGTGTACCACGGCCATCCATAGCGTCTACCGCATTTTTTGTGAGGTTTTCCATAACCCATTCGAAAAGACGGCGCGAAAGCATCACTCCCTGCTCTTCGCCGGACAGTTCCATGCGTACCTCTACCAGCCTAGATATGCGAGACTTCATGTAATCGAGCGATGATCCGACCGTCTCGTTAAGATATTCAAGCTGCAGTTCGGGTATAGAGCCGATTTTAGAGAACCGCTCGGCTATGACGCTCAGACGTTTCACATCTTTGTCTATTTCAGATACCACCTCCCGGTCAGTGCCTGAACTATCCAGATACTCCGTCCATGCCATCAAAGATGAGATAGGAGTACCGAGCTGATGAGCCGTCTCTTTCGAGAGCCCTACCCATACCCTGTTTTGCTCGGCGCGTTTCGTATAGGCCACCGCAAAATAAAGTATGGCCGCTATGAGTATCATCACTCCCATCTGGACATAGGGATACAGACTTAGCCTACGCAGCAGTATCGAGTCTTCATAATAGATATACTGATGTGAACCATCGAACGCGGCCATCTCTATGAAATGCGGATTAAGGGTAGCCATCTCGGCAAGAGGTTTGTCGCCTCCGGGCTTCCGTAATCTTTTTTCGAGATACTCCCGGTTACGCGCCGATGACAGATGCTCGGCCATATCCACGCTTTTGTCGGGCAGATCAAAATTACGGGAGTCGAGGATATTGAAATTTGAATCGGCCACCAGTACCGGTATGGTGTTGTTTTGAGTGATGATACCAAGCAGAAACTCGAAGTCCGTATTTCCCTCGGCTGTAGCGAGACGCTGAGTGGCTTGCGCCCAGATATGCATACGTTCCCGCTCCTGCTGCGCCAATTCCTTGACTATATTGTTGGCTATAAGCAGAAATACCAATATCGCCACTGTTGCCAACACCAGAAACAACACCTTTCCCGTACGTCTGCGTTCGTAGAATCCAAAATTGATTTTCTTCATATCCGACAATATTTCAGCATAACCGGGACTACGGCCTGATTCCCGCAGGACTCTCAACTCGCCTTAGAATCTCTCCGGCCACCGAATCGTCGGTATTGGGTCCGATAATCCTGCCGGCTACTTCACGCAACTGTTCCACCGCGTTCGCGACGGCGATTCCTTCATCGGCTATCTCAAACATTGGAATGTCGTTCACATTGTCGCCGAACGCCACCACATAATTCTTGCCCGTAAGTCGGCAAAGTCTCTGTATGGCTTTGGCCTTGGTGGCCTCTTCAGGAAATGCCTCTATGAAAGCCAACTCCGGATGGAAAAGATCAGGATAAAACACCGAGTTTATGTTACCTACCTTACTGATTTCGGAATATGCCTTGCTTGCCATTTCTGTCGGCTGAATCGCGAACAGGAGCATTACATTGTCAAGCTGTGACGGTAATTCCGATTCTCCGTCTGCCGGTATATTAAATTCCTTGTAAGGGGTATAACTGCGTTCGGCTATGAACTCACGCTCGGCATCGGATAGTTCTCCTATATGATATATATGTATCTTATTGTCATTCATCGTATAGATGAACGTCGGCAATGAATATGCACGGTAAATCGACAAGAGTTCCCTTACATCTTCCTCCCGGTGGAATCTGGCGTCGAGATACCGCCCGCTTTTCGCATCCCACAGGGCACTGCCGGTCATTACCACCATCGGGATGTGCATGTCCACGTCTGCCATGAGCGTCGATACCGTTGCCGGAGTACGTGCGGTGGCCACGGTAAAGTTGGCACCCCTGGCTATCGCTTTGTTCAACATCAAGACCGAATGTGGCGAAACGCGGCTATCCTCGCCAAGGAGCGTGCCGTCGAGATCTGTTACAAAAAGTATATCGGATATAGGTATATCTTTACCGTTGACAATTGTCTTATCTCTTCTTGCCATCAGGTCCGTTTTTTGTTATCTCTATTATCTCGGCATCCGAAACCTGCTCTTCCACGCTGCTCACTATGCGGTCTTCGCCAATCTCCCGCTCTTCAGAGTAACTGCGAATCTCGGTAAATTCCACATCTTCGGCATATTCACGCGGAATTATAGGACTATTATCCGAAGGACGGGACTTCGCCTTACGATGTCTGCCGCTTTCCTTTTTCCCTGTGTTTCCGGCTGGACCTTTGGCAGACGATGTATCAAATCCGGCTCTACGGGCAAACTGTTTTACAGCCTGCCGCATAAGCCACCGTTTTATATACGGCCCCACCGTGCGGGCTATCAAGGGGTATAATATCCAAAGTCCTATCAGGACCAGAATAAATATAATCATAATTGTTTTAGCGTGTTGTAATTGTGTCTCCAATCAAATCGCGTGCCAGAAGAATCAGCGGCAGCTTGCAATCGATAGACCTACATAAAACACTATAAGCCACATCAGGCCACCGACCCCAAGCGAGGTAACAGCCACTACAGCGGCTATGGCGATCGCTATCTGACGCCATATGACTTTGGGCGCAAGCGATTTCATTTTCAGCGAGAATAGCTTAACTTCCGACACCATAAGCCAGCATACCAGCAACAGAACCGGCAAGAGCACGTACCACTCTCCCAATACCGTTAGACCGGTAGATATGAGCGAAGAATACCCTATCCAGAAAATAGCGTTTGCCGGAACAGGAAGTCCGAGAAACGATGTGGTCTGACGGGTATCGATATTGAATTTCGCAAGTCTCAAAGCCGCGGCAACCGGTATCAGCACCGGCAACCACATATACCATCCGGCATTCGTATAACATTCAAGTGTCGAGATCATTATCACCGCAGGGGCCACGCCGAAACTCACAAGGTCGCAAAGCGAGTCGAGCTCCTTACCAAGGTTTGAGTAGGCATGGAGCAATCTGGCTGCGAAGCCGTCAAGGAAGTCGGCCACAGCAGCTATTCCGATGAAAATCCAACCCCACTCGATACCGGTAAGCGAACCGAACCGGACATCTCCTTTCGAAGCCAGCAGTATGGCAATTGTGCCCGAAAGCACATTCAGGCATGTTATAGTGTTAGGTATCTGATTCATAGTTATTTTCTTAAACGTGCAAGAGGAGTCAGACCTCCGCGGGTTAGCTGATCCATATCAAGCAATACCTCGGCATCCACAGGCAGATAGATGTCGACCCTCGAACCGAATTTTATGAAGCCAAGATGCTCGTCGATAAGGGCATGCTGGCCCGGACGGGCATAAGTTACTATGCGACGGGCCATGGCCCCTGCAACCTGTCTGACGGTTATTCTCTGTCCGTTGGGACAACGTATTCCTATTGTAGAACGCTCGTTCTCCGTCGATGCTTTAGGCAGATAGGCCGAAAGAAAACGCCCGCTGTGATGCCTCACATATTCTACCTCCCCGTCTACAGGAAACCAATTGGCATGCACATTGAGTGGCGACATGAATACCGATACCTGTATGGCCGGTCCTTTTATATATTCAGGCTCGATAGTGGGTTCTATAACCACTACACGACCGTCAACAGAGCTAACGACCATATCGTCGCGTTCACCCCTGTAATGCCGTTTAGGACAGCGGAAGAAATTGAACACGAAGGCATACACCAACAACGAAAGCCCCGAGAACGACGCGGGAATCGCTATCGGAGGCAGGAACAACCAGACCGGAATGTTGAGAACCATCAACACAAGGGCCAGTAGTATAAGTATGTTGGTTCCTTCGTGGTGTATCTTCATCTTCAATTTACAAATATAGTAAAAATACTTTATAAAATAGCATTTATACCATCTCCCCGTTGATATCGGCAAGGAATTCCGCCAACGGCTTGTTTTCGGCCAACGTCTGATTCAGGAATTCTTTTCCCGTAAGCAGATATTCACGTTCTACCGCCGTTTCTCTCAACTCGGGCCTTATCGTGATATTACTGTTGTGAAGCGATGACCGCAGATATTCCACCAGATACCTGATATTTGCCTCATAGCTTTCAAATTCCGCGGGTTGCACAGCAACGGCCACATAATTGTCATCGCCCAGGGATTCCGGCAGCCTTTGACGAAGAGCAGAGTTCATTATACGGTATTGCGGATATCTCGCCATGAATTCGGCACATGCCTGCTGAAATTCTTCTTCCGTATAACGGGCATTCTCACTTCCGGAAGACATTGCCGCAGGATTCTCTGCTGATTCAGCGGCAATTTCGCTTGCCGGGGGCTGACTTCCGAGGCGTATGCTGGCCGTGTGCCGGGAACGTGTGGCTCCCCGTATTGGCTGTACGGTTACAGGAGGCGCCACGTAGGTCGACGGCGCGACCTTTGCCGACACTGTTTCCCGGTCCGATACCGGAGGCACCGGCGCAGCGACAGCCGGAGTTTGTTCCCGATCCGCCGCAGGCTCCTGCGGACGGTAGGCGGGCTGCGAGATTGCCTGCAGCGGTATATGCCCGTCTACCCGGTCAAAAGGGGGCGTGGGAGGCTTGAGCAACTGGCACAGCCTTATCAGCGTCAGTTCCACCAGCAACCGTTTCTCACTTGCCGTACGATATGCCTGGTCACAATCGTTCAGCAGCTTCATGGCCGCATAATACCATTCCAGAGGCAACGACGTGGCTTGTTGATGGTATCTTTTGGCAACTTCCTCGCTCTGTTCGAGCAGAGGCAGCGTACTCGGCGCGGCTGCGAGCATAAGGTCGCGCACGTGGGTCGCAAGACCGTTTACGAAATACAGCGAGTCGAAACCCTTGTTGCGTATATCGGCGTAGATGAGCAATGCCTGTGGAATATCACCGGACCTGAACGTTTCGGTGAGACGGAAATAATAATCATAATCCAGCACATTCAGATTCTCTATCGTCTGACTGTACGTAACGTGGCCACGGGTCGAGGATGCCACCTGATCGAATATCGACAGGGCGTCGCGCATGGCACCGTCAGCCTTGCGCGCTATAACCGACAGCGCTTCGCGTTCCGCTTCTATACCTTCACTGCCGGCCACATAAGCCAGATGATCGGCCATATCCTCTACCGTTATACGCTTGAAATCGTATATCTGACAACGAGAAAGGATTGTCGGAAGAACCTTGTGCTTTTCGGTAGTGGCCAGTATGAAAATCACATAGGAAGGGGGCTCCTCGAGTGTCTTCAGAAAAGCATTGAAGGCACCGGAACTGAGCATATGCACCTCGTCGATTATGAATACCCTGTAACGGCCTACCTGAGGCGGAGTATTTACCTGTTCGGTCAGCGAACGTATGTTTTCCACGCCGTTGTTCGACGCGGCATCAAGTTCCACGATATTGAACGAATTGCCCTCCTCAATGGCCCGGCAGGAATCGCAATGACCGCAGGCCTCACCCTCCGCCGTGGGTGACAGGCAGTTGATGGTCTTGGCAAATATTCGCGCACAGGATGTCTTGCCTACCCCCCGGGGGCCGCAGAACAGATAGGCCTGAGCCAGACGGCCTGTCTCTATGGCGTTTTTAAGTGTATTGGTCAGTGTTTTCTGCCCTACTACGCTACGAAATGTAGAAGGGCGGTATTTACGTGCCGATACTATATATTTTTCTGTTTCCATTAAATATCTTCCAGATACTGATAATGAAGTTGAAGTAAAATTGAAGCAACTTCGATATAGGCTATCAAGGGATTATGCAAATATAATGAAAAAATTCCAACCCTTTTACAATGTCTCTGCAACAAAGTAATGCAGTTGGCGTTTCACTATTGAATATAGAAGTGGTATCGGCACGTTTCACGACCTATACCCGTTTCTTAAAGATTGACTGAACATGACCAAAAGCAAGCTATACACCGCCACGGGCGACCGCGGCACAACCTCTCTGGTAGGTGGAGAACGCGTAAGCAAGACCTGTCTGCGTCTTGACACGTACGGCACAGTCGATGAATTTTCAGCATTCCTTGGGGTGGCTCTTAGCCACGCCGGATGTCCGGAGGAACTTAAATGCCAAATGCTTGACATACAGAACCGGATGTTCGACATAGGATGTTATCTCGCCACAGCTCCCACTGAAGGAAGCGAAGCTCCCGAAAGCATCAACGGACTCAGACCGGCGGACAACGCGAGACTTGAAGGATGGATCGACGCGCTCGACGAACAGACACCCAAGACAAACGCGTTTGTGCTTCCCGGCGGATGCGAAGTGGCGGCCCATCTGCACGTGGCGCGCACGGTTTGCCGCCGCGCCGAAAGGATGCTCTGTCGGCTGGCAGTTGAAGAACCGGTATGCCAGCTCGTGCTGACATACTTCAACAGGCTGTCGGATTATCTGTTCATCGCCGCCCGTTTCGCCAACTTCCAGGCCGGCGTAGAGGAATTAATCTGGCATCCGGCCCAATGACACTTACGTGTTATAACACTGGCTCTACATATTTTAAACAGACCATGCGCCATATTCTCGCGTATGACAATCAAATAAGAGTATGTTTACTTTTAACTTGACTTAAGATTGAGAGGATTTTTCAAGGGATTTACGTTTCTTTTCGGAGGCGCGGGCCGGGGCCCGTAACGGAGAAAAGGAACGGAAAGCACTGAAAAAGACCTCAAGATTATGGCAAACGCTTATTCCAAACATTAATCCGTGTAAAAAGGAAACATACTCTAAGAGAATGTTTGGATTTAACTTCCATTCACGCGAAGAGGATTTTTTGAGATGTTTTCGCAAGTTGAGGAGGGCGCGGTGCGGGCACCGTAACCGACGAAATCTTGGCGGAAACAGCCAAAAAAGACCTTCGGGGGGATGGAAAGAATTTCCAAATAATCTCTCAATTACAAATTCGTGTTAAATTCAAACATTCTCTAAAACCAACAAAACAAAAATATTATGTACTGGACACTTGAACTGGCATCGAAGCTTGAAGATGCACCCTGGCCCGCAACCAAAGAAGAACTGATAGACTACGCGCAGCGCAGCGGCGCTCCGCTCGAAGTGATAGAGAACCTGCAGGAGATAGAAGACGAAGGCGAGACCTACGAAAGCATAGAAGAAATCTGGCCCGACTACCCCTCCAAAGACGACTTCTTCTTCAACGAAGAGGAGTACTAATTAATAGCATAGAACATAACAATCTATAAATCAATGGACAAACAAAGTAGAATTTGTTTGTCCATTGTTGTTTATATTCGATTTTACGCCGTCAGACCCCGAAATTTGTTTGTCCAAAATTCACTACATAAAATCATCTCCCGTAATAGTCACCAACTATATATGACACCAATCTCGGAGGGAGGATTAGTCCTTTAGACATGCAAGGGGAATGACTTTTACGCCGTCAGGACGTGTGTAGGCTATTGGTCCTCCGGTAATGACCAGCAGTAATGTCGGTTCTTCCATTACAATCTGCTTTTCCCGTTCATTCAGTTTCCTGACAAGATTCCTGATTTCAAGAAGATGCTCCGCGCCTTTGTCTATCTCAGCACCACCGAGCTTAAATTCAATCAGCGCATATCTGCCATCATCGAGATGCAAGACCGCATCTGCTTCCAGGTCGTATCTGTCGTGATAATATGATATTGACCCGAAGCATGACTGGGAATACGCACGAAAATCCCTTATCGCCATACACTCAAATATGAAACCATAAGTTTTCAAATCCATTTGCAGTCGTTCCGGTGAAAGCCCTAATGCCGCGACTGCAATAGAGGGATCGGTGAAGCCCCTTTTCTTCCCTCTTCTGATTGCTGTGGCTGAACGCACGGCAGGAGACCATGAATCGATATCCTGAATAACAAACAGTTTTTCCAGAGCTGACACATAACTGTCGAATGTCGGTTCAGTGCAACTTTCGGTTATAGCCACTACATCCTTTATCATTTTCTGTTTCTTCGCAAGAGTCGAGATGTTTCTTGCATAGGTGCGTAGAATCTCGCGTGCGAGTTTTTCACTGCGATGAACGCCATCTACAGTGGATATGTCAGTAGCGCATACACTTTGAACATAATTCTTGGCCACCAACAGTTTTCCCCTCGTTGTCGGAAGAGATAGCGAAGCCGGCCAGCCTCCCCTACAGGATGCAAATATCAATTGTTTTATATCGAGGCACGACATCTTGCCGTCAATCTCAAGATTCGGATTGTTGAACAGTTCCATAAGAGATATTTCGCCTGTAGATTCAGCTGATTCCCACAAACTCATAGGAGCCATCTTTATTCTTGCAATCCTGCCTGTTCCGGTGTGGAGTATTTTTGATTTGTCCACAGAATTTGACCCGGTGAGAATAAACTGCCCGACTTTCTGCCTTTCATCCACAACACTCCTGACGGCATCCCATAATGTAGGAGCATCCTGCCACTCGTCTATAAGCCGTGGAGTTGCACCTTCTAAAAGAAGAGACGGCTTGGTCGCGGCTGTGGCAAGATAGCCGTCGCGTGTGTCGGGCAGTTGAAGTTTAAGCTCGCTATTGGCCTGCTGTTCTGCAGTAGTTGTCTTGCCGCACCACTTAGGTCCTTCTATGAGTACCGCTCCAAACGCCTCAAGATATTCGCGTAGCGTATTATCTGAGATACGAGGTAAATATGGCATTTACTTACTGACTTTTGTTTCTGCAAAGATAGTTATAATTTCTTTACCGCTAAAGGATATTTTGGTTTTTTGTGGTAAAACACTTTTGTTTTTTGCGGTAATTTATTTTTGCTTTTTGCGATTGTCTTGATAAGTAGTAATAATGTGTTTTGAGACCATAATGAAATTTCGTAATTTTGTTTTATGAACATAACTATTAAAATATTTCTTGCCTCCATTCTGGCTATATCGGCTCAATACATCTCGGATATTGTCGGTACATTTGTAAATCCAACTATTATATTTTAACTTTCCGCTGTCAATATTTGGCAGTTCTCCCGATTAACTTTGCATCATAAAAATATGAAACAGGAGAAGGCGCGCATATTGACAAGGGACGGTGCGGAAGTCGAGGCTTTCGCTCCAGTCGTATTGTCTGTCAGTCGGGCCACGGATATACCGGCGTTTTATGCGGAGTGGTTTTTCAATCGCCTGAAGGAGGGGTATTGCAAATGGCGCAATCCATTCAATGGGGTGGAGAATTATGTGTCGTTTGGAAAAGTGCGGTTCATCGTTTTCTGGTCTAAGAATCCGGCTCCGCTGATTCCATATCTTGAAAGATTAAAGGAGAGAGAAATCAATGGCTATGTTCAGTATACACTCAACGATTATGAAGCCGAGGGATTGGAACCCGGTGTGCCCACAATTAAACAGCGCGTGGAGACATTCATTCAATTGGCGGAGATCCTTGGACCGCAAGGTGTGGTGTGGCGTTTCGACCCGATGATATTGACCGATAACATCGGCATACATGAACTGCTACAGAAAGTCAGCTTCATAGCCGACAGGCTTCAAGGCTATACGGATACACTCGTTTTCAGTTTCGCCGACATAGCCGGCTATCGAAAGGTAGGCCGTATCCTTACGTCGCATGGAGTCTGTTATGAGGAATGGACAGATGTCAAGATGGGGGAATTTGCTTCGCGCCTTTCACAACTCAACAAAGAGCGCGCCTGGAATCTGAAACTGCGCACCTGCGCAGAGAGAATAGACTTGTCTAAGTTCGGGATAGAACATAGTCGGTGCATCGATGATGAGCGAATCGCACGTATAGCTCATCATGACGGTACGTTAATGACTGAGCTTGGATTGCAAATTAATGAGCCCTCTTTAAGTCTTTTCGGAAACAGCGAGATGCTTCCTTCAGGAGCCATTCCTCTTTCTGGAGGCAAGTATGCCATGCGTGTCGCCAAGAGAAAAGATTCCGGTCAGCGACAGCTCTGCGGCTGCATTAAGTCCAAGGATATCGGAAAGTATGACACCTGTCCTCATGGATGCCTATACTGCTATGCCAATACTTCGCCCGAATCAGCCCGCTGCAATCATTCCCGACACAATCCCGATTCCGAAACAATAATCTCATAAACTCTGTCAAAAATGTTTAAGTTACTAACATATGATGCTTTACTTGCGCAAGCGTCAGAGCATATTCTAAACCTGCCGGAAACCAAACAGAGAGAATTGAAGGAGAATCTTTCTCATGGGAAAGCTCTCTTGAAAAGTGGGGAAGAGATGAAGGCATATCTTCATCATTATGGACGGATGCACCGTGATAAACTCCTACGCGCATTACAACATATTCCCGCAGACTTCTTGAAATCTTCATTTTCCGTGACTGACTGGGGATGCGGTCAAGGCCTTGCATCGATAATCTTGAATGATTTTATCAGTGGGGAAGATATTATTACAGACATTACATTGATTGAACCATCTGCGCGATGTTTGTCTCAGGCAGAGGCCACCCTTACATGGTGCAATTCAAAGAGCATGGTGGATACAGTGAGGAAGCGTGAAGAAGAAGTAGAAGCCAGTGATATTTGCGTTCAAGAACATAAAGTGCTCCATCTATTGTCAAACGTAGTGGATATGCCGGAGTTCTCCGGTGATGGTATTCGTAGATTTATCAAGGCTAATCATAAACTTCACCATCTTATTGTAGCAGTGAGTCCATTTTACCCTGAAGATGGGCGTGGAAAGAGAATGGATGAATTTGTAGAGTCGCTGAAAGATTTCAGGAAAGTGTATTCTTTTCAAAAGCATATTGATGATTGGGATGAGGATTACAGTTGTCAAATTCGTATTCTATCCAATAGAGAATGACACATTAACAAACTTAAACTATTGTAAAAATAGCTTCCGGGGTCTAAACGACAGGCTCATGTCAGTGAGCCGTGGCAGGGAACCGCGTCAATATAAAAACGTGTCAGGATAACCTTATAAATCTTATCCTGACACGCTGTTTTTTCGCTGCGGTTATATCTTTTAGATTATTCCGATACAGCTACGTGGATAACGTAGCAATAAAGTTTTAACAATTTTCGTTTTGTGGTGTTATACAAATATATTACTTTTGTATCACAAATAAATTCAAGCGTTATGAACACAGCATCAGTCAGCCGTAAGCAGACCTCTTTCCGCCTGAGCGAAACCCTTCTTGCAAGATTACAGGACGAGGCCAGACGCCATAACAGAAGCCTGAACAATCTTGTGGAAAGTGTGCTTATGGCTTTCGTTTCAAGTCACCCCAACAAGACCACTCTCGCCGCAATGAAAGAAGCGGAAACCTCTGATAATCTCGAGACTATCGACATGAAAGAATTCCGCAACTTTGTCGACTCCTTATGAATGGGATTAAACTAACCTCACAGTTTAAGAAGGACCTCAAACGCTACAAGCATAAAGCAGAGGTTATCGACAAATTGGAAACCATACTTAATCTATTAGCCGAAGGATTGCCTGTTCCTGAAGAAAACAGGCCCCATTTATTGACCGGCAATTATAAAGGATATATGGAGTGTCATGTGGAAAGTGACACTCTGCTGATTTGGTGGGATAAGGAAACCGGAATAATCAAGCTGGTACGCTTCGGTACACATTCCGAACTATTCTGACTCCCTTAACCCCTCTCTTGTTTCCTGATTACAGAGATCGTCTATTTCAGTTAAATCACCGCTGATGCCGGCGCCGTCGGTCAGGACTGTCAGCACACGGTAGCCGTCAATCCATTTCCAGCGGCATTTCCTTGACAACAGAAAGCGGCCATTCCAATGTCGGCTATCAGATAGCCGGACAGGAATGGCCGCGTAAATTTTATCGAATGTGCACCTGTGTGCGGTCAGGAAGCGACGAAAATCACTGCACGGATATCTTTTTCACTTTATTGCCCTGACGGACTATGTATATGCCGGCGGAAAGCTTGTCGATCGAGTCGGAGACCTTAATACCCTGAATGGTGAAGACCTCCACCGGAACGTTGGGGTCGATATCGGAGCTGCTGTCACCGCCAACAACGTCCGTAATGCCGGTCGATTGGTTATATCCGACCGGAATTTCCACTATCGGACCGTCGGAATAAAGAGTTTCGGCAATAATATGGCATGCTACTTGTGATCCATCGCCTTCATCAAGAGGTGTAGCTTCACTCAGGTCGGCATGGATGGTCACAAGGCCATCGTAGTCGACCGAAGCAATTTCGGGGTTGGTAGAACGCCAGAACACATATGGAAGCGTCACGTCTTCGGGATATAGCTTTGCCGAGAGCTGGAACGTTTCGCCCGGTCTACCCATAAGCGAAGTGCCACCTTCCACACTAAGTTCTGTCGGTTCAACCATCAGCGCAGTCTCCCCCCCTTCCTCTAACAAAAACACATACTTATTCCATAATTCAGACTGATAATTTTCCCGAATTGCTTCATTCTGAAAGAATGTAGTTCTGAGACTCTCGGGAGAGGCAGAAAAGCCATCGGTTGAAAGAATAAGGTCAGGGGGTGTCGGGGTCGTTATATATATGTTTGATATGGGGCAATTCTTAAAAGCTTCTCCTCTGATTTCCTTTAGATTTGGCCCCATTATGATGGATTCAAGCCGAGTGCAACCGTTAAAAGCGCCAAGACTTATCTTTTCTATCGACGGGGGCAAAATAACCTTCGTCAGACTTGAGCACATGCTGAAAGTTAAATTATAGATGATAGTAACGGAATTGGGGATCGTTATTGAGGTTAGGCTGCTGCAGTACGAGAACGCACCGTCGCCGATGAAGGTAACGGAATTGGGGATCGTTACTGAGGTTAGTTTCTCACAGGAGTCAAACGCATGGAGACCGATGTAGGTGACGGAATTAGGTATCGGTGCAGAGATTAGGCCCACGCATAATCCAAACGCATTGCTACCGATGTAGGTAACGGAATCAGGCATATGAACATGGGTAAGCCACCTGCAGTTGTAAAACGCATGGTGGCCTATGTAGGTAACAGAATTAGGAATCTCCACCGACATAAGTGTCTGATAAGATTTGAAAGCGTTGTTCCCTATTGAAATTACAGAATAATCAACATCCATGTCCGAAATTATTTCAGGGATCATCAAGGAGGTGGAATACGGAGGAACCGCCCGTCCTGATGTAACTTCACAGGTTTTCGCCTCTTCATCAAGAATAGTATAGGTCAGAGTCCAACATGCATAGGTGTACTCTACCTCCCGTGCAAATACAGGGAGCATACTGACTATACTCAGCAATAAAAATAAAAGTTTCTTCATTGTAATTGATTGTTTTATATATTCTGTGATTCGGTAGTCTCTATTTTATCTTGGTATCGTCAAAGTAATAACGGTCGAAGATTTTGGTCATCCTATAGACGTTTCGACCTTTATGCTGCCCCTTTAGTTCCGCTTTGAATACACCTGAGAATTCGCAGGTATCCTGCTTGCAGTGCAATTTTTCCGACAAGTCATCTTTCCAATTGTCACAAGCCCCGTTCAAGCCAATAGGCTTTCGGAAACCACGGAAAAGCACAACAGGCATAGATTCCATGCTTTCCACGCTTATATCCTCCTTGACAGTGATTCTGAAATTGTCCATATCGTCCTCGTCTCCCCGCAGCCAGATAAAGATGACTCCATTTTTTACAACTGCGTGGCTGGCCGCATTCTTGAATCCAAGATAATAGAACGGATTTATCATATAAAAATCCGGGATGTAACAGCCTTTCTGCTCAAGATAACGGCATCCTTCCGTTATGGTATTGTCATTTCCAAAAAGATGGCAGGTAAAACCGTGCAGAATAGCGTCGCAATGTTGGGAGAAAGTTTCTTTAAGACCTTGATATACATGGTCTATCGTAGACTCATTGTCGGTTACATATATATCATCAAATATCGACATGATTTCAATGTTTTTTCAGGTTATGGACGGCTGACATTGCTGGGAGGCTTGTGGCAGCCGCGATATAATTCAGTTCTGTGCAGAGATGCGGAAGCAGGGGAGCGATAAAATGACGAAAGCGTGGGAACTGCTATCCAATCCCGAAGGAGTCAGGCGGTGGTAGAAGCCTCATAAAACTCGGGATAGGTGCGCACTCCCACGCCGTATGATATACGACGCGAGAGTGTCTTCCTTTCCTCGTTTTATGTCTCTAAGCTACCACACTTAGACTCCTGAGAATCAGTAAGACACTTTCGTGTTATAATATATGTTCATGTTCCTGCCTCAGCAAGACATTGCAAATTTAAGCAAATTTTTGCGGGTTGCCAAATCTTTTTCGGAATCAGCACGTTAAATCCTTTCTTGACTCACTATAAGAGTAATTTTAACCTTTTTTCTTGACAATACAGCCTCCCGGACGGGCGGTCAGTTTGTACAAAACGTGTCGTTAGTATTATATTGTTTTGGGATAGATCGGGGATTTTTTGTAACTATTCAGCGTGTCCGCTGAATAGTTACAAAAAATTCTCTTCGTGTGAATGGAAGTTAAATCCAAACATTCTCTTAGATGACTTTATCTATCGTGCTGTCAAAATCCGAGCCTTTGATATATCCGCTTTTCTGCTTATTAAGTTTGATTTCAGTCAAAAGGTCTAATTTAACTAACTCCGAAAGGTCTTTTTTTGCAGTTGGCTGTGAAATTAACATTCTGCCGGCAATATCTTTGGCTGTAACTATCAGGTCGGCATCTTTTATAAACATGTGCAGAATAGAGGCCTGACGCTTTGAAATGCCACCAATTTTTAGTAATTGCACTTCATTTTTTTTCTGAGCAGTCTTACGTTCGATATATGCTTTGAGCTCGTCGAAAGCTTTTTCCAATGCATTTAGATGATATGTAATAAAGTAGCCGATATCATTACCATCTGCTTCTGACTGAAGAAATGATTTCTCGTATGAAGTCTTTGACTTATATATGATTCTTGAAATCGAAAGGTATTCGGTCAACCAATAACCTTCTCTCAGAAGATACCAATAGAAAATTGCTCTGGCCGTACGGCCATTACCGTCAACAAATGGATGGAGAAACGAAATAAAATAATGCAGGATAGCTCCTTTGATTATCGGGTGGATGAAAACTGTATGTTCATTGGAATTGGCAAATTGACAGAACCAAGCAATAGCAGCCGGTATCTCTGTGAATGATGGCGGCGTATGAACAATCTCATTGGTAACGGAGTTCGCTACGACTACATTATCGTTCTGCCGGAATCGCCCTGCATCTTCCGGATTATCCATCGTGTTGTAAGCCATTAATGAATGTATGTGAAGAAGAAATTCAGGGGTCATCACTTGGTCAAGATTCTCAGAGAGGAAATTGATGGTTTGGTAATTGTTGTAAATCATCCATTGAGACTTATCCTTAGGTGTAATCTTATTTCTGAGCATTTCCTTTGCCACCTTTCGGGTTGTTGAAGCTCCTTCCATTTGGCTTGATGAAATGGCTTCGTCAATCACAGAGTTCATCAAATATATTTTACGACTATCACGTGGGATAAGAGTCTCACTTCCCCAGGATCCGCCAAACCGCATGTCGAAATTATGACATAATCTGGCCATAGAGTTTGTCATACTGAAATGAATCCGGTAATTGGGATTCACCGTGATTTGGTTACTCAAACGTAATTGTTTGAGTGCGGCCCAAACGTCTTTCGGAGTATCAAAACCCTTGAGTTTCTTGTATTTTACCTTGCTCCAGTATGGGTACTCTTCTTGAAATTTACGAATCCCCTCCAAAGATTCAGGAGCGAGAATTTCTGAAACTAATTTTGTGGCAGCGATATATTTCGGCGGTTGCTCTATCATATTATCATATTATCGGTGTCAGCAAAATTAGCAAAAACTATAAAAATCTTACAAACATTTTTATAGTTTTTGATAATTGATATTTTTGATGGCGCAACAAAATTAGCCAAGTCATGTGGTGACAGATACTTATCGGTTATTTTACCAGCGGCAGGTATTCTGCGTACCCTTGGGCCTCCATTTCGGATTTGGGGATGAAGCGTAGCGAGGCACTGTTTATGCAGTATCTCAATCCTCCGGTTGAACGTGGTCCGTCGGGGAACACATGTCCCAAATGTGCGTCTCCGATTGCACTGCGTACCTCCACCCGCTTCATACCATGCGAATTGTCGATATGCTCCGTCAGCACATCGGGCGATATCGGTCGGCTGAACGCGGGCCAGCCACACCCTGAATCAAACTTGTCGGACGAGACGAAGAGCGGCTGCCCGGTGGTGATGTCCACATATATACCGGGACGGAATTCATGGTCATACTCATTGGTATATGGCCGCTCGGTCGCTCCCTGCTGTGTTACGGCATACTGCTCGGCGGTAAGTTTTCGGCGCAATTCCCCGTCAGATGGTTTCCGGTACTTTATTTCCTGACCGACGTTATCATTATCTTGCTGCAAATATGGATCTTTTGCTTCCGAAGCCATCTTCATCAACCCGCTGCCGATATGGCAGTATCCTCCCGGATTATTCTCCAGATATTGCTGATGATAGCTTTCCGCCGGATAGAAATTCTTCAATTTCCCTGTCTCCACTACTATAGGTTGCGAATAACGTTCTCTTTCCCGAATCATGGCTTCGTCGATTACGTCCCGGTCGGCATCATCGGTAAAATATATTCCGGTGCGATATTGCGTGCCTATGTCATTGCCCTGTCGGTTCAGCAGGGTCGGATCGATAGTTTTGAAGTACAAATCAATAAGAAATGGCAACGACACTATATGCGAATCATAGACCACCCTTACAGTCTCTGCCGCTCCGGTATTGCCGCCGCATACCTCACGGTACGTGGGCGACGGCACCCGACTGTTCGCATACCCTACTTCGGTCTTTGTTACACCGTCTACCAACGAGAAGAAACGCTCAGTACCCCAGAAGCACCCTCCGGCAAAATATATCTCTTTCATATCCATGTTTTCTATATTGTTACGATAATCTGTGCCGTGTTCTGCCGCACTTCCTGAACAGCCACACAGCAAACCACACATCATTGTAAATATTAATATAATCCGCATCAGAAATTTAACAATTCTCTTATCGCTGTGGTTCGAATATCTGAAACAGAGAGCATAACTTCCGGCTGAGGTCAATATAGACATCGCTATAAATTCTATTCTGCGGAAAGGTATCCGATGAATAAACAAAAATAACCGGAAAGTGATGAGGCGAGATTCATCACCCTCCGGTTACTATTGTTTCTCGCCTAATGTTGAAGTCGCTTGACTTTTTTTGTAACCTTCGATTCAGTTTTTCATTTTCAATAATCCGGTATCTTTTTCTTCATCTTTCAGTCGCGTTGCCGGCATAGCTCCTTAATCAATAAGAAAAATCCACTCGAAATATTGGAATCTTAAGCCACCTTATAAGTCTAACCGACTTCGTAGTATCAATACGTCAATGTCCTCTTTCGGGTGTTTCGGACATTATGGGGAGGAGAGCGGCAATGAGGCTCACCGTCCATCCCGGGATACGAATGATTGTGATAATGTGTTTTCATGTCGCGAATATAGGAGGATAGTAAAGGTCATTTCTTTTATCCATCGCAAAATACCTGTTTTTACGAAAAAAGGTGTCCGGCCTTCACGGTCGGACACCTTGTCGTAACAATGAATCTATCACAGATTTTTTGCCACTCACATAGTGAATCGCTCACTGAGGGGCGATACCACTTGTTGTTTAAAGATTACTGTTTGTTTAACTATGAAAGTCTTATAGCGTGTTTAGGCTTAACGCTATAAGTATATTTCCGTTTAGAGGCGGATTTTCTTGCCGTTGGCGATGTACAGGCCGGGAGCAAGATTCCTGAGGTCAGCGCGGTTAGCGTTCTTCAGCACGCATACACCGTTGATGCTGTAAACGTTGAAATTCTCTGAGTTGTTGGCGATAGTAGCCACGCCAGTCGACACATTCTCGCTACCGGTCTTATAGGTGACTTCTATCATGTTGCTGTTTACTGGGTAAGCAATGAAGAAGCCGATCTTCAGATCCTGACCTTTGGGATAGGTATTTTGCAGAGTATAAGAATAGGTGTTGTCACCCTCAGCTTTCATGTCTCCTTCACGAGGACCATCAACAAAAATCTGAGGTACAAGTCCTGCGAAATCTTTCTCAAACTCATACTTGGCTGAAATCACCACTTTCTGCTCAGCAGTGTAAGTGATAGTGTAGTCCAGTTTGTAGCTCAAGTCCTCTTTTTGACCTTCCGCAATCTGTACATCTTTGGCCACGCCATTCTGAGTGCCTTTGTATACCAGGTCTTTGGCATCGGGGTCGAGAGTCTTGAATGTCAGAGTTACAGGTTCGGCGGTATATTCTTTGTCGCCGAGGGTTGCGGTCGCTGTTACGGTATATGTATACTCTTTGTTGCCATCCAGATTTGTCATAGCCATGGGGCTTTCTGTGGCGACAACATCATCTATCTTTACCTCGACAGTAGCATCGGCAAGGTCGGGAGATTTTGTCACTTTCCAATAGATGTTGGCACTGTTGGCGGTGATTTCAGCGACTTGTGCTGTCAAGGTAATACCGGTCTCAACTGGAGCACTTGCGCTACCGTAGGTGTACTCTATAGGAAATTCCACAAGAGGACCGGCACATTTTGCACGGAACGTAATTTTTATAACATCTCCTTCTACGTAAGTTTCAGTACTGGTAAGAGTATAATGAAAAGCTTCTTCCGTCTGAGTACCTTCCTTGAACGAGTTGGTAGCGGGAAAATAGAGTTCGCTTGCAACAAAGCCTACAATCTGGTTACCGTTTGTATAACCCCAATCTACTGTAAAAGTGCCTGTGGGATTAGCTGTGATTGAATATTCAAGGGTTGACTCAACGCCATTGATTGTGGCTGTTTCTGATCCGGTGAAAACGGCTCCTGCCTCGGCGGAAGCCTGAGGGGCTAATGCGCCTGCCATCAGCAGGAGCGAGCCCATAGATGCTAAAAATCTTTTCATAAAACTGGGAATTATTGTTAGTTAAAAGTTTATTTTTTCAAAAGATTCACTACTTTGCAGCCGGCAGGGGTACTGAGGCGCAGTATGTAACGACCCGCAGGCCATGCCGCCGCTTCTATGCGTGCACGTCCCTCGGTCAGTGAGCCGACAGCCATACGAATGCCGAGTAGATTCCATACGCTGTATTCACCCTCCTGCGAGCCGACCTTGATATTCCAGGCTTCCGTAGCCGGATTGGGCCAGACGGCGGCTTCTTCCGTCACTCCGATGCCTTCCACAGCCGATGTGGGATCATAGGATCCTACTTCGTATTCAATCTGTTTAGTAACACCGAGGCCACCCGCATAGGCAATCTTGACGCGGAAGCGGATGATATCGCCCTCCTTAAGTCCGCTGAGGGTAGTCTTATACCGGTTATCGCCGTCAGCATTCATCACGATCTCCCGAAAACCGTTGGTCTCGTCGAAGAGCCACGGACCGGCGAAACCGACGTACTCACCCTTGAAGGAGGCGTGGATATCCACATTAGACCCATTGGTAACACACGTTATTATATAATCATCGGTAAAGCTCCCCTCGCTCGACTCTCTGCCAGTGAAAGTACAGCCGACAACATCAGGAGTTCCGGCCTTCTTCACTCTTACGGCATATTCACGCGCCGGGAAAATGTCGCCATTTGCCGTTACTATGTTGGCGGTCAGCAGATGTTCGCCAGCCGCGGCCGGTACCCATTCAGCCGTATAAGGAGCCTCGCCGTCGGTGCCCAACGACACACCATCGCAGAAGAACTCCACTTGCTCTATACCGACGCCACGGTCCTTCACATCGGCCGTAATAACTGTAGCCACGCCTTCTTCCAGTGTGCCGCTGACAGAGAGTGTGGCCGTAGGACGCAGCACACCATCGCTCTCACAGATTGTATCACCAGCCTTCACAGTCACCTTATGTCCATCGGAATAAGTAACCTCCAGATCAGTCGTGCCTTGATTGGCGGCTACATAGGTGATTCGGCCATCCAATTCGAAAGCCATCGCCAGGGGATGATCCGCTGTAATATCCATACGTGGGGTGCCCAGCAGCGACATAGTATGAAGCCAATGGTAGGTGTGAGCCTGCGATTCACCGAACTTCTCGCCGAGATGCGAGCAGCGGGAATAAAGGTCGAGCGCCTTTATAGGGTCCGACATAGCCAGATAACGCAACCATGTGTCATACCAGATGTTAGGGTTGCTGTCGTCGGCAAGAATCTGCGTCTCCTGACACATCGCCTCCCAAAGGCGAGCATGATACTCAGGTCGATTACATAGGTAGAAGGAACCGGCATGTACGGGATAGATCTGTATGCCGTAGCTGCCGGCCATACCGCCGCCCCAGAAATTCTCGTTATCGTAAGCATTGCCGAACACTCTGGAAGCCAGTGCCGAAGTAAATCCCGGTTCAAGGTTTGTGTCGTCGACATCAAACCAATACTGTTCAATTGCCGACAGCTCGGTAACGTAAAGATATACCGCCAGGTCGCGCAATTCGCGGTTTCCCGTAACATCGGCCCAAAGCATCAGGGCCGTATTGAACTGCATAGCCTCGGAGGTAGACTCCTGATCGTTCCCAAGCGAGAGTGAGGCAGTGCCGTTAGCCCAGCAGTGTCCCGCATACGGGCTGAAAGAACGTAGATAAGGGAACATCGGGTCCTGACGGTCGGCGGATGCTACATCGCGCACCAGCAGGTCAATCATACCCTGCCATCCATCGAGCCAGGAACGGTCGTAGCGCGCCACGAATGCCGCCGCACGTATGAAATATCCCCAATGGAAATTGTGGTCATTCATATTTGTGTCCTGTCCATGGCCGGCGGGATAGCCGAGCATCGTGTTCCAGGGCTTGTGATAGTAAAACATGAAGGCGATATCGCCGGGAGTGTAGACCAACCAGCGCTCCAGCTGTTTCTTCACAAGTTCGAAGGCGGTACGGAAACCCTCTTCATCGCCCGATGCCTTGGCAGCTTCTGCTGTCTGCAACATACGGTTGAGCAATTGGCCATCATTGTAGGAATCGGTCCAGTCGGCGAAACCATTGTCTTCGCATACGGCGGCCACAAGCCTCTTCATCTCCTCAGTCGAGAAAGAAGTCTCGGTTGTCAGCTCGGGATGCGCGGGCAGCGACGGGAGCAGACCGTGGAAGGTCAGTTCCGTGCTGAATTCCGTCACAGGCGCCATACGCAGGGTGCCACGTACAGTGGGATAATCAATATCCAGATACTCCGGGGCCTCGCCCTTAAGATTCACATAGTGGTGAGGCAGCAGACCGGCGAGAACACGGTTCTCCGCGCCCTCCTTTACATCGGCTGTGAATTTATATGTTGTGATAACCTTGCCCGTATTCCGGTCATAGGCCCACTCCGCGCGAGTGTCGGCAGGGAAAGCGAAAGCATAGGAGTGGAAAGCCTGCGCGACCTTCTTGTGGTCGCCATCCTTCGGCAACATCGCTACAGTCCAGTAATCCTTACCGGCGAGATCGGAAGTGAGCAGAGAGCCTTGCTGAGTCCAGTGACACCCTTCGGGTCCGTATACAGCATACGAGCCGCCGTTATAACTATTGGTGATATATGCTGTGGAACCCTCAATCGTTACGGTGCCCATCCTGACATCGATAACAACGGGAGCATCGCCTGTCTTGGTGAAATATACCATAGGCATACCGAGACCCACGATAGCTTCCATAGATGATGCATCGTCAGCCCAGCGTATGGTAACCGTCCAATCGGAATAATCGCACACAGTGGATTCGGAAGCCGAGAGCCCCTGAACGCCTATCGTGACAGGAACATCGGCCGTAGCACCCTGAAATCGCAGGTTGTCTATCATCACGAGTCCTTGGTCTTTCGGACATAGTGTAAGCGGATAATTGAATATGGCCGTGGCATGGGAATTGGCAATCTCGGCACTCCACCAATCGTTGGTAGGAGCGGGACGACCGGCGGCTTTGCCGCTGAGATATGGATTGCCCACAGGGTAACCATTACGCCCCGCCTCATCCTTGCCGGGGAATTCGTCGGAGTATGAAGCATTGCCTATCTTCACCACACCGGCCGTGGCAGTGAGCGGAAGCATGGCCGTCAGACCTGCTCCAAGCAATAAAATCCGCGCTGCTTTAACTTTTTTCATGGGTTTGTAGGTTAAGCTTTAATAAGCCTTGTATAGGCATGTGGAAAATCTGTCGCAAATGTATAATTAGGCCTGATTATCGCAAAAAATCCTACTACTGCAAAACTACGCACTTTTGAAAATAGTTTTGTTATAGCAAGTTATGAATTACATGGCATCATGGGAAATGAGGGTGTTATGCATCCTTCGGGGATGTGCTGTCTTCGAGTTCGAGCTGTTTGAAGAAGGCTTGGAAAGACTGCGCGGTGGGCATGCCGAGCTTCTTGCGCAGGCGGAAGCGGAGGCTCTCTGCGCCACGCACGGAGACATTCATCAGCTGCGCGATCTCTTTCGTCGAAAGATTCATGCGCAGGTAGGAACAGAGACGTATCTCCTGGCGTGTAAGATTAGGATAATGGACAAGGAGACGGTTGATCATCTCGTCGAACACAAGGTTGAAGTTCTCATCAAGTTTCTCCCAGTTTATGTCATCGGCGTTATGGAAACGGATAGAAGAGCGTATTTTCTTCAGGCGTGCCGCCACCTCCCGGTCGGAAATATGACCTGAGGCTGAAATTATATCGTCGAGTTCACGTGATATGTCGGCTACAATGTCTGCGCTACGCTTAACGGCGATACCGGAGGAGGCCAGTTCCGAGGTCTTCTCCTTGACCAGATTCGATAGATCCTTGTTGAGCAATGCAGCCGATTCCTTTTCTTCAAGAAGACGCTTACGCTCACGCTCGGCCTCCTGCCGCTGGAGTTCCGCCTCGCGGCGGCGACGTCGCCACGCAGCTACGGCCTTCTCGATTCCTTTTATTACCAAGCTCAAGACTATGAGCGCCAGAATTACGAAGATAGTCGTGGCCCACCAGGTCTGATACCACGCCGGAATGATACGGAAACTGACGGAAGAATGGCTCACCTGACCAGTGAAAGAATCGTGGACACGCAGATGGAGCGTGTAGCGGCCCGGCGCGAGACGGTTGAAATCTCGCTCATGATTGGTGGAATATGGTGTCCAGAAATTCTCGTACCCCTCCAGCCAGGAAGAATATGTTACTGCATCGGCATACCGATATTCAGGCATCGAAAAACTGAAACGCATGGAATTGCGGTCATGCGACGTCTCGAAATAATTGGTTCCTGTGTTTCGGAAGATAAAATCTTCGGTTCCCTCCTCGCGGCTGTCAATGAAAATGGCATAGTCAATCTTCGGTTTGCGCGGAGTCGTGGGGGTGAAATCACCGTCGACAGCAAAGAAGCCGTTGTCCTGATTGAAAACGGTGCGTCCGTCCGGCAGGGAAGAGATATTGCCGAGATTCATCTGCAGACGGTCTACGGCATTCTTGCACTGAAGGATCTTACGAAGGTATGTCTTGCCATCGCGGCGCACGTATGCGAGCCAACCGTCGCGATAACCCCAGAGACGGCCATCAGGAGTCTCAATGACCCTGACGGGAATATCCTCGGTGTGGAAGATTTTGTCGAGCCACACAGCTTTCTTAAGTGGAGAGTGCAAGCCTGAGCCCTCCTGAAAGTGGAAGCCATCGGCAGCGGAGATGTAGACCCGGCCACCAATTTTGGTCACGAGATTGTCTCGGTCGGAAGGGAGGCCATGCTTGCTGTCGAAGGTGCGTATGTCGGTAACGCGAGTGAAATCGGACGACAGACGGGCGCGGTAAACACCTTTGATCCAATTGCTCACCCATATGTCATTATCCGCGTCAAGCTCAAAGTTGGCGGTACCTTCAGGGGCACCCGCTATATTTGTCTTCAGACGATAGCCCGTATCATCGCGCTGAAGCAGCGCGAACCCGTCATATAGACTGGCAATAACAAGGCCATCGGCTCCGGCAATCTTCCTGAAACCCCAGGAGGGCCCTACTCCCTTGATTTCATGCACTCCGGAACTGTCAATGAAGAAAGTGCCACCCACCGAACCACACAGAATCACACCATCTATTTCAGCAAGACTCCATATCTGGAAATTCATGCCGGGAACCTCCGCAGGCTGCGGTTCATAGGAAATGTGCTCATCAGGCACCGGTATAGAGTAAAGCCCCTGATTTGTACCCACATACATTACATCCCCACTTATCAGTGATGCATAGCCGGTACCGGGACTCATATTGTCGGTGAAAAGAGAGCGGAAGGGAGAATCAAACACAATATAGGCCAATCCGTTGTCGAGACCGGTCCAGATATTGCCATCGCTATCCGGGAATAGGCTCAACACAGTGTTGTTGCTCAGACCGTTGTCTCGGTCTATGCGGTGGATGTCGCCATTACGGCGGTCGTAGGCAATGAGACCGTTGCCTACGGTTCCGATTGCTATCCAGCGCGAAGATTCGGCGGCAGTGAATAGATTTCTGTCACGGATAGCATCGGAAAGTCCCCCGATTTCCACTTGTCTGACCGGAGAGCGGGAAAGATCCCAAAGGGAACCGCTGACACACATGGCCAACGGGGCACCGTCGACCGGGCTTGTGAAGCCACCCCTCACCTCACGTGCAGCCGGGATTTCCGACCCGTAAAGCTTGTGAAAGTCACCATCGCGCATCTCGAAGATAGCAGTCGCCGTAGCCACGTAGAGATGGCCTGCGGCCGTCCACATTTTCTCGATACGACCGGGGAAATAGAAAGTACGGAATGAATTTCGGGTCTCCGAATAAAGCAGCACATGGTTGCTGGCCTGAAAGGCGTATGAATCGTCAGGCAAAGGAATGATATTCCATACATCTTTCAGTTTTCCCGGCTTGACCGAGATTCCGGAACGCAGCGATATGAACCGGGACTTGCGCAGAGGCACGCTGTTTTCAAAATAGCCCAACTCATCGAAGGCTCCCACATAGAAGCGGCTACCGTCGCGGTTCTTCACTACACTTCTCACAGCAGTGTTATTGCTGACGGGAATGCGGTTCCAGCCATTGCCGTCGCTGATAAGCAACCCCATGTTGTTGGCCACCAGCATAGAGCGGCCTGAAGTTTCGGCCACACCCCAGTTCTGCGTACCGCCGTTATAGTCCTGAACGCCGAAATTCCTGACATAGGGAAACTGCGCCTCAGCCGGGAAGAGGAAGACAAGGAATAGAATTGCGGTAAGCAGTCGACGAAATGACCTGACGGGGAACAGCATGCAGGCGTTCATGATGATGGAATAGAGTGTATGGTTCAGTGTTATTTCATTGGCAAAAATAATCAAAAAACCGGATTTTTCAGTAACAGGTATAGGCTGGTATTATTGTTTTAGCGGTTGATGACATCGAGTATCAGTTTCACGGCATATGCAACGTAGAGGACAATCAGAATTATGCCTTCCTTGCGGCTTATTGTTTTCGGACCTATGATGGCACCGAATATCCATACTGCTGCCGCACTTATCACAAGAGCCGAGAAATCGAACAGGGATATCGTGCCTGTGTCGAGTGGTTTGATTGTGGCGCAAAGACCGAGGATAAAGAATATATTGAACACGCATGCTCCGACTACATTGCCCAAGGCGAGGCCCGACTGACGTTTTACAGCGGCTATCACAGATGTGACCAAATCAGGCACCGAACTTCCGAACCCCACTATGGTGAGTCCTATAAGACCCTCGGAGAGTCCCGCCCGGCGGGCTATTCCGGATGCTCCGTCGACGAGCCAGTCGCCGCCGAAGAAAAGCGCCGCGAGACTCGCCGCCACGCTTACCGTAGCGATTACGAGCTGACGGCGGCTTACCGATGCGCTGTCAGCTTTGTCGTGGTGATGAGTCTGACCTGCGGTGGGCACTGCAGATGCAGGTGCCTTTGTCTGATGGCTCATGCCGAATGTATAGACCATGAATATCACGAAGAAAAGCATGAACATGAGTCCGTCGGTGCGATCGATTATGTCGGACGCACTGCCATCAAAGAGCTTGTCGTCGCTGCAGAAGAAGAGAGCGAGCGATGCGAGCAGTAGCATGGGAAGTCCTTTCCATTGCATGTCGGCTGTTATGGGGATAGGTCTTATAACCGCCACAATGCCGATTACCAAAAGGATATCGAAAATGTTTGCCCCGACAATGTCTCCCAATGCCAACTGCGAATGATTCTGAATCGTGGACATTATGCAGACCACGAGGTCTGGAGCGGAAGAGCCGAAAGCGACAACCGTAAGACCTATCACGAGTCCTGAGACATGCAACTTACGGGCAATGACTATCGCGCCATCGGTGAGATAGTTGCCTCCGAGAACTATAAGTGCGAGACCGAGAAGAAAGAATAGTATATCGTGGAGCATGAGCGTATGTTTTAATAATTAAAACATACGCTCATGCTTTGTGTTCACTCCATAATACTCTTCCCACGCCAACAGAGAGAGGCGCGGATGAACGCGCAGTTATATCTCTATGAAATGCGAACGGTCGAATCCGCATACAGGACACACAAAGTCTGCCGGCAGATTGTTTTCCGATTCCACTTCATAACCGCATACATCGCATTTGAATCTCCGTATCTCATTCTTCGATGTGGATTCAGACTTTGATTCATCTCTGTAAGTCGGAGCATTTTTCGGCGCACTCCCTTTTATAACACTATGATAATAAGCGTATGTCATGGGTGTGCCGTTTCCTCCGTAAGAGTTTTTCAGTTTGCCTATGACAATCATATGAGTACCACAGTCTATAGAATCCACTGCGTCTAAAATAAGACGGCCACAGAAATCACCTTTGACCGCCGGAGCACCGTCAAGTTCATCGTATCCGAAGTCGGCATATTTGTCGCAATCACGGGCTGACCGGAATCCGAAGGAACTGATAATAGATGGATCCGTATCTTCAGATATGATCGATATGCAGAACCTCGGATTATTCTTCAGACAGTCAAGCGTATAATTCTTTTTGTTTAAACAAATCGCCAGCGTGGGATTCTCGCTTGTAACCTGAAAACAGGTGTTTATTATGCAACCTACGGGACTGCCGTCGGAATAGCATCCGACGACATAAAGTCCGTAAGTTATATTATATAGGGCATTGCTGTCCATTATACACCGGAATCAATAGTTTTTCGCTTCTATCTCGAAGAAGCTGCGTTTATGATGGCACACCGGGCAGACTTCAGGCGCTTTCTTTCCGATGTGGATGTGTCCGCAATTACGGCAGATCCAAACAGTGTCTCCCTCGCGTGAGAACACGATGCCCTCCTCGATGTTTTGCAACAGACGGCGATAGCGCTCCTCGTGGTGCTTTTCTATAGCGGCAACGGCACGGAACCGATAAGCTATCTCAGGGAATCCCTCTGCTTCAGCTTCTTCCGCCATCTTCGCGTACATCTCGGTCCATTCATAGTTCTCTCCCTGAGCTGCGGCGCGCAGATTGTCCATCGTATCGGATATCTCACCACCGTTCAGGAGTTTGAACCATAGTTTGGCGTGCTCTTTCTCATTGTTTGCGGTCTCTTCGAAAATCGCGGCAATCTGCTCGTATCCATCCTTGCGTGCTTTAGACGCGAAATATGAATACTTGTTACGTGCCATTGATTCTCCTGCAAACGCTTCCTGAAGGTTGCGTTCGGTCTTTGTTCCTTTCAAGTCTTTCATTTTATCGAATTATTTTTGTTAAACTATTATGTACTTGTCAACCTATTTTATCAGTCCTTCCTTCACATTCCGGACAAATGCCTTTAAAGTATATATTCACATTATCGCAGGTAAAATTGCCCGGTGGTGTCAGCATGGACATATCGAACGGAATATCATAAATTTTTCTACAGTTACGGCATATAAAATGCGCGTGAGGTTCACATAACGTAGAATCATATCTTGTAGAATCGGATGATATGTTTATATCATTCACAAGACCTTTTTCCGCGAGTAGTTTCACACTGTTGAACACGGTAGTTCTGGATAGCGTAGGGTTATTACCATGCACAAAAGAGTAAATTTCATCTGCGGTCGGATGAGTCTTACTTAAGGATATAAATTTCAGAATCTCAAGCCTCTGCATAGACGGTCTGATACCAGCGTCAATAAGTTTCTTGAGAAGAGCATTGTTATTAACGTCGTTTTTCATCTGAAGCCACATCTAATCTGTATTAAATACAAAATTATATCAATTCCAGATAAAACAAAATGATTTAACATTTTTTACATCTTTTACAGATATGATGATGGAACGGCAGAGGGATTACCCAGCCTCGCCCAAGGCACTCGCAATTATGATGGAACCGGCTTGGCGCATATACGATACATTCTATTTGCACATTCCATTTATATTTCTTAAATTTAGAGAGTTTTTACCTGCCACCCGAATAACTGATTATCTTAAATCCACCTAACGAGTTAAACTACAAATGAAATACGATTTTGAAGAACTGAAGCGATTAATGCGTCATGAATGCGATATGGTACCGTCGGATGATGTACTGGACTCCGTTCTGGCACTTGGCGATGTGATAGAATACGATAACGATGAGATAGTAACCGAGGCAGGGGAAATAGCACCCTACATATATGTTGTCAAAGAGGGAATACTCAGCATCTCGGACATGAACGGCACGAAAGAACGTACCGTAGCCTTCGCGTGCCCCGGAACAATATGCACCAATAAACATTCATTCGTGAAACTTATGCCCTCCTATTATCAGATCGAGGCATGCGGCAGCACCGTCCTTGTCCGCATACCGCGTGACCGATTCCTTAAATGGATCGATCAATCCCCTGAGGGAACGAAATGGTTTCTGTTTCTGTGGCTTGAGGAACTTTACTGTCTGGAACTCAACAATGCGACAGTCCATAACGGCACCAGCATAGAGCGACTTATTTCGCTTCACCGCCACCGTCCGGAGATTCTCGGGAAGGTGATGCAGAAGAAAATAGCCTCATATCTGGGTATCACTCCGGAATATCTGTGCCGCATCAAGAGGAAGTTTCTCAAAAACCAATGAGCCGGATACAGTGAAGTGATTTTAACATTTTCACCAACTATTTTATATTCTTGACATAGGTCAATCCATACACTTTCATTTATAGATATGTTTGTGAAGTTGATTCCATATGGGATGGTGCAAATCATCATGCCGGGAAAGTCATAAACATACTCTTACAAACCGCAGGTGCGGCGGTTTGAAGGCAAAAGCGGTGGTAAACGAGGTTCTTCCATTCCGATTGCCTGAAAAAAAACGATACGCATAGAACCTCCAACAACTAAAACAATTATGGTGAAGCGATTACTTATTTGTTTTTCACTGTTGCTCGGTTTGTGTATGTCGATGCAGGCATACCCTACTGAAAGGGTGCAGAAAGAGAGGGCAAGCAGAGAGCGGGTATCCAAACCGAGCCGACGACTGCCTGCCATACAGAATGGCCGCGAGCGTTCGGACGGCGGAAACACGATAGCGCGGGGACTGATTCTGACCGAGAGCAACGCGTTCTTAGCCCCCTCGAAGTCGCAAGTCCGTAAACTGCCGATGATTCCCGAGGGCACCGTAACCACGACAAACATTTACGGAGATAAAATATATCCCTCGGGTACAGGCAGTAAAGGTCGTGGATTGAAGAGAATCAACCTTGACGGCACTCTTTACAACGTCATGACATCGGACATGAGGGTGTATTACAAATGTTTCGGCATGAAGGAGAACATGCTATACGCCTTTATGTGGCAGAAAGATGATTACGGGGATATCTGCGCAGCATGGTTCCGCTCCCTGAACCTATGGACACTTGATTATACCGATGAGGACATGTCTGAGACATTCGAAGACACCTTCATACAGAGCGGCGTATACGTTCCGGAGGAAAATGCCTTCTACGGCTTCGGGTACCAATGCTGGCTTAAGTTCGATGTCGCCACCATGACAACGACAAAACTCGCATCGCCTGCTGCCGGCGACTTTAATCCGCAGATGACATACAACACAAAACTGCGTAAGATAGTCGGCATCACATCCACAGGTGAAATATATTCATACTCCAAGGAGGACGGCGCCCAGACCTTGCTGAAGGCAACCGGCGTGACTTCGCCCTATACCGCAGGCTTCTGCTATGATGCGATGTCTAACTATTATATCTGGAATCCGAATACGGATTCACTTTCCGAGCTTGTTGCGTTCAATGCCGATACATACGAGGCGTATAAGATATGCGATGTTGAAGATGCAGCCCAAATCGCCGTTATGTACTGCAACGAAGCCAAGAGAAAGGATCTCGAAGCGCCGCGCATGCCAGAGTTTGTATCCTCCAGTTTCAAGAACGGAGCCTACACCGGTACAATCGAGTTCAAACTGCCGACACTCTGCAACAACGACACCCCGATTGAATCCGCAATGGATTACAAACTCTTTATCGATGGGGTGGAATATACATCAGGAATAGGCAACGCGGGTGAGAACGTCGTGTTGAACATAGGAGAGGATGCGAATCTGAAAGACGGAATAATCGGCTTCAATCTTGTATGCGCCATTGGGTCGCACGAGAGCCTTGACAACAATGTCGGAATCTATGTGGGTAACGACATACCCTTGAAACCTAAAAACGTAAAACTGACGATAGACGAGATTTCATGGGATCCTGTAGTCGCAGGAGAACATGACGGCTATCTGGACGCAAGCAGCGTAAGATATAACGTAGAACTGAACGGCAAGCTGATAGCCGAAGGGATATCGACCACCAGCTGCGCTACCGGTCTGGCCGCCAACGCCGAACTTTCATCGTACACGGCGACAGTCTATGCCACCGCCAAAGGCCATATATCGGAAGGAGGAACATCGAACGACATCACATTCGGGCAGGCCTTCTCTGAACCCGCTTATTTCCAACCCACCAAATCTCAGGCAAAGTTATTTGTCATAGAGGATGCAAACGATGACTGGTCTACATGGAAATACCATGAAACCACAGGGGCATACCGTTATTCGTTCGACTGGGATAATGACGGCGACGACTGGCTGTTCCTACCCCCGGTAAACATAACCGAAACCGGCTATCTGCATACCTTCTCCTTGAACGCATGGGCTGTAGACGAGGAATTGTTCGAGGTCTATGTGGGACGGGAGCCGTCGTCAAAGGCCATGACACAGTTAGTGATCGGCAAGAGCGCAACTCCCGGCGATGAAGTAAAAGCTACTTACGAAGGCATGTTCAATGCTGAGGAACCGGGACTGTATTACATAGGCATACACGCGATAACACCTGCTGACCGTCTGTATCTTTATGTAAGGGACATGAGGGTAGATGTATCGCCCGTATCAAAGAACGGTCCTGACGTAGTGGAGGATGTAACTGCCACACCGGCCGAAGAGGGAGGGCTCTCGGCGACAATCGCGTTCAAAATGCCTGTCAACACAATCAACCAAAATCCTCTTTCCGGAACTGTTACAGCCGTCATCACCAACGAGGTTGACAGCGAAACAGTCTCAGGAGCGCCGGGATCAACTCAGTCTGTTGAACTGAATACCATCCAGGGCAACAATCATTTCACCATCCAGACATTCCAGGGAGAAACCCACGGAATGATATATGAATTCGATGCCTATACAGGCATTGACCTGCCGGGCGCACCCGAGAATCTGGTAGCCGTACTGAACGAAGACAACGTTTCCGGCACACTGCGCTGGGACGCTCCGAGCACAGGACTGAACGGCAATTACATTAGCCAGACCGGCATCACCTACTATCTGTGTCAGAAAACATTTACCCCCTTCGGCACATACGAATGGAGCATAGTAAACGAGATCGGGACAGACGTGTTCGAGTCGAAGTTCACTGTAGATCCCGAAACCGCACAACAATCCATGTCGCTGGGTGTCGCGGCCGCCAACGTAGCCGGCATAGGAAACATGATAGCGATAGCCGATTTCACTATCGGTGTCCCGTACGAGTTACCGGCCTCGGAGACATTCAAGGGCACCAACGGAACTGTATACGGTCCCGTATTCCTGTCCTCCAAAGGAGAGTCCAAGGTGAACTGGAGCATCGGAGACCCGGCCCAACAGGGTGAGCAATATGCTGTCGCTGACGGCGGAGCCGTAATTGGCACCACAGCCACCGACACCTACGGATGCATCACCTTACCCAAGTTCTCTACGCTTGAAATGCAGGAGGCAGGTTTCATGCCAACCTTCTATCTTGGAGGATGCGAGAATATCAAGGTAACCGCAGCAGCCTCCGGCGTAAAAGAGACGGAAATTCTGGACATGAACAACGTCTTCGGAATGGATTACTCGGAGGGATATCGCCGGATAGTGGTGAAACTTCCCGAGACATTCCAGAACAGAGGTTGGGTAGAGATAAAGGTATATCCTTACTTCTCGACCGAGCGTTCAATATTCCTCATGGACGGCTATAGAATGAAGAACCTCATACACCGCGACCTTTCGGCTAAAGTGGCTGACAAGATACGCGGAATCGTAGGCGAGACGATGACCTTCAAGGCCACAGTGCAGAACATCGGCATCTCGGAATGCGTATTCACCGGCGGCAAGTTCACCCTTTCTGACAATCAGGGAAAGGTCATAGCCGAAAAGACCTTAGAGTCGCAGATGAACATACCTGCGGACGAATCGACCGAAGTGTACTGGGATTACGTACCTGCCTCGAAAGATATGGGAGAATGCTTCATAACGTTCGAACTTAACAGTTCCGACATGAATGAGTCAAACGACATAGATATAGCCGCTTGCGATATAATCAAAGGCAAGGCGGTATTGATCGAAGACCTGACAGCGAAAGCGGGCACTGACGAGATAACTCTCAACTGGACCGCGCCTGAAGTAAGGAACGGCTCGGAAAGCTTCGAAGATTACCTGCCTTTCATTCCGAGCGGTTCCCGCATAGGCGAGTTCACCCATATCTATGATGACAATATCGACGCATACGCCCTTCAGGGCACGTCGGATGCCGACAAAGTGCTTAAGGATGTAATGTTCAAGACAGGCTTCCATGTCTACAATTCCAATACGATGAATACACTCTTCGGACGTGGCGCGGTTCCCTATGCCACCGACGGCGAACAGCTGCTGATTGCATTCTGCCCCGGGAAACAGACTGACGGCAACGTACCTTCCGCCAACGACTGGCTCATCTCACCTCCGGTTAAGGGAGGCACTACCTTCAGCCTGTCAGCATGTCCGCTCATCAACAAGTACGGCATGGAGCAACTTGAAATCTGCTATTCTACCGAGGACTCGGTAGATCCATCCGGATTCCAGATGCTCGAACGGGTTGAGATCGGAAATGCCGACACAGACCTGCCGGTTGAATGGCAGGAAGTATCGGTAACACTTCCGGAAGACGCGCAGCGGGTGGCGATACACTATGTAAGCCGCGATATATTCGGTATCTGCGTAGACAACGTGAACTACACGCCCATCAACGGCAACCTTTCGGTAACAGGTTATGAAGTCTATCGTGCCGAGGGAAGCGCCACTGAGTTCACCAAACTTGGTGAGGGTACGGACTGCACATATTCAGATAAGACAGCTTCCATGAACATAGCAAACAGATATTATGTTCTGCCGTTGCTTTCCGACGGTTCCCGAGGAGCTGAGTCAAACATAGCGACAGTCAGCCCGTCTGGTGTTGATGAGATTGGCGTAAGCAGATTCATCGCCGGCGGCAACAATGAGATTATCGTATGCGGATATGACGGACTTGTTGCAGACGTCCACACAGTAGATGGTAAGACAATCGCCCGTACCAAGTGTTCGGATATGACCCGTATCGAAGTCTTGCCCGGTGTATATATCGTAAGCATCAATGGCATTGCCGCCAAGATCAACGTACGTTGAACTGGCAACCCAATATAAAAAATGCAGGAGCCTCGCAAAGCGTGGACTCCTGCATTACACCTATTTATATTTAAGTAAGTATTTATAGTATATTCATGAACAGAATCAATACCATCATATTTACAGCAGTGGCCGCCACTTGCAGCCTGCCGCAACTTTCAGCCCAAGAAACTTCGGAAGAAGGATACAGCCGCACTGTGCTGCTCGAAGAGTTCACTACGGAGATGTGCAACAACTGTCCGGCGGCAGCCGTTAAGCTGCATAACATCCTTGAATACCCTGATTATTCAGGGCGCGTACTGGCAGTATGCCACCATATCGGATTCCTGACAGACTGGCTCACTCTGCCTGAAGACAAGGAGTATCTGTGGCTGTACAACTCAACAGAGAATTACGCTCCCGGAATGATGATAGACCGCGTTCCGACTTTTGTAGAAACGTCAGCGGTTTTCGGTATGACGCTGCCCTCGGAGGAAGAGATAATGGTTGAAATAGACAAGCGTCTTGCCGTACCATCGCCAGTCAAGGTTAAAGTTTCCGCAGATGTAGAAGAGAATAGACGTGTAATCGTAAACGTCGAGGGCGAAAAGACTCCGGAACCACAGAAAAACACCATGATTACAGTGTACCTTCTGGAGAACAATATTGAAGCGGAACGGCAGAGCGGAGCTTCAGATGGATTCATACACCAGCATGTAACACGAGCCATGAACGGAGCGTGGGGTAAGCCTATAAAATGGGAAGGTAACAGTTTCACCTATCAATATGCCTTTGATCTTGATGAAAGCTGGAAGCTTCCGGATATGGAGGTTGTAGCGATTGTAAACCGGGACACTCCCAACAATGTGCTTACATGTGAAGTTCTGAATGCCGATGCCGTCTCACTCGGACAGTCGGGCGTTGGCACAGTTACAAGCGATTGCCGGAAGGTAGCCGCATATTATAACATGCAGGGACATGCACTTAACGAACGTCCGTCGTCGGGATTATACGTCATAGTATATGAGGATGGTTCCGCGAAGAAGGTCATAAGCAGGTGATCAATTTAATATAAAACGTATGAACAAATACAGATCCGGCTATTGTTTTTCAATTGTCGGGTCTGTTCTTTTTTCTTGTCCTGTCTTTAGGGTTTCTTTAGGGTCCGAAGCAGTAACAGTGAAACATAATATTTTGTAATTTCGCAGTGATATTATGAATAACCCTTTTGACTATACACCTGACGCGGAATGCGAGAAAGCGTTCCGCGAACTATCTGAGTTGCTGGATTCATTGAAGAGGAGCGAAGCACCTGAGAATGCCGAGTTTATTCAGGAATTGGAGGCCGGGAAAATGCTCGGGGTGCTTATTGCCGACGATGATTCCGGAGTGCGCCATACTCTTTTCGCCTTCTCCGGTCAATCAGGCAATCGCGGTTTTCATTTTCCGGGATTTGTAGGTCCTGTTTTCGATTATCTGCAACCTGACGGTTATTTCAAAACAAAAGAAGCGGATATTTCCCGTCAAAATATCGAGATAGACCTATTTCAAGAAAACAACTATTCCCAAGCGGGAAACGCTTACGAGCATGCCAGAAATCAACTTGACGCAAAAGTTTCGGAGTTTAAGGAACAATGCCGACTATCGAAATTGAAAAGAAAAGCAAAAAGAGAGTCAGATGATGTCAATCAAGATGAGATGGCGGCAATGATACGCCAAAGCCAGTTTGAGAAAGCCGAACTCCACCGCCTTAAAAAGAGATCGGCAGCCGAACTTGCGCCTTTCGAGACTGAACTTCAAAACGCCGGAATCCGGCTCAATGCTCTTAAAGAAAAGCGTCGCGCCGATTCCGAGGATTTACAAAAATGGTTGTTTTCCAATTTTATACTGTTTAACGCACGCGGTGAAAGCAAGAATCTCAGTGATATTTTTGCGGAAACTACAATGGGAATTCCCCCTTCCGGTGCGGGTGAATGCTGCGCTCCCAAGCTTCTGCATGCCGCTTACCGCAAAGGTTGGCGACCGGTATCGATGGCCGAGTATTGGTATGGCAAGCCTAAAAGAGGTGAAGTGAGAATACACGGCAGGCATTATCCGGCGTGCCGCGGCAAGTGTCTTCCTATATTACGCTGGATGCTGCAAGGACTTAGCGTAGAACCGCCTCTTGACCCGGAGTATGTGAATGTGTCGGTTCAAGAACCGGAAATCATACATGAGAACCAATGGTTCTGTGTGGTGAATAAACCGGCCGGAATGCTCTCCGTCCCGGGGAAAGAAGCGGCTGTTTCAGTGCAGCAGTGGCTTATCGACAAATATGGAGCAGACAGACTTGTCAGAATGGCCCATCGGCTTGATCAGGACACATCGGGATTGATTATAGCCACTTTCGGAGAACTTCCGTATAAGATAATGCAGTCTCTTTTTGCCACGCGGAAAGTGAAAAAGAGGTATGTCGCGGAACTGGATGGGAATTATGAATCAATCGGAATACCGAGACAAGGGCGCATAGAACTGCCTCTTTCTCCAGACTGGCTTGACAGACCGCGGCAACGCATAGACACAGAAGAAGGCAAAGCTGCAATTACCGATTACGTGTTCACAGGCATTGAAGAAGGACGCAGCCGCGTTATGTTCTATCCATTAACCGGGCGCACCCATCAGTTACGGGTACACGCAGCCTCTGCATCGGGGCTCGGGATGCCGATAGCAGGCGACCGCCTGTATGGCAAAAATTCAGGCAACAGTTCTGAAAGGCTTCTTCTTCACGCTCAAAAAATAGAATTCTTATTCCCTTTGGATAACCGGCATTATACTTTTGAAATTCCGACTCCTTTTTGAGCTGAGGTCAGATAGGGCGGTGTTGCAGAACTCCCTTTGTTAAAGCTTTTGAGAATTGAATGTTTTGAA